>VOFD01002905.1_pt1 | contig 34273 bp, 51 predicted proteins | sample 5384101 | NCBI WGS metagenome assembly VOFD01 (sample SAMN12384723, study PRJNA508395) | human gut metagenome | isolation source: healthy gut C | host: Homo sapiens
CGACCTTCATTCTATGGGACAGTTTATCCAGGACGGATCCCGTATCATGTTTGAGACAGTAATGGAGCTGGAGAATCCGGCACTGGACATTACCGTGAAAGAAGAAGAAAAAGATCTGGACGGATTGAATTATCTGGCAGGAAAGACCATGGACTTCATCAATAAGAGTGCCATGCGCGGTACACAGTTGGCGCATACCGATGGAAATGTACCAAATCTTGTGATTCGTATACCGGAGCAGAGCGAATTCAGTCTGGGAGAATTGTTCTATTTCTTTGAGTATGCTTGTGGCATCAGTGGTTACCTTCTGGGTGTGAATCCATTTAACCAGCCGGGTGTAGAGAGCTACAAGAAGAATATGTTTGCGCTTCTTGGAAAGCCGGGATATGAGGAACTCAGCAAAGAATTGAAGGCTCGACTTTAATTAAAAATAAAAAAAAAAGAAGAAATGATATTACGAAACCGTTTATCATTTCTTCTTTTTATCTTCGGACTCTGCCGTTTTATTTGTTCTTATTTGCAAGAAATTCATTGATCTTCTGAACCAGTTCATCGCAATCTATGCCATGAACGGCAGCGGCCTCTTCCAGACTTTCGCCCTGGGAAGCAGGACAACCGATACAATGCATACCACATGCCATCATGATCGGAGCGATCGTAGCATCTGCCTGCAAAATCTGACCAATTAACATGTCTTTGCTTACTTCTTTAATCATGGTCGACCTCCATAAAAATAATGTTTCATACTACTAACTAATGATTATAGGTAATATTGGAGAAAAAAAGTCAAGAAAGGAGAATAAACTATTTACTTGTAATTTTTCTCAATATGTATTATTATGTGAGTATATTCATATTATATTCAAAAAAGGAGGACATAGCAATGGCTTATAAAATTTCTGATGTATGTATTAGCTGTGGAGCTTGTGCTGGAGAGTGTCCAGTAGGAGCAATCGCTGAAGGAGATGCACATTACGAAATCGATGCAGACAAATGTATCGACTGCGGTTCATGTGCAGGAACATGCCCAACAGGCGCTATTGATCCAGAATAATTTATTTATTCTGTCCATAAAAAAAAGGCTATCTGTCTTGCGGCAGATAGCCTTTTTCATGTAAAAGCAAGATTAAATTTCAGCTAATTCTCTAAGAGCGTGGTCTTTCAGAATAAGCTGGAAATGCTCATTGTAATATGCTTCGGTGGCATAAGTGATATGCTCTTCCCGGCCGTATTCGGACAAGCGGAAACAAGCCTGTTCAAAGCCTGATTTGGAATTGCCCCGGTTGATCAGAAGGAAATATCTGGAATTCATCCGGTTCTTCCAGAGGGTATTTTTGGCAGAATACTCATTTTCCAGTAATCTGGCAAGAGGAAGCAGCGGATCCATGGAGGCGAAAGAATATACTCGCATCTGATCCCTTAATTCCTCGTCTTTTTTCTCTTTTATTCTGTTTTTTCTTTTTCTTCTTCTGAATGGCTTCAGATAAAGGAATGAACTCCCCAGTCTCTTTGTCATGAGCTTCATCCATCAATTCATGAAGCTGCTCAAAGCAGTCAATGATATCCGGGGAAACAGAATCTTCTTCATTGTCCTCTTCCAGTCCGTCGTCCAGAGAAGCGTCCAAGTCTGACAGACCAAAACGATCCAGTTTGGCATCCATGTCATCCGGGTTATCAACTTTAGTGATCAAAGGACAATGGAATCCTTGGAAGTAAGGGATCGCTTCTATCATTAAAGGGATGTTGTCAGCATCAAACCCAAAATCAATATTGGCCTGCTCCATCATATCGCGAAACAACTCTTTTGCCTTGTCTGAACCATATGCCAGTTCACTGATCTTTAAGTGGCGCTCAGACAGATCGGCTTTATTTAAAGTACAGCGAATCTGATTTTCGCTAATTTTTTTCAATTTTCATACAGCGGCACTCCTTCTTAATATCTTTTTGTACTGAAAAGTATAATTTATAATGCACTTAAAGTCAACTGATAACCGAAAAAAAACCGATGGAAAGAAACGGAAATGTTTTTTCGTTCCAATGACCATAAATCCGTCCACACAACTATTGATGGAAAGGCGGGCAGCAGGTATAATGGGAACCAAGGTAAGGTCATTCAAATCAATAGCGGGGGAGGTGAATTTTATTGACAGTTCGTTTTGATTCATATTTTCATTATAGCAGACAGGGATACATGAAGGGACTTTTACCATATGCCTGAAAGTGGTTACATCACGGAACGCACCTTGCTTTCAGGGAGAGAGACAGACGAGAGACCAGGCAGAATGGATTGCCATGGGGAGGGATGAGATACTGAGAACATGGTTCATGGCGGAACTTGCTCATGCCAGAGAACAGGGGATCGCAGTGGATGTAGAAGGGGTTCCGTATGAGGATCAGACACCGGATGAGGTGTGGGAACTTATGCAGAAACGAAACTATATGCTGGATTATGAAGGGGATGACACAGGCCGTATTGTGGCCTTGCATATTGAATTATTAAAGCCATTAAAAACCCGGAAAAAATGCGATACAAATTTACAAATGGTCGGTAAGGACGCATATAAAATCCTGCTATCAGCATGAAAGAAGGTTTTCTCACAGATGGCACAGTAACGGACTTACCGGACTTAAAAAGAGAAGGAACAATACGCCACAGGGATGAGAAAAATGCTTATTTATGCTCATAGATCATCTTGACAAGTTAGAATATCGTATATAATGACTAGTATACAGGAAGGGCCGTGCGCAGACAGCGCATGGCCCTTTTTTGAGTTTTGTGCCGGAGGGACTGTGATAGAAGTAAACCAGGCACAATCCACGTACTTACAAAAGAAAAGGAGGCCCTGTTCATGAAGCGATTTGAAAATAGTGACTGGCTGGTGTTAAACAGCCTTATATATAAGATTTATACCACCAGGGATTTTGAGTTGATGCGTAGTGAATTTCTGGAACAGCTGCGGCTGGTGCTGGATTTTGACAGTGCCCAGTTCAGGCTGGCCAATGAGGAGGGAGAACTGGGAGATACCGTTGCCTTCCATGACAGCAGCGATCTGGCCACGCAATACGAGGAAAATGATTATTGCCGGGGACTTCTGCACGGAGGCAAAAGCATTGTGTACCGGGAGTCGGATGTGATTTCAGAGGAGGTCAGAAGTGCTTCGGAATATTATAACAAAGTGTATGTTCCTAACGGGTGGCATTATTCCATCCATATGGTATTGTGCCATGAAGAGAGGCTGCTGGGGAAGTTACTTTGTACCGGAAACAGGGCAAGTCGGATTTTCATTATGATGATGTGTTTCTGCTGGATATGTTGAAAGAACATTTGTCATACCGGCTGGACAGAGAGTGGAAAGACAGGGACTGGATGGGGGAAAATGACCATTAAGGCGGCTACCCTGCAGTACTCCCTTACTAAAAGAGAAGAGACCATCCTCAGGCTTTTTGCTGGCAGGGAGGCAAACGATCAGATCTGTGAGGAACTTTGTATCAGTGTTAATACTTTTTAAAGAAGCATGTGTTGAATTTATACCGCAAGTTAGGGATAAGGAACCGGGTTCAGATGTTTAAGATGATCCGGGAAAAGGAATGATCACAAATAAAAAAGTTCATCCGGCGGGAGACGGAATATGCATAGCATATAAGTCTCCCGCCAGGATGAACTTTTTTATTGTTTACTTGAAGTTATCTGATATAAATCAGACTAAAAAGATTACTCAGTTACTTTATCAGCAGTCAATGTAGCAGTACGGTTATTTGCATTCACAGTGAAAGAACCACCATGGATGTTATACTCGCCTAAGTTATCTCCGGTGCTGTAAGTTTTGCAACCATCACTGGTTGTGTAAGAATCAATTTTTCCGTAAGCAGTAACGGTTCCGGCGATATTTTCTTATTGCTGATGATATTGTATGTTCCCGAGTGTCAGGTATGCATACAGGTTGAAGTTTCCATCGTAATAACCATAATGAGACTCGAGATAAACAGGAGCTCCATTTTCGGACAGAAGCTTGATGGAACGATACAGAGAATATCCCTTAGCACCGGAAATGTTGGTGTTGAAGGTAACCATATAGGCAGGGATCGTAAAGTTGTAGTTAGCGTTGGTTGTTACGGATACATAGGAATATGTATCGGGTGCTGCGTTTGTATTGCAGTAAGTAAACAGTGTATAAGTCTCCGGAACAACGCGAAGGCTGTAAGTTCCGTTACTCTTAACATCTGCACTGTAATCGTAATCTCTGCCATAAGAATCACGGCGTGATTCTGCACAAACATTTGCGCCTAATGCAGTTGTGCCAGCCAGATCTTTTACAGAACCGCTGATGGTAACACCATCTACCAGATTTACTACAGCAGAATAAGATGTTTTTAACTTGTCATTATTGGAATCTGTAACGGCAATGTTAATGGTATAAGAACCTGCTTTTGCAAATGTCTCATTATTGAAGTCGTCATCATTTACATTTTTGCCATTTACAGTAATGGTGTAATCATAAGAACCAGATCCTCCGGCTACGCCGCCGAAAGTACGTGCAGTGCACCCTGTTAGAATTAAATCCGCTGGAATCCTGTTCCGGATCCTTGGGATCCCATTTCTTATAGGTAAGCTCTGAACGGGCTGGCAGAGAATAGCTGACCAGTTCGCTGTCAGAACCTACATAGAAGACCAGTTTCTTTGTAAAGGTAGTACCTTTTTTCATCTACGCCGGTAAGAGTAGCGGTTGTACCACGCTCAATGTTGTTGAAGAATCCGGCGATCTTTACAGAAGTCTTGTTCTTGTTGTAGTAAGCTTTCAGACCACTTGGAAGTCCGCTGATGCTGTATGTGAGCTTACCATAAGAACGGCTGTTAGAGATATATAGTGAATCAGAGTACATAGAATCATTATCTTTGTTTTCAGTGATGTATTCAACGCTGTCGTTGGAAGCATCACAAGATGAGTTGCTTTTTCAACATAGATCTCAACCGTTTTATTGATCTTAAGACTCTTTACTGTTACACGCAGGAACTGGTCAGCATCAACATAATCTTCCATAATGATGTCATAGTTTTTTCTTGTCGGCAGTATGAATCTGGGATACAGGCAAGTTGATGTAGCGTTTGGAAACCTGGCTGCTTCGGGTATCTACCTGGATATCGCTGAGATTCAACGCTTTTGCGCTTGTAAGTGACAGGTGGATCACATTTCCATTGTCTACGCTGACAGAAGCGATACCGGCACCTACTGTTACTTTTACGCTTGCTTTCTTGCCGGAACCATCTGTTGCTTTACAAGTAATGGTAGCGGTACCTTCACCAACACCTTTTACAACACCTTTGGATGTAACGGTAGCAACTTTTTGTTGGAAGTTTTCCAGACAACTTTTTGCTGACCTTCTTTTTTAGGTGTGATAGTAGCCTTCAGGGTTTTTTGGATCCCACTGCCAGATTAAAGTTTCCGGTGTTTAACTTAACCTTTTTAACAGCAGCTTTTTTAACAACTACTTTTACAACCGCTTTCTTTTTCTTGTTCTTCTTAGAAACAACGGTGATCTTGGCTTTGCCGGCCTTCACACCTTTGATGTATCCCTTAGAAGATACGGTAGCAACTTTCTTGTTAGAAGTTTTGTATGTAACTTTCTTGTTGCCCTTTTTTGTTTGGTTTAACAGTTACGGTAGTCGTGATTTTAACCTTTTTGCCTTTTGCGACGTAGGCTGTTTTCCGGCCTCAGTGGTAGCTTTTACTTTTTTACAGAAACCTTCTTAGCCTGGGAATCTGTGTTGGTTGCTACAACGGAAGCACCGGCCAGTCAAGCCATTGCGGAAACCGTGGTTAATGCCTTTAATGTGATTTTTTTCATGTGTCTCCCTCCATTTCTTAGAAAAAATCTAATCTCAGTATAAAGTAAATATAAACAAAAATCAACATAAAAATGGTTTATTGAGAGAATATCTTGTTTTTCCATTGTTTTATGATACAATTAGGGACAACTAGCCAAAATTGCATTTTCAGGAGGACAGCTATGAGAGGAATTGATACACCGATTCGACAGATCCGTCGGCGGGTTTTCGAGGAAGTCGCGCGGGTCGCATTTGAGTCAGACAATTTGAATGATGATATTGAAGCACTACCTTATATTATAGCACCCAGCGATCTCCCCACATATCATGAGAGTATATACAGAGAGAGCTATTGTGTCAGAGCGGGTAAGGCTGGCCATGGGACTTTCCCTGCGGCCGGATGATGAGCCGGTGCATCTGACAGCGGGGCTGGATGCCAGTAATGTGGCGGAAAAGTATTATGAGCCGCCGCTGATGCAGGTGATACCTTCTGCCTGTGACAAGTGTCCGGATAATATTTATGAGGTGTCCAACCAGTGCCGCGGCTGTATGGCCCATCCTTGTGCAGAAGTGTGTCCAAAGGGGGCTATCAGTATGGTAAAAGGACAGTCTTATATTGATATGGAAAAAATGTATCCGGTGTGGAAAATGCAAGGCCATTTGTCCTTACGATGCCATTGCAAAGAAAGTTCGTCCGTGTTCGGCGGCCTGCGGTATCAAGGCCATTGGAACGGATGAACTGGGACGGGCCAAGATTGATGATAAAAAGTGTGTAAAGTGCGGACAGTGTATGGCCAGCTGTCCATTTGGCGCCATTGCGGACAAATCCCAGATTTTTTTCAGCTGATCCAGGCCATGAAACAGGGGCCTGTCTATGTGGAACTGGCGCCGGCAGTCATCGGACAGTTTGGTGCAGATGTGCGGCTGTGGAAGATCAAAGCTGCCTTGAAAGAAGTGGGATTTGCCGATGTGTACGAGGTGGCACTGGGGAGCGGATATTGGTGCCAGCACAGAGGCGAAGCAGTATGTAAATGAGGTAAAAAGCGGCAAAAAGCCGTTTCTTCTTACATCCTGTTGTCCAGCCTGGTCCGTTCTTGCCAAAGGACTCTGCCGGATATGGTAGATACAGTGTCCAATGCTCTGACGCCGATGGTTGCCACGGCCCGGATGATCAAGCAGAGACATCCGGAAGGGAAGATTGTCTTTGCCGGTCCCTGTGCAGCTAAGAAGCTGGAGGCATCCCGTACTTCTGTGCGCAGTGATGTGGATTTTGTGATTACCTTTGAGGAACTGGCGGCAATTTTTGCAGCAAAGGGCATTGATCTGGAGACTTACGAATGTGAGGAGCCGATCCATGATGCCACAGGAGCCGGAAGAGGTTATGCCATTGCCGGTGGTGTGGCCAGTGCCATTGAGCAGTGTATTGAAGAGTATTATCCCGGCACGGAAGTTTATATTGAGCATGCAGAGGGGCTGTCGGAGTGCCAGAAGATCCTGATGCTTGCCAAAGCCGGTAAAAAGGATGGCTGCCTTATTGAGGGAATGGGCTGTCCGGGAGGCTGTGTAGCCGGAGTAGGAACCAATATTCCGATACCAAAGGCTACAGGAGCGGTGAAAAAAGTTTGTAAAAGATTCTACCACTCCACTGCCGCCGAAAGAGTATTCAAAAATAGAGTTACCATGATAAGGGAGGACATGATGGATATAAAAGAAGAAGTAAAAAAGTAAAAACAATGTGCGCCGGTTTTTGCAGGCAGTTCGCTGGAAGCAAGAAACCAGGCCCTGGAGGGGATTGTACAGGCATTGAGGCAAATAAAAGAAAATTTTTGCAGCCAATCAGGAAGATATGGAGCAGGCAGAAAAAGATGGGATTGCTGCGCCGGTTCTGAAACGGCTGAAATTTGACACAGGAAAATGCAGGCGGTGACGGCCGGCATAAAGGATCTGATCGCTATGGAAGATCCTTTGTTCCAGACCAAGATGCACAGACAGTTAGATGAAGGTCTTGTACTGTACCGGGAAACCTGTCCCATCGGAGTCATTGGCGTGATCTTTGAGGCCAGACCGGATGCTTTTGGTCCAGATCTCAGCCCTTTGTATAAAAAGCGGCAACTGCGTCATCTTAAAGGGAGGCAGTGAGGCAAAGAAAAGCAACCGAATCCTCTTTGAGATCATCCAGTCTGTACTGGTAAAATGTGGTCTGCCGGAGCACGCTATGCTTCAGCTGGAGGCCAGAACCGAGATTACAGAGCTGTTAGACTGCCACCAGTGGGTAGACCTTCTGATTCCTCGCGGTTCTAATGCTTTTGTGCAGTATATTATGAATAACACGAAAATTCCGGTAATGGGACACGCAGATGGAATCTGTCATATTTATGTAGACAAAGAGGCGGATATAGAGAAGGCCATTCCGATCATTCTGGATGCCAAAACCCAGTATGTCTCCGCCTGCAATACAGTGGAAACTCTCTTAGTACACAAGGATATTCTGGATCAACTTATGCCCAAACTGCAGGAGGCCTTTTAAAGAGAAGCAGGTAACAATGCGGGGAAGTAAGGCAATCGTTGATATGACCGGCTGCGAAGAAGCGACGGAAGAGGACAACTGCACGGAATATCTGGATTATATTATATCAGCCAAAGAAGTAGAAGATGTGGCAGAAGCTGTGGGGCACATCAACCGGTATGGTTCTCATCACACCGATGCGATCATCACGGAAAATTCAGAGACAGCGGCGTATTTCATGCGCATGGTGGATTCGGCAGGAGTCTATCAGAACTGCTCCACCCGTTTTGCCGATGGATACCGTTATGGATTCGGTGCAGAAGTAGGGATCAGTACCAGTAAACTCCATGCCAGAGGTCCGGTTGGACTGGAAGGACTTCTCAGTTACAAATACAAACTGTTTGGCAGCGGCCAGATCGTGGAAGACTATGCAGAGGGAAAGGCCTCTTTCCACTTTAAAGACTTAGAGTAAGGATCAAAACAGAATGAATAATGGAAATTTTTCTAAGATCAAGTGGGTGGTTCTCTGTATCTGCCTGCTGGCAGGTGGCTTTTTTTTTTCTGCTGAAAAACCTGAATATTCAGTCTGTGGACCAGTACGACAAAGGAAAGCGACAGGATCGCCGGCCAGATTCAGATCAAAGAAGCAGTAACCGGCAGCAGTGTAACAGCTGCGGCAGTGGCAGAAACGACAGAGACGCCTCCTTTATCTTCGGCTTCGCCGGATAAAGAGAAAAAGGACAAAAAGAGAAAAAACAGCCAAAGACGCCAAAGAAACTGCCACACCGACGCCGAAGGCATCAAGGCCGGAAGTAAAACAGACAAAACCGGCGGAAAGAAGAAGCAGAAAAAGGCAGACACATCCACGGCGGCACCTTCCGGGGAAAAAATGGGACAGCCATACAAACGCCCGGACCGGCCGTGAGCCAGGCACCTACGGCGGCACCGGCAGGGGAATCAGGAAATAAAAACAACGAGATCCGCTGCACCATAGATATTACCTGTCATCATCTGGTAGAGCAGGGGGACAAACTGGATGCCAATGTAAAAAAATATGTGCCGAAAAATGGCGTGATCCTGTCAACCGTGGAAGTGACCGTGCCACAGGGGTCTACCGTATATGATGTATTGAACCAGGTATGCCGCAGTAAAAGGCATTAAAGTGGATGCCGAGTATACAAAGATCTATGAGACATATTATATTAAAGGAATTGCCAATCTGTATGAAATGCAGGCAGGAGATATGAGCGGATGGATGTATACGGTGAATCAGGTTACACCAAATGTAGGCTGTTCATCCTACACGCTTAAAGACGGGGATGTGATCCACTGGATCTACACCTGCGACGGAAAGATATAAGAAAGGAAATGAAATGGAGCGTAACAGTACTTTTGCTGCCAGACACCCGGTTACTGTTTTTATATACTGGCTGTCCGGTGTTTTGTTTACTATGATGACCATGCGTGTTGAAGTTCTGCTTGGGTCATTTTTCCCGGCAGCATTGTACTGTCTGTATCTGGAGGGGGCAAAAATGTTCAAATGGCTGGCGGGATGGTTTCTTTCCGTCGGCATTTTTTTCTTATGGTGATCCTGCCTCTTTTTAATCACCGGGGAGCAACCCCATTATTTTATATACAGGGGCAGGCGGTCACAAAAGAAAGTGTGTTGATGGGGGCGGTGGTGACACTGATGCTGGTCAGCGTCCTTTTGTGGATGCGGCTGGGACTTTATCTGCTGGACAGTGAAAAATTATTGTATCTGTCAGGGCGCATTGTCCCGGCGCTGGGGCTCATGCTTTCCCAGATCTTCCGCATGATCCCATTAATGAAAAAAGATATATTCAGGTACATGAGGACTGATGGGCCTTGGAATGGTGCCCAAAGAGGCATCTTTTTGGAAGCGTGCCCGTCATTTTGCCAGAGAATTGTCTGTGCTGATCGCCTGGAGCCTGGAGGGAACAGTGGAGACTTCCATCTCCATGGAATCCCGAGGGTATGGTGCCGGGAAGAGAACCAGTTTTCACAGATTCCGCTTCCGCCTGGAAGATGGATGGTTTGTGGCTGCTTTTTAGTCTTGTCCGGAGTGGGGATCGGAATGGCAGCAGCCGGCGGCTACGAGGTTTATTATTATCCGGAACTACAGGCAGTGCCGTTGGTGGAAAAAGCCCTGGCGGGAATCGTGTGCGGCGGACTGGCAGGAATGATCCCAATGGGATACGATATATACTGGAACAGGAAAGAGAGAAATTATGACACCCATCATTGAGTTAAAACAAGTATCTTTTTATTACCCGGAAGGGGTAACGCCGGCTCTGACACAGATCGATCTGGCTGTGCCAGCCTGTGGTTTTGTGCTGGTGTGCGGTCCATCCGGCAGTGGAAAAAGTACTTTGTTAAAGCATATGAAAAGCAGCCAGATTCCCTTTGGAAAGGGAACCGGAGAACTTTTATTCAAGGGAAAGGATCTGGAGACCATGGAACTGGGGAAAGCGCCAGAAGCATCGGGTTTGTAGGACAGAATCCGGACAATCAGATCGTGACAGACACGGTCTGGCATGAATTGGCTTTTGGGCTGGGAAAATCTGGGTGTCCCGGTGGAAGAAACCGGAAAAGAACGGCGGAGACGGCTCAGTATTTTGGTATGACAGAATGGTTCCGCCAGCCGGTTGAGGCGCTGAGTGGCGGTCAGAAACAGATGCTGAATCTGGCGTCGGTCATGGTGATGCAGCCGGAAGTGCTGATCTTAGACGAACCTACAGCACAGATGGATCCTATCGGAGCCAGGCGTTTTTCCATACCTTGAAGGGACTGCAGCAGGAGATTGGAACCACCATTATCCTTTCAGAGCAGAGGCTGGAGGAAGTGATGCCTCTGGCGCAGGATCTGGTATACATGGAAAACGGTCAGATCGTGGCACAGGGACCGGTTCAGGAAAGTCTGAAAATACTGGCAGACTATGAGAAGATCAAGAACAAACCGCTGGCAATGGAAACAAGTTTTCCGGTGGCATTGCGGGTTTATATAAAAAGCCGTGAAAAAGAGGAAGAGACAGTTCCTGTATCGGTGGGACAAAGGGCGTCAGTGGCTGTCTGGGAAAAGAGTTGTGACATCGGAGCACAAGGAAACTTATGAAGAGACAGAGACTGTAATAACCGTACAGGGAGTGGATTTTTCCTATGAGAAAGGAAAGAAAGTGCTGGAACACTTGGACTGGCAGGTGAAGAAAGGCAGTATTTATGGATTGTTAGGTGGAAACGGCGCTGGAAAGACAACGCTGATGAAACTGATCTGTGGGATTTTGAAGCCACGGAGAGGAAAAATAAAAACAAATGGCACAGTGCGGTATCTGGTACAGAATCCGCTGAGCATTTTACCGAGATCACGGCGGAGGATGAACTGGCAGTCTGCTGCGGCAGGGATCCCAAGGCTGTGGAAGAAATGCTCGAGAAGATGGAACTGACGGAGGTTAGAGAGCAGAATCCGCTGGATCTAAGCGGAGGACAGCAGCAGCGGCTGGCACTGGGAAAAGTCCTTCTAACAAAACCGGAGATCCTTTTGCTGGATGAGCCTACTAAAGGAATGGACGGCGGTTTTAAAAGTAAAGTTTGGAGCCATGCTGAGGGAATTGAAAAAGCAGGGTATCACCACGGTGCTGGTTTCCACGACATGGAATTTTGCGCGGAATACGCTACCTACTGTGGACTGATGTTTGACAGAGAGATCATCAGCTTCGGTCCTACCAGAGAGTTTTTCGCGGAAAATGTGTATTATACAACGGCGGCGGCCCGCATGACCAGGGGCATCCTGAAGGACTGCCTGGTGGCCGAGGACATTATGGCGGCGTTGGAGAAAGGAAGAGCATGAAGAAAGCAGTGAGTCACAGATGTGGATCCGGGACAAAGAATCCGGGAAAAACACAAAATGAGATGTATATCGGCATTTTTTCTGGCGGTGGGTATGGCACTGCTGTTGTTTGTGTGCGCAGGTGTGTGGCAGGGGAAAAATTATCTGCTGGCGGGGATTCTTATGCTGCTTTTTTTTTGTTCGGTGTGGTTGTGTTGAACTTTGAAAAACGAAAACCCAGAGCCAGGGAGATCGCTCTTTTGTCTACCATGACCGGGTTAAGTGTGGCGGCCAATGAATTGTGCAGTCATACCATCCCCTTCATGCAGGAACTGCCATGGTAGTGATCAGCGGCATCGCACTGGGACCGGAAACCGGATTTTTCGTAGGGGCACTGGCCCGGTTTGTCTGTAATTTTTTCTCCGGACAGGGGCCGTGGACGCCGTGGCAGATGTTTTCCTGGGGGCTGATGGGATATCTGGCGGGCTGTGCTTTAATACCATCCGGGTCCGGGGCGGCTGGAAGAGGAAACGCTGGCCGGGCGTTTTTCCCTGAAGAAAAATACATCTTTCCGCCTGCTGGCAGGTCCTCTGGCAGCGATAGCGGGGGGGGGAGATACTGGGATATCTTCTGTATGTGTGGACAGGAGTGCAGGGAGAGACATTCTGGGGCTGGCGTGTGTATGTGTTTGGTTTTTGGGACTTGCTTTCGGCATAGTGCTTCAAAGGAAAAAAACTGCCGGTAGATCCGGTGACAACTTCGGTGTTTGTTTTTCTTATTACGGTACTTGTGTACGGGGGAATCATGAATTTGCGGCGATGCTTATGACGGCCCAATCCGGCGGGGAGGTAAGTGTGGTGGCTCTGAAGGCGTTGTATGTGACCGGCCTTCCCTATGACCTTATGCATGGAGCGGGGGCGGCGTTGTGTATGTTTTTTGCCGGTGATGTGATATTGCAGAAATTACAGCGGATCCAGATTAAATTTGGGATTGGCTTTTAAGGAGATGGATCGTGTATGAAATGGTGTAAAAAAGGGTTAGGAACGGTACTTCTGGCAGGGGTGGTCTGGCTGATGGCAGGGTGTCATGCTTTATCCGGACAGCCTGGCGGCGAAAGCGGAACGGCTACGAAAGATGTGTTTGCCATGGATACATATATGACTATTACAGCATATGGACAGGAGGCAGAAGAGGCAGTGGATGGAGCTATCCGGGAGATAACCCGCCTGGACGGACTTTTCAGCACCGGATCCGATACCAGTGAGGTGACCCAGCTGAACAAGACCGGCAGTAAAAAGGTGTCTGCGGATGTGATGAACCTGGAACAGGCGGCCCAGAAGGTGTATCAGTCTACCAAAGGTGCCTTTGATAATACGGTATATCCACTGATGGAGGCTTGGGGATTTTCTTCGGGCAAGTACCGTGTGCCCTCGGATCAGGAGATAGAAAAACTGAAAAAAAAGGTAGGCAGTGACCGGGTCAAATGGAATACGCAGACCGGACAGATCACTCTGCCGGAGGGCTGCCGCATTGATTTTGGAGGCATTGCCAAAGGATATACTTCTTATAAACTGAAGGAGATTTTTGCAAAATACAAGATTACCGGTGCCATTGTTTCTCTGGGAGGAAATGTGGAAACCTACGGCAGCAGACCGGAGGGGGCAGCTGGAAAGTGGGGATTGAGAACCCGCCGGTTTCGGCTTTGAAAGGGGACTATGTAGGAATATTGTCTCTGGGGGAAGAAGCGGTTATTACTTCCGGCAGTTATCAGCGTTATTTTTGAAAAAGATGGAAAAAAGTACCACCACATTCTGGATCCGGCTACGGGAAAACCGGTGGATAACGGCCTTCTCAGTGTGACGGTCATCAGTCCGGATGGGGCCATGGCAGATGGACTGTCTACGGCACTCTTTGTCATGGGAGAAAAAAGGAATCCAGTATTACAAGCAGCACAAGAAAGAAATGGATGTGGTGTGGCTGAAAACAGATGGTACGATTCTGGTGACAGAGGGGTTGAAAGGGAAGTTTAGCACGGATTTTTCCTATAAAATCGTAGGATGAAAAAATTTTATAAAATTAGCACTCACCTCTTGACAGTGCTAACAAATAGTGTTATAACATAGTTAGAACAAAGGAAGGGAAACAAAAAGGGCGACTGAAATCCCCACCCGGTTCCATGAAACAAGGTAATGAAGCATTTGTAGAAAAAGGAGAGATGACTTATGTTGATGCCGAGTATTATTGCTGAGAATTTGTTCGATGACTGGTTTGATGATTTCCCATTCTATGCTGACAAGGGCAGCAAGGATATTGAGAAAAAAATTGTATGGCAAACATGCCGGCCGCGTTATGAAGACCGACATTAAAGAAAAGGATGACGGCTTTGAACTGGTAATGGATCTGCCTGGATTTACCAAAGATGAGGTGAAAGCATCTCTGGAGAACGGCTACCTGACTATCAGTGCTGCCAAAGGTCTGGATAAGGACGAGAAAGACAAAGAAAGCGGCCGCTACATCCGCAAAGAGCGTTATGCCGGATCCTGTGAGAGAAGCTTCTATGTAGGAGAAGCTGTAAAACAGGAAGATGTAAAAGGTGAGTTCAAGCACGGTATTTTGAAACTGTTTGTACCGAAGAAAGCACCGGAAAAGGCAGTGGAGCAGAACAAATATATTGCCATTGAAGGATGATCATTCATCCGGAAACTGAACGGTAGTATGAAAGGTTTTGCTTTCATCGTCATAGTATAATCCATATTCCCCTGATGCGCCTTGACTACGCGAGAGACACTTCTCATGCCGTAGCCATGGCGCATTTTATTTTTCTTTTTTCGTACTCAGCGTCCCGGTCAGAGCGTCATAAGGAGAAGAAGGACAGCTGTTGATCAGGGAGATCAGTGTGCAGGAAGACTCCGGCAGATGGCGGATCCGAAGATCGATAAAAGAAGTGGATTCCATCTCACTGGCAGAGGCCACTGCATTGTCCAGCAGATTGGTAAAAAAGAGCTGTCATATCCTGGTAATCCAGAAAGCCAAGGAGACCGGCACGAATGTCCGTCTCAAATGCGATGTTTTGATCACGGCACAACTGGATATAACGGCTTAGGATCAGGTTCAGAAAGTGGTTGTCGCTGACCTTTACCTGATCCTGATAGGAAGTCCGGAGAAGGTTCTGCACATAAGTATGGATTTTCTCACAGGACTGGGAGTCACTGAGGTCGTCAATGGCCTGCAGATGGTGTTTTATGTCGTGAATGAGGATTTTCTGGCTTTCATCGTGTCTGGCCAGCATCTGATAATACTCGGTCTGGTCCTTTTCCTGCTGGATCTGTAATTGCATGGCGGTATATTCCTCATTTTTCTTCTTGCCCGCTGATAAACCCAGAAGATCAGAAAGTTGATAAGTAGGAGAAAAATGCCGCTGATGGTGATCATCCCCTGCAGCAGGGAGGGAAAGGTGTAAAAACCGGAAATGATACCAAGCGTAAGATACACCGTAATGGAAAGAAGGGGGATCATATTCAGGATCAGTTCATCCGGATCCGGCCGTCTGTCCTGGTCTTTTGTTTTATGGAAAAAGAAGATCGCCAGCTGAGTGATCAAAAGATACAGTAGTTTTTCCATACAGTAAATAAAAAAGATAGAAAATAGTCATGTTCATGGGGCAGGCTCCTTATGATTTTATCGCTGGCTCTCCAGGTAGAGCATGTATTGCTTTTTGAATTCCGTGTATTTTCGTTTGGTAAGATATGCTTTATACTGTCCCTGACACAGAAAAAATATCGCAGTGGTCAAAAAGAGGTGACAAACCGCATATTTACCAGATAGCTCCGGTGAGTCTGGAAAAAGCAGTTTACAGGCAGCAGGCCGCGCCAGTACTGCATCGGGCGGGGAGAGGAAAAGGCACGGTCCGTGGTGTAGATCGTTACCATATGGTCGTGGGCTTCCAGAAAAATAATATCCGCCACAGCCACCTTGAAAAAGCCATCGTCCGCTGTTTCCACCAGGACCGTCTGGCTGGTGCGGCTGTAAACATCCAGTGCGTCCAGAAGATTTCGGTGCAGCCGGCGGACTTCCAGCGGCTTGGTCAGATAGCGGAACACATGAAAACGCATGGCGTCGTCCAGATACTCAGAAAAAGAAGTAATCACAAAGATGATAGAAGAAGGATTCTGAGCTTTTTAATTCACGGCCAACAAGAATGCCGTCAATGCCCGGAAGTTCCATATCCAGAAAGATGAGATCCTTGCTGCCGGTATCTTCTAAAAGTTGTTCGCCTGTATGATATGTAACAAACTCCGGCAGAGCCAGAGGCGTTGGGCAAAAAAAAGAACCAATCTCTTTTTGCAATTTATCGGCAAAAATGATGTCATCATCACAGATTATAATCCTCATATATAAAAACCGTCCTAGTTACATATTTTATCCTGGTTGTAAAAAAATTTGGGTCAGATGTAGTTTTTTCGGTTCCACGCTTTGCTGTTGCGGGTAATAAGCAGTTCAATAAATTCGCTGGCAAGAGCAATGTCCTGCGGGGAGCATAAGCGAAGCTTGTCCGCAAGATTGGACAGGGAATTGGTTTTGGCATGGATGCTTCAAGGAGCAGAAAATCAGGGGTAGTCCGGAGTGCATCGCACAGAAGGATCAACATATCCAGACTGGGTTTCTCTTTTGCTGATTCCACAGCAGATATATGATTGGCAGAGACATGACAGAGTGCCGCCAGTTCTTTCTGGGTCAGGTGAAGTTCACGGCGACGCAGGCGCATCCGCATACCAAGCTCTAAATAATGTTGTTCCATCATATATAATCGTCCTTTACCTCTTTTACAAAATTATCTAACAGATATTCTTCTGAATGAACGATATATTCTTTCAGGCTCTGAGGAAGACAACGGAACAAATGAGTTAATTTATGCTCCAGGTTGATATTTTCTGCCATATCCGGTGAGGCAACATAACTGATGTTGCCGGATTCCTCATAGAGATTTACGCCCAGAAGATAATCCGTTGTAACAGAGAAAAACTCCGCACACTGAATGATAAAATCAGAGTGCATCAGAGACTGTCCGCTTTCGTATTTACTTAGTTGTTGCTGGGATACACCTAAGATCTTTCCCAGTTCCTGTTGAGAAAGATGTCTTTTCTCCCGCAACTGTAGTAGTCGGTTCATACATACTCCTTTATAAAAATGCCAAAATATTTCTACGATTATTATAAAGGCAGTGAACCGGGAATATTCACATCAATAAGAGTAATTACTCTTTATAAGAGTAAAAAAATATAAATGTAATACATGATAATCATGTATTACCGTGAAAACGAGACAAAAAACCGATTAATTTGCCCAGTGAAGTCAAATTTGGCACCAGTGGTGCGCAGACTGTCGAAAATCAGCTGTTCATGGAGTAATATGGAATTACAGCATTTATGGATTATTTTATTAAAAGGAGCAATGATTAAATGAAAAGAAACAAAGTAAAGCAGGAAATGGCAAAAACAGTTGCAAGAGGATTGGATATGGTGCTGACCGCTCAGGCTCATTCAGGTGCCTGCAGTTTCTTCAGTCAGCCAAAGGCACCTTCACAGTTGTCTGAATTTAAAAAGAGTAAAAGGAACTAAAAAGTATAACAGATGTTAACAAAAATAGTTGATTGGATCATTGGACAGAAGGTTATATCTCCACACAACGGAATTGTACGAATATGCAGTCCAGTGCTTTTTTGTAACAGCCATACCCTTTGTGATATCTGTGTTGCTGAGTATTTTATTACATATGCTGGCGGCATGTGTGTGTTTTACGCTGGCTTTTATGCTTATCAGAAAATTTGGTGGAGGATATCACGCGAAGCGTAACTGGGTATGTATGATCAGTTCCAGTGTGGCTATGGTGACAGGCAGTTGTCTGGCGCAATGGGTGGTGATACCATTTGCTGTGCTGACACCTATGATCGTAGCAGCGGGGGTAGAAATCTGGATAAATAGTCCGATTGACTCGGAGAACCGGCGATTAACCCTGGAGGAAAAAAGGGATTGCAGACAGATGGTAAGATGGCTTAGTGTGGTGGCGTTTACCGCATATGTTATGCTGCGGTATGCGCATCAAGACATACTGGCATCGGCTGTAGGTCTGGCACTGGTACTGGCGGCATCTACCCAGGTGCTGGCCGGTATCCAACAGATGAGAGAAAAACGATAGTCTGGAAGACTAAGGGAAATCCATAAATGTGATGAAAAAGTTTGCCTGTGTCTGAGCAGTTATAGTGTTGTGCTGCACAGGCAGGCTTTTTTTATTTTTGAAAGCCTTTTGAAAATTGTTATCCTGCCTGTTTTATGGTAGAATTAAAAAAAAAAACCAGGGGAGAAGTATGTTTGAAAAAGAATATGTAGTCTGGAAGGATCTGTGGCAGGGAGAAGAAGAGTGCCAGGGCTGTGGAAAGAAAACCGGCCATCATCTGTACACCATCCGCTGCCTGACAAAAATAAAGGGAAAAACACTGTGGACACGAAACGACAAGTATACCAGTGTGTGTGATGTGTGCCAGGGTGTCAGGCTGATTTCTGCAGATAAATATAAAAATCCACAGCCGCCAGATGGCGAAAGTGGAGGCGGGGGAGTTTCCTGACAAAATTGTGAAGGAAGATTTTACCAAAGACCAGATTGAACTGCCAAAACGGACAATACGGCATTTTCTGGCACTTTTCTGGGCTGTTTTAATGACAGTGGGAACCATCAACCTGATGATCGTTACGAAAATGAAGGATGTTTTAGTACTGCCCTGGGTATTTGGTTTTTTTGCTGCTGGGGATGGATCCCGTTTTTTATCCTGGATCCGGGGTACCGTGAAATGAAGAAAAAGGACAAATGTTATCAGCAGTTGAAACAGAAAGAATGATTTTGCCCCGGGAAAATCGTAGGAAAAGAGGTGGTTACAGCACATGCTATGTATGTTAATGGCTATGGTGGATTCGCCGGAGGACAAGAGAAAGGTTGAGAAATTATACGAAATGTATAATTCTCTGATGTATAGTGTGGCGTATGGGGTCCTGAATCATGTTCAGGACGCAGAGGACGCTGTAGCCAGGTCCTGGGAGAAGATCATAGGGCATCTGGAAAAAATAAATAAAATTGATTGTCATGAAACACGGAGTTTTATCGTTATAGTAACTGAAAGGGTAGCAATCGATCTGTACCGCAAGAATAAAAAACGGGTCCACAGATATGTTTCCCTGGCAGATTATGAAAGTTCCCCCGTTTTTTTCTACCCGGGACAAGGCATTGGAAAATGTAGAATTATACGAGACAATGCGCAATCTGCCGAAACAATACAGTGAGGTCTTGATCCTTTACTATGTGAACGGTCTCACAGGAAAAAGAGATAGCAGACCTCCTGGAGATGAAAGAAAGTGCTGTGATGCAGCGACTTTCCAGAGCACGAAAAAACTCGGAGAGGAGATGAAGTTTCATGAATGATCAGGAAACCGGTATTACCTGCTGGGGTATATAACAGAAGAGATGAAAGTGCTGGATGAAAGAGAACTGGCTGGGTACGGACATGAATTTTCCAAGAGATTTCACAGAAAAATGAAGAAAATCTTCTGGAGTGAAAAGTATTTCGGAAGCATCTGCACCTGGCATACGCAGTGCGCAAAATAGCCGCTGTCGTGGCGATCGTGGCGGGATTTTTGCAGCGAACCAGGTAAGTGCGAAAATATTTGGCATCAATCCGTGGAAGTACATCACCTCGTATGTGTCGGAGTACAAGATGGAATCCAGATCTTACAAAGGACTGGATGAAGAGGCGGTGAAGTCTCAAAAACTTGTGAAGGCAAAGAAAAAAGTTCCGTCTGTTGAGCCGGAAGGCATGCCGCAGACTGTGTACCAGGAGGCAAAAGATACAGGAGCACTGTATCTGGAGTGGAAAAAGGGAAATAAGTATCTGCAATATCTGAGGACCGTAATACATGAAGGGGAAGTGGTTTTGACGGATGCCGAGTACACGAAAAAGGAAGTAGACAGCCTGTGTGGTTATGAGTGCACATACTACACAAAGGGGGATGAAATGTGGATTGCGTGGGATGATGCTAAATATTCGTATCAGATAGATGCAACGAACATAGAAAATCCGAAGGAACTTTTTGAAGAAAATGGCAGAGGATATTTATAAGTAATAGAAATTTGTTGAAGTAACTTCAGGCAGTTACAGGAATTTACTTTGGCAATTAAATAAAAAAAAAAGTTTGTCAAGAAATCCTTCTTTGCTTCGTTATGATTTATAGAACGAAACAAAGGAGGATTAGTAGCGATGGATCATATACGGTATATTCAAAATGGGGAAAAGGCCCATTGATGTCACATGCAGCTAAATATTCTCCGTACATTGGTACTCGGGAATATTATAAGTTGAAATAAAATTATAGATCATAGGAGGTAAGCAGAACATGAGAAAAAAGAAAGGAATTTCTTATTACCGCCGTATTGGCGTGTGTTGTAGCACTGGGAGTTGGAGGCTATGCCCTGGCGGCACAGACAGGGAAAAAGAAGTGGTGCAGGAAACAAAGGGGGGGACAGACGATACTTCCGGTACTTAAGGTAACAGAAGATCTGGAAATGGTGAATCAAGAAGTCTGGGAACATTTTGTTTCAGAGACAAAGAAAGGAAATCCAGCAGGAATACGCGTGGAAATGGTAAAGAAACTAAAAGGTAATGTGGAAACAATCAGTACAGGGTGTGGCACAATGTGACCTTTTGATGGCAAAGTTGTACCACTATACCAGTGATGATATGGATAAAACTTATCGGTATCTGTTCAGAGTTCATGGTACTCTGCCAAAGGCAGCGAGCTCCAGTACCTATGATGTGCTGGCAAATGAAAAATACAGTTTCAATGAAATTGCAAAATCCATGTATAGCAATAATTCAGAAGATATCGTTGACTTTGAGTTTGCACACTTTTAATAAAAAGTAAATGATGGGGAGTCCCATAAAATGAACCAGTTGTTTGTTTGCGGGACATTTGAAAATATACAGAAAAAATTGTTAAAAATGTGATAATTATTTGAGGGAATTTTGCAAGGGTTTTACTTCATCCATCGTTAGGTATAGTATAGGACCGAATAAAGAACCGTGAGGGATTGTAAGTAAACGAGGAGGAAGCCTATGAATGTAAACAGGGCAATTTTTATTCTGGCTGTAGCAGTGGCGGCAGCTGGGGCGGGGGTGATCTGGCAGAAAGAATCCATACCGGCCCCGCAGGCAGCAGTGGAGACAGCCATCAGTCAGGAAAAGTATGATGTTGTGTATTCCAGGGACGGCACAAAGGCGTATATTCATGGCGTGTGGGGATATGGTTACAATGGGGTGGAACGGTCGGCACCGTTGGAACAGGAGCCGGCTTGTGGTATAAGACTGCCACAGGAGAAGCATGAGAAGGTAACTAGCCTGACCATCGGGAAATTAGCCAGAATAACAGAAGTCGAAAGGAATGACTGCGAACAGGAAGATACGAAAGATCTGTTCTATATGTTTCCTAATTTGAAGCACATCACAGTGGAAGAGGGAAATCCTTACCTGAAGATGGAAGGCGATAAACTGTGCGAAATAGATTCAGGCAGTGGTAAGGTTCGACGGGTGCTGGCACAGCTTCATACGAAGGAGGGACGGCCATGAAAAAAAAGGAAAATAATAATACTGATTGTCCTGTCCATGATTTTGGTGGCAGAAGGAGTTCTATATTTTACCAGTTCCAAGTCTTATGCAGATATTTCTGAAAAATTAAAGGCAACAGTGGTGGATGAAGAAAATGGAACTTTTGCTGAATTGTCAGAACATATCCATTGACGGACGCAATTACACTCAGTTGATATGTCAGATCAAAAAGGGAGAGGTCAGGATTATCAGCCTGAAAACAAAAGATCGGGGAACTGGTGATCGCAAACCGCATCGGATCCTATCCGGTAAAGGTGGTAGGAGGAAGCTGGACAGAAATTCCGGAGGCACGGTGGATGGCGGAGAATCAGCAGAAAACCGTAGATCTGGGCGTGGCATCCTGGATGGAAGAGGAGACGGTGAAGTATAAGTCCATAAAACTGGAGGAAGGCATCCAGAGAGTCGAGAAAGAATCCTTCTATGGCGTCAAAACAGAAAAACTGGAGCTGCCGTCTACTTTTATCCTGGCCGGGGCTCTTTCCTTTGCTCAGGCGGATATAGGAGAACTGGTTTGCCACAGTAAAAAAGTGTATCGTCAGTGGGGTGCCTTTTGGAACACACCGTACGTGAACCAGTTTCCGGAGGTCACGGAAGAAGATATTCGCGATAGAATACTTGGAACGGAAGAAAGTACGCAGGCATACGAAGTTACCAAGGACAGTATTTGTGTGCATCAAAGCATTAACCTAAAAGGAAATGGAAAGGACAGATGCGCACATAATGATCCTGGATCAGCCGGTAAAATTTGAAGATAGCAATGGTAACATAGAGGACAGCCAGCAGGCTCGGAATATGATACATATTTTAGTAAATGCAGCCAGGTATCACAGATAAAAATGGCAGCCTCAGATGCCCGGGCGGCGAAGAATGGGGAATTTTACGCACAGGATAATATGTTTGTCTATAAAAACATCTACGGACGGAAACAGGCACAGTTCGCCGCACTTATAAAGATACCGTCTTTCGTAAAATCTTTAATAACAAAAGAAAATCTATTGGCGCTGTATAATGCGCTAAACGGAACCCATTACAACAATCCAGAGGATATAGAGATCATTACGTTAGACAATGCATTATTTTTGAAAATGAAAAACGACATTGCATTTCTGGTAAGCACCGACCAAATATGTCTGGTGGAACACAGCAGTACCGTATGTCTCAACTATCCGCTGAGAAGTCTTTTGTATCTGACAAAAGAGTATCAGGCAATCTTAAAACAACGCAATCAGGATATTCTATCTTACACACAAGTGAAAATCCCAACGCCGCGGTGCATCGTTTTGTACAACGGTCCGGCTCAGCGTCCGGGCGGGAAGTAATGAAACTTTCGGATGCATTTGCCAACCAGGATGTGGAAGGCTGTCTTGAATTAAAAGTAGAGATCCTCAACATCAACTACGGGAAAAATGAATCCCTGCAAAAGGCTTGTAAGACACTGGAAGATTATGCTATACTCGTAGCAAAGATTAGAGAATATGCACGGGAAATGGACGATCTGTCCATGGCGGTACATAAAGCGATCCAGTATTGTATCGACCATGATCATCTTCGGGATTTCCTCATATTGAATCAAGCGGAGGTGGCAGCCATGTCGTTGTTAGAAGGAAGCTGGGAAGAATACGCAGACAGTATGGATCAGGAGCTGGAGCGGCTGAAGAAAAGTGAGAAAGCACTGAAGGAAAAACTGGAAAAAGTATCTCGCGAGAAAGATGCTGAACTTCAAGTGCAAGCAGAAAAAAATCAAAGAACTGGAAGCCTTATTAGCTTCTAAGCAGTAACTATTTACCAAACATTAAAGTCCTTGACTGCATAAACTAATAAAAGGAGAAAGTCAGGCTTTGAAACCGAAAAATGCATCTTTTTCCTTGACATTTCCCCCCTCCATCCCTCATAATCAGACACAAGGTTATGCAGTCAGGCGCATAAAAGGGGACAAACTACAGGGTGAGTAAAAAAACATCTACGGACGGAAACAGGCACAGTTCGCCGCACTTATAAAGATACCGTCTTTCGCAAAATCTTTAATAACAAAGAAAATCTATTGGCGCTGTACAATGCGCTGAACGGAACCCATTACAACAATCCAGAGGATATAGAGATCATTACATTAGACAATGCATTGTTTTTGAAAATGAAAAACGACATTGCATTTCTGGTAAGCACCGACCAAATATGTCTGGTGGAACACAGCAGCGGTGTATGTCTCAACTATCCGCTCAGCAGTCTTTTTGTATCTGACAAAAGAGTATCAGGCTATCTTACAACAACGCACTCAGGATATTCTATCATACACACAAGTGAAAATCCCAACGCCGCGGTGCATCGTTTTGTATAACGGTCCGGCCCAGCGTCCGGAGCGGGAGGTAATGAAACTTTCGGATGCATTCGCAAACCAGGATGTTGAAGGCTGTCTTGAACTAAAAGTAGAGATCCTCAACATCAACTACGGGAAAAATGAATCCCTTCAAAAGGCTTGTAAGACACTGGAAGATTATGCTATACTCGTAGCAAAGATCAGAGAGTATGCACGGGAAATGGACGATCTGTCCATGGCGGTACACAAAGCAATCCAATATTGTATCGACCATGATCATCTTCGGGATTTCCTCATATTGAAGAATACGCAGACAGCATGGATCAGGAGCTGGAGCGGCTGAAGAAAAGTGAGAAAGCACTGAAGGAAAAAACTGGAAAAAGTATCTCGTGAGAAAGATGCTGAACTTCAAGCGCAAGCAGAAAAAATCAAAGAACTGGAAGCCTTATTAGCTTCTAAGCAGTAACTATTTACCAAACATTTAAAGTCCTTGACTGCATAAACCAATAAAAGGTGTCAGGATTTTTATCCTGGCATCTTTTTCATGTATTGGCAATAAAAAACAGCACCGCCTGTCTGGGCGGTGCTGTTTGGCGTTCCTGGGTAGGATCCGTTATGCCTTGAATTTCATGGACTTTTTAATGCCGGTCTTTTTTGTTAAACAATTTTTTATATGCTTTTTTTCTTTTTAGCCGGTACTTTAAATACGGCTTTTTGTATATGCCCTGGAAGGCTTTGGCTCCTACTGATTTTATTTTTGGGGATTTAACTACAATGGTTTTCAGGGAGCGGCAGCCGTAAAAGGCTTTTGCTTCGATTTTTTGTTACATGTTTGCCTATGGTTATTTTCTTTAATTTTTGGAACCTTTGAAGGCGTTTTTAGAGACGGAAGTGACAGTGTAAGTCTGACCGTTTATCTTCACTTTGTCCGGTATGGTTACAGCAGTCACATTCTTTTTTCGCCGGTGCCTGATAGGACAGTGTTTTTTCTTTTTGGTAACTGACACTTTGTAGGATGCCTGTTTTACTTTCAGGACAGAACCCTTTTTCACAGTCTTATCTGCATCACTTTGTGCTGTGGCAGTGCCTGTATTCAGGCTGCCACCGGATGTCTGGGAAGAACCTGGTGTCTGGGAGATGCCGGGAGTAGTTGTAGATCCGGGTGTCGCAGGACCGGGGGCAGGGGACGGTTTTGTATCGGATGGTGTGTTGTCCGATGGGTTATCGGAAGAGCCGGAACCTGACTTGGATGCTTCTGCCGTGTTGCCGTAGGAACCCAGATTGACTCTGTTTCCGTTTGGAGAAGGTTCATCTGCGTAGGAGGCGGATGGATCACCGGCGTCAATACATGGACTTGTAACTTTGTCCTTTACCCAGGAAGAACCATTCCATCGGCCGGCTGTGGATTTCAGGTGAAAATCTCCGGCTGAGGAATCGGCAAAACAAGGATCTTTTGAAATACAGCCGGTGCCATAATCACTTAATGAATCATTGGCCTTTTTTGTTGTAGACGCAGGAGTAGGTGATGTCGGTTCCTTTTCTGTTTTCGGCACTGCTTCCGGAAAGAGACAGTGTCGTGTCGTTGTTTGCGAAAATACTGTTTTTAATGGACGGCAGTACGGAACCGCTGTAGCGGATGCCATTGGCACATCCGGTAACGGTCAGGTGGTTCAGTGTAAGCTGACTGGTAATGTCTTTGGCAGAGTTCTCATTGCTGCCACCACTGGTAAGGTGGGCAGATATGCCGGTTCCGTTGGTAAAACTGGAAATCTGACAGTGAGATATATCGATCAGATTGTCTGTATCCGGTGTGTAGCTGGCCCAAAAAGAAATACCGTAATCGTCGGAGTCACTCTGTTCACCTTTTCCGGTTATGGAGACATTCTGCAGCTGAATCCGGCTTGCCAGAGTCCGGTTGTCGGCCCAGTTCCTCAAGTTGACGGTGATGCCCCGTGCCACATCGTTCATCTGACAGTCTTTCATATACAGGGTAGTTGGAAGGTCTTTGGACGGTTTGCCGTCTATTTCTACCAAACTGGCCAGAATCGATGCTTTATTTTCAAAAATACAGTTTTCAAAAATCATAGCCGCGCTCTCATCGGCGTAATCCCCACCGGCCCAGGAGGCATTCAAGTTAATGGTGTCAGAATAAATAGGACCATTCTGCCCGATAAACCGGATCGGTGCGGATTTCGTACCTTTGGCAATGAGTTTTCCGGTGGAATTTACCTCGATGCCAGAGATCAGATAACAGGTCTGTCCCGGAGCAATAGTGACGGTTCGGTTGTAGTCAATGGCCGGTTCCTGCATACGGTAGCAAAGACCTTTGATTTGGCCCAGGTAGCCGGTAGAACGAGTGATCGTGTCCGGTTGTTTTGGCGTACATTTTACAACTTCCGCATACTTTCCTACATCGGCACCGTAATTACAAGTGTTAGCGGCGTAAGTTTTTGTTGTGTCGGAGTTAACATTGGCGCCGATGGTAACTTTTACAGGAGCATACTGATTGGCAAGGTCGCCAGTTGTGTCGGGATTTCCGATAAATTGATTGCCTTCCACTTCGTAAGTGGCATACCCGCCTTTCAAGGTACAGGCAGGTCCCAGCAGTTCACTGCCGGTGGTATTGTGAAAAAATATTGTTCCGAATGACCGCATTAGCAGCCCAGTCAATGTAACTCATTCCTTCGGAAATGGAGTTTTCGTAGTATCCATTGGTTTCAAAGTGATTTCCTTCAACCAGACAAGAAAGATTTTCCGGGTAATCGTAGCCGGTCTGAGTAGCCAGAGCGTGTCCCATGCTGCGGAATGTAGAGTTGGTTATTTTTATGTCCAGTTTTCGGTCCATGGTAGGAAAACAGATGGCAGAAGTTCCGTTTACCAGGTCTTTTCCGTCAGCTTTTTTAGCTGTGGTTACGCCATCGCTGTTAAAAAGACAGTGATCTACCGTAAGGCTGAAACGATCGTCTTTCTGGTCGGAAGTGCCGCCTGGAGCGATGACACCGGAATCAGCGATGTTTTCTCCGCCGTCGATAAATTGGCAGTATTCAAAGGTGGCACTGCGGCAGGAGCGTTTGGTGTCGTCTTCAATCTGAGTATCAAGGATGATGTTACCCCAGCTGGTGTCATTTTTGTCTGTTTTGAAGATGATAGGTTCTTCTTCTGTACCCTTGGCAGTAAGAGAGCCGTACAGGATACGCAAAGATGCACTGGAAAATACATCAATATTGTCTATCTGGCCGTGGCTTGTATTTCCCTGGCCCAGGCAAATAGTAGTTCCCGGATCGATGGTCAGATCTCCGATAATGACCGGACTGATCAGAGAACCATCTGTCAGGATGTAGTAGATATTATCTTTAGTCCAGTGCTGGGATCCCTCGATCCTTCCATAGATCAGCACAATCCCTTTATCCGCTGCCGCTTTTGTCGTGCTGGCAGAAAGGGAGAGTGGGCACAGGCTCAGGATCAAAGACAGGATCAGTCCTGTCACAAGAAATTTTTTTCCACATTGTTTCATAGAGTTTTCTCCTTTTCACACTTTTATTAGCATGGTCTGATTTTACTCTATGAGGAGGGGATTACATAAGTTTACATTTGTCTCAACTTGAAAAATCGCTGTTTTCCCGGCTGTAATAAAATTGCAGTAAGCCGATTCTTGATTTGGTATGGGTCTTTTCATTGATGGAAGCGATGTGCCGGTACAGGGCTGCTCTGGAAATATAAAGACTGGCGGCAATGTTCTGGACGCTGTCATCGGATTCAAGAAGTGCCTGCAGTACATCCTGCTCCCGGCTGGTAAGGGAGTACTGTTTTACGAAACGGTCAAAGGCACCTTCCTTTGGTTCGGAAACAGGTAAAGGGACAGCGTGGGAAGTCTTGCTCCAGTCAGAGTACAGATACAGGGCAATGCTGATGATAACAAAAACCAGCAAAGCCACAACGCAGATGGCCAGCGCATGGCTGCGGGAAAGATAGGTAACGGAGATGGTTCCCATCACACCGGCTGCGATGTTGTTGGCTGCCCGGCCAAAACCAGCCCATAAAGAGGGAGAATTTGTCCGGAGAGCGTAGGCCATAAAACTGGTGGTAAAAAAAGACTGCGAAAAATCCGGCCGACAGGTAAAAATGATCAGACTGGTCAGGAACAAACCGTCGGAAAGAATGATCAGCAGACATAAAACAGACAGCACGGTAACGCAGTACATGATCAGATTCATGTAACGGCGGTCATGGATATCAAACAAGATCCCGGCAGTCAGGCCGCTGAGAGCCAGCAGCAGACGAGGCCAGCGTCCCACATCCATCGTCCCCTCTGCATGAAAGTAGGTGATCACATTGTCCAGCCCTGCAAAAAATCACAGCCATGGCCAATATGCACACAAACAGGGCAATGCCTGCCCGCCGTGTCGGATGGGTAGAAGCAGGAGAAGAGGAATCTGCCGCCGGGACAGGTTCTGTCCTGCTTTGCAGACGAAGAATAAGAAAGGTCAGCAAAATACAGGCAGCCAAAAGAACAAAAGACTCTAAACCTGCCAGATGAATCACATTGTTATTTAAAAACTGAAACAGTAACCCCAGTGTATAAGAACATCCTATCGTCTTAGCCAGACCGGGATCCTGTCTGAGTCTGCACAGGCAGAAATAATGGGCGGCACTGCCCAGTATCCCAAGGAAAACAAAGAAAATACATCCGGCAGCCACCACCCGGATATGAGACTCCCGGTGCAGATTTCGTACAGAAAGAAACCACAAAAAAGACAGACAGCCGGTATCAGAGACCAGATTTTTGGCTGTCTGGAAATATGCCGGTATAGAAAAGAAAACAATAAAAAACCAACAACGCTGGCCGCCAGAATATAACTCTGGGCAGTTACCACACCGGTTTCACTGGTAACACGGGCAGCGTTGTTGTCAAATAAATATTCCGATCCTAAAAATACAAAATTAAAAAGGGACAAAATGATTATAACATCCAGCCGTTTACGAAAGAAATTTATAACTGTCATAACAATACGCCTCGCAAATCCGTAATCTTGGTGTCATGTTGTGTTAGTAAATCGGGTCGTCTAACCGCAGGGCAGTAAAGTCTTTTCTTGTTACATACTCCTGATGCAGATCTGCCATAAATTCATAATCCTTTGCCTCGTTATAGAGTTCTACCTCACAGATCCTGCCTACGAACGAAGGCTGGAACACATCGCCTCCCAGCATAATGCGTTTTACATAGCGGTTGGTAGGGACATTTTCCAGAACGGACACTACCTCTCCGTTAATAAAGGCAATCAGCGTCTCGGTGCGGGCATTGTAGGAAGCACTGACATGCCACCAGGTGCCAGCATGAAGCTGAACAGCAGCGGCATCATACCAGCCGGTCACCTCTTTGGAATCCCGGAGACGAAAATCGCAGTGGCCTTCCCATGAATAAGGAATGATGCCGAAAAATCCTGTCTCAAACTTAACATACATAGCAGCGGTCCATTGATAAAGTTCTTCCGGATACAGCCAGAGGGAAATAGCAAAACTGTCGTTGACAATACAGTCCGGTGGAAGTTCCAGTGTGTTTTCCTCCGTGGCACCGCCGGGGAAAGACAGAGATTTGGAATCTTTGAAGATACCGGGACCATAAGTAACCGGTTGATCCCCGCAGAAAAGCCCCTCTCGGGAGCCGTCCTCGCTTTGGAGATCGCCATCCAGATGAAAGACAAAACTGTCCCGTATATTGGTAAGATATTCTTCTGCAAAAGTTACGAAATCTTTTTTCGCACAGAGGTTTGGCGTAATAATAACCTTGGCCGATCTGGCAGCCGCAGCGGGTAATAAAATCAATCTGGTCTTTGGTTTCAATGCCTTCTGTTACTACATCCATCTTCAGGTCCAGACACAGGGCAATGACATTGCGGATGATCTTTTTACCCCTTTGTGCTGTTGGAAGAATTGGATAAAAATTCACGGTCCAGTTTGATGGTATTGGCATTCAGGTCCTTTAACAGGTTCAAAGCGGAAAAGCCGGAACCGAAGTCATCAATAGAGATCATAAAGCCCCGGTCCTGCAGCTGGTTGATCATACGGATCAATTCGGAGCTGTCTTTCAAAAGATACTTTCGGTCACTTCCAGTTCCAGTTCATTGGTAGGAATTTGGTAGCGGCCTGCGATCTCTACCAGTTGATCCGGGTAAGCCTGGTTGTACAGGTGCAGCCTGGACATATTGATGGAAATCGGGATATGTTCGTACTTGGTACCTTTCCAGGTTGACTTGATCCGGCAGGTTTCTTCAAACATGTACAGGTCCAGCTGGGAAATAAAGCCGTTTTTCTCAAAGAGTGGGATAAACGCTGCCGGCGGGCGGATGCCGTCTACCGGATGAATCCAGCGGGCCAGTGCCTCGGCACCTACCAGTTCGGAAGATACCATATTTACTTTTGGCTGGAAATATACCACAAACTCCCCGTTTTTCAGTGCGTCGTCTATTTCTAATTCAATGTGGTGGTTGATCTCCAGTGTTTTGTCATAAGATTTGTACACGGCAAACTGGTTTTTGCCATTGTATTTTGCCTGGTACATAGCGGCGTCGCACTTGGTCAGGACATCATCCAGATTCTGGCTGACCGGCTGCTCCATTACGATACCGATACTTAATGAGATCAAAGACAGGATGTCTTTGCGGAAATCGATTTCCTGTACAGAGGACAAAAGATTACCGGCAATGCCTTCTACCTGAGGCTGTGTCAGCGAGCCGTCCAGCAAAAACAACATATTCATCACCACCGATACGGGAGGTAAATCCCCGAGTGTGATCCTGCAGAAGTTTGCTGACAGCGATCAGCAGTTTGTCACCCATACTGTGGCCGTAAATATCGTTGACTCTTTTAAAATTATCTATATCCAAAAACATGGCATGGATCATAGTAGATGCGTCTATCTGACTGTAGTATTCGTACAAAGCCCGTCGATTGGCAAGACCTGTAAGATAGTCTTGCTCAAATGATTGGTCCGGTTTCATGACAAGCCCCCCTTCAGTTGTAATAATACATTTATTATACCACAGAAAATGGGAAAAATGAACCAGGAAATCACCTCTTTACAAATAACTTTCAATCACGCATAATAACAGTAAAATACTATGAATACAGGAGGTCATTTGGTATGGGAAAATGGCAGAGAATACAGTTTCAGCCGGGAGTCGGCATCGGACCGGAAGGCAGCCGGGTGACGGCGTGTGAGGTCCACAGGACCTTGTCCAAAGAGGCAGCCAAAGAAGGTATGGTCCTTTTAAAAAAATGAGGGAGAAGTTCTTCCGCTGGCAGAGGGCAGCCGTATCGCTTTGTTTGGCAAGGGAACCTTTGATTATGTAAAGGGGGGCGGTGGCAGCGGAGATGTGACCGTTTCATACATCACTAATCTCTATGAGGGTTTTTGTAAAATCGGCTGGGGAGGGCATATCCATAAAGAGACGGCTGAATACTATGAAAACTGGGTAGAGAAACAATATGAGGCCGGGATTGATCCGGGCATGACAAAGGAGCCGGAACTGCCGGAGGATCTGTGCCGGAGGGCAACCGCTTTTGCAGATACAGCTGTGATTTCCCTGTGCCGTTTTTCAGGAGAGGGATGGGACAGAAAGAGTAAGTACGATGAGCGAATGGATGAGTCGGCTGTTGTCATTGCCGGCAATACGACCGTGGCTTCTTCCGGAACGAAAGAGACTTTTCCTAAGGGGGATTTTTACCTTACGGAGGAAGAAGAAAAAGATGATCGAGACAGTCACCAGATATTTTGAGAAGGTGGTGGTTGTGCTGAATGTAGGCGGCATGGTAGATACTTCCTGGTTTGTAAAAAGAGAAGAAGATACCGGCGGTGCTTCTGGCCTGGCAGGGAGGTATGGAAGGCGGTCTGGCAGCGGCAGGAACTGCTGGCAGGAATGGGCAGCCCATCCGGCAAACTGCCGGATACCTTTGCGGCCAGACTGGAAGATTATCCTTCTTCTTATAATTTCCACGAGTCGGATTTTTATGTGGATTACACGGATGATATTTATGTGGGATACCGTTATTTTGAGACGATACCGGGAGCTCTGGCGAAGGTGAATTATCCCTTTGGATTCGGCCTTTCGTACACACAGTTTGACTGGCAGGTGGTAAGCGTATCAGAAAACTGGGTCAGCTTCTTGTACAGGTGGATCTTACCAATGTGGGAAAACGACCGGGCAAAGAGGTTCTGCAGGTATATGGCATGGCACCGCAGGGAAAAACTTGGCAAGTCCAAGAGACATTTGCTTGTGTTTGAGAAGAGCCGTCTTCTGCAGCCGGGAGAGACACAGCGTCTGCGTCTGGCGTGGAAAATGGAAGATATGGCCTCCTATGATGACCTGGGCAAGGTGAAAAAGTCCGCTTATGTGCTGGAGCAGGGGGATTATTTTTCTACCTTGGCAATTCCGTGGAAAATGTTGAAAAACTGGATCATACATATTCTCAGACTCAGGATCAGGTGGTTCTACAGTGCCAGCCTAAACTGGTGCCGGCGTCTCTCAAAGAAAGAATGCTGGCGGATGGAACCATGGAGCCACTGCCACAGCTGCCGGCCCGCAATCCGAAAGAATGCGGACTGCCGTATCTTTCAAAGGAACCGTTAGACGGACTGAAACCGGCCACCAGAGCGGTGCCGGGAACTTACTGCTGGGGCGAGGACCTTTATAAGAAAGGGGTCAGACCTTTTCTGAAGTGGCAGAAGGCAGAATGACGGTAAAAAGAATTTCTGGCTCAGATGACAGATGAAGAGGTGGCGCATCTGCTGGGGGACAGCCAAATACAGGAGTTGCCAACACATTTGGCTGGGGCAACATGCCGGAGTATGGTATACCGAACTGTATGACGGCAGACGGACCAGCGGGACTTCGAATCGCACCGGAGTGCGGTGTGACCACGACAGCCTGGCCTTGTGCTACGCTGCTGGCAGCCACCTGGAATCCGAATGTGGTATACCAGGTTGGGGCAGCCGGCGGAAAAGAAGTAAAGGAAAATAATATTGCTGCCTGGCTGACACCGGCATTGAATATTCACAGAAGTCCTTTGTGCGGACGAAATTTTGAGTATTATTCGAAGATCCGCTGTTAGCCGGTGTGCTGGCGGGAGCTATGGTAAAAGGAATCCAGTCCCAGGGAGTGGCAGCGACCGTAAAACATTTTTGCCCTGAACAATAAGGAAACAGACCGTAAACACAGTGATTCAAGAGTATCAGAGCGGGCAGCCAGAGAGATCTATCTGAAAGCATTTGAGTATGTGATCAAAGGAGCAAAACCATGGGCGGTTATGTCTTCCTATAACATTATCAATGGCTGTTATGCATCGGAAAATAAAGAACTGCTGGAAGATATCCTCCGGGATGAGTGGGGGGATTTGACGGTATGGTTACCACGGACTGGTGGACGCTGGGGAGAACATTACAAAGAAGTAAAAGCAGGCAATGATATGAAAATGGCCTGCGGTGATCCAAAGCGTCTGAAGGAGGCCATGGATCAAGGCCTCCTTACAAGACAGGATCTGGAACACTGCGCAGAGCGCGTTCTGAATCTGATTTTTGAAATTGGATTAGTCTGCCAGTTTTTTCAGGACAGCTAACAGTCTGTCGTTGTCCTCCGGCATCATAAAGCAAAGGCGGAAATATTTATCGTTTAAGAATGGGAAGGTTGAACAGTCGCGGATCATAAAGTCCCCTGCCGGATGGCAGTGTCAAAGATCTGGTCGGCTGTGAGACCTTCCTTTTGATTTTTACAAGGACAAAGTTGCAGTTGGATTCGTACACCTGGTAAGCACCCATAGAGCGGATAGCCTGACATATACGCTCCCGTTCGCTGGCAATAAGCTGGCGTGTTTTCCGGATATATTCTTCGTCGGAGAACATGATCTCGCCGGCGATGGCAGCCAGGGAGTTGATGGTCCATGGGTTTTTCTTCTGGTTGATTTCCTTCAGCAAGTCTTTGTTGCAGATGGCGTAGCCAAGGCGGAGACCGGTGCAGCGAAAAATTTGGAAATACCCCGGAGGATAATAATGTTGTTGTAATATTCTGTCAGAGGAATGGCGGTGAC
>VOFD01000658.1_pt1 | contig 34256 bp, 69 predicted proteins | sample 5384101 | NCBI WGS metagenome assembly VOFD01 (sample SAMN12384723, study PRJNA508395) | human gut metagenome | isolation source: healthy gut C | host: Homo sapiens
TACCGGAGAAGCATCAGGATGAGAAAGCAATCGTAGAAGAGATCAAGGAGCGTGTTGCCGAGTCGATCGAGGCACATAAGATCAGTGACGTAGAAGTAGGTTCTCTGTTATCCGGTGGTGTGGATTCCAACTACATTGCAGCACAGGGACATTTCCAGAATACATTTACGGTAGGATTTGCAGAAGACAACGGCAGATACAGCGAGATGGAGCGTGCAAGAGAGATTGCAGATTATGCGGGAAGTACCTGCCATCAGAAAGTGATCACACCGGAAGAATACTGGGCAGTGCTTTGCCGAAAGTGCAGTATCATATGGATGAGCCTTTAGCCGATCCGTCCGCAGTTGCCCTTTGGTTTGTAGACGAACTGGCGCAAGCAAGCTGAAGGTAGTTATGTCCGGAGAAGGTGCGGACGAGTTGTTTGGCGGATATGTGATTTATCATGAACCAGTCTCTTTACGTCCGTTTAAAGTATTGCCGGCAGGTCTGAAAAAGAAGATCAAAGAAAAACTGGAAGACAACAAAAAGAATTTTAAGGGAAAGAATTATCTGATCCGCGGATGTACACCGATTGAGGAGCGTTTTATCGGAAATGCTTATCTGTTCCATCCAAAGGAAAAAGCAAAAAGTCTTAAAGAGCAGTATTCCGGCAGAAGATCCGAAGACACTGACGGCAGCCTGTTATCAGAAAACCAGAAAACTGGATGATACCGCACGTATGCAGTATATTGACCTGAAATTCTGGCTGATCGGATATCCTTCAGAAAGCGGATAAGATGAGTATGGCACATTCTCTGGAGACGCGTGTTCCGTATCTGGATATTGAAGTTTATAAGACGGCCAGAAAACTTTCTTTTGATAATAAAATCCGCAAGACGCAGACAAAATATGCCTTCCGTGAAGCTGCACATAGCATTCTTCCGGAGCAGGTGGCAACACGCAAAAAACTGGGATTCCCGGTACCGACACGTGTATGGCTCAAAGAAAAAAATATTATGATAAAGTACGTCTTTGCATTTGAAAGCGAAGCATCGAAAAAATTCTTCCAGACGGATTACCTGATCAGGCTGATGGATGATCATTATAATGGTCTGGCAGATAACAGCCGTAAAATCTGGGCAGTCTATACCTTCCTGGTATGGTACGATGTCTACTTCGGTGGCGACAGAGCGCTTAATAAAATGGGAGAACTTTACTTATGATAAAGAAAAAGGTGCGATTTTTGATATGGACGGTACGCTTCTGGACTCTATGTGGGTCTGGAGGCAGATTGACGTGGATTTTCTTGGCAGAAGAGGATTTGAAGTGCCGTCGGATTATCTGGAGATGATCACACCGATGGGGTATTACCGGGGTCGCCGAGTATACGATTGAGCGATTCGGACTGAATGAAAAGCCGGAAGATCTGATACAGGAATGGCATGGGATGGCGGCAGAAGCCTATGCGAAAAAAGGTGGAGCTCAAATCCCATGCAAAAGAATATCTGCTGAAATTGAAAAAGGCCGGTACACGCATCGCTGCGGCGACCTCATCGGCTTACGAGCTGATTGCACCCTGCCTTGAGCGAAATGGCGTGCTGGAGTGCTTTGATGCATTTGTGACTACCATGGAAGTGCCACACGGCAAAGATTTCCCGGATGTTTATCTGGAAGCGGCAAAAGACTGAAACTTTCGCCGGAAGAATGCCTTGTCTATGAAGATATCTATAAAGGAATCTGTGCGGCGAAAAGTGCAGGGTTTAAAGTTGTGGCCATGCGGGAAGAAGCATCTATTGATGACCAGGAGAAAATCCGGCAGGCATCAGATTATTACATAAAAGATTTTGTGGAACTCCTTAAATAAAAATTGACTGTTGGTTTCCTGGCAGGTGTAAAGAACTGAAATGCCGCACATTTTAAAATAGTGTTTGCAAAAGAATAGTATTGCATGTGCAAATGAACGAATTCCCCGAAGGGCACGTAAAAGTGCCTTCTTGGGAATTGTTCATTTTGCACATTGCTGTACGTTTTTGAACGGCCGTAGTTTTTAAAAACACTTCATATCATATTTTACACGCTGGCAGGAAACAGTCTTTTGCCACGCTGGTGCACGCAGAAAGTTTTTAGAATCAAAACATTCCGCATCAAGATAGTAAAAAACAGAGGCACAGTGACGGCATTGAATTTCCGTTACTTTACCTCTGTTTTTTCATGTTCTGTCTTTTGGCTCGAAAGGCTGTTCCACTTAAGAGACTCCGGGCAGACCAGGAGCTTTTGGCAATGTGCAAACGAACGGTATCGTAAAAAATAGTGCGTAAAATAATACAGCCATGATGAATTCGAAAACAAATCGCTCTGACGGTAGCAAGGCTTCCGTCGTGAGGTTTGCGATGCCGCCGCCCCAAGGAGCCGCTGTCTGAGCCTCGAAGAGGCGAGTTTAGGCGAAGGGCGGCTAACAGGCGAGCGAACCGAACAGGAAACGCGGCGTGTCAGGAGATTGTTTTCGAATCATCATGGCGTTATATTTTACGTATAAGTTTTCTTAATACCCATCTTCTTGCCCTTCGGACAAAGAAGCATCCCTCGCTCTAAAGAGCTCGGTCAATTTTATTGAGGATATTCTTGCAAAGAAAAAAACCGCCAAAGTCAACGACTCTAGCGGTTCACCGTGCGTTAGAAGATTCGAACTCCCGACCTTTTTATCTGTAGCCAAACGCTCTATCCAGCTGAGCTAAACGCACATTTTGTTTTGTTGCTTTGCTGTGTACCTCAGCAACAATGAGAATTATATAGTATGTTTATGGAAATGTCAACACTTTTTTGAAAAAAATAAAAAAAATTTTTGAGCCTGTTTTTATGGCTTTTTGCTTTGGGCAATGATAGAATAAATGAGGTAGTATTTCAGAAAGAAAAATCAGGAATGGAGGGCATAGCTTTGGATAAAACCGCAGAGTGTAAACTGGTTCTTGATACAGCGGTACTGGCAGGAAAGATCATGCCGCAAAGCGGAGCAGAGATCCATCGCGTAGAAGATACCATTCACAGGATATTAAAAGTGTCAGGCATGAAAACAGCAGAAGCGTTTGTGATGCCGACCGGTCTGATCGTCACGCTCGATGATCCGCGTATGGATTCCATGACCGTTGTCAAACGGATCAAAACAAGAGGAACGAACTTGAGCAGGATTGCAGAAGTGAATGACATTTCAAGAAGATTCTGTTCCGGGAACATCAGTCTGGAAGAAGCATTTCACAGTCTGAAGCATATGAAACAGTACACCTATACAGCTTTGCAAAAAATACATCGCACAGATCATGGTAGCGTTTTTTTTCTTTGCGATTCTGCTTGGCGGGAACGGATGGGATGCAGTTGGGGCAGGTGCGGCAGGTATTGGCATGGTTCTGATCCTGTACCTTGGAAGAAAGATCGGGTTGAATGATTTTTTTCAGCTTTTGCTTGCTTCAGCGGTAATCGCAGTTGTGGCATATCTGGCGGCAGAGAATCCATATCAGACGATACAGATGGATATTGTGATCATAGCGGCGATCATGCCGATCGTTCCGGAGCTGCCATAACAACGGCTGTGCGGGATACGATGCAGGGTGATTATGTGGCAGGAGGAGCAAAAGCACTGGAAGCATTTGTCAGTGCGGCGGCGATCGCGGCAGGCGTTTCATTTGGAATGATCCTGACGGGGGGTGATGTGATGATTATACAGGTGATAGCGGCATTTGCGGCCATTTTTACATTCGCAATGGCACTTGAAATACCGAAAAATATCTTATAAACTGCGGCTTTATCGGTGCGGCCGGATGGTTTGTCTATCTGGTTGTACTGCAAAGATTCGGGATGATGACAGCTAATCTGCTCGGTGCGGCGGCTATTACACTGCTTGCCCATTTTTTTTTGCAAGAATCAAAAAGCACCGGTGACGATTTTCTGATCCCGGGGTTTCTGACACTGGTTCCGGGGGCAGGATTATATCGCGGCGTGCATTACTTTTTTTAGGAAATCGAAGCATGGGAGCGCCTACCTGGTGCAGACACTTCAGATTGCGGGTGTGATCGCACTTGGCATATTTATGGTCGATTCCCTTGTGGAGATCATTGGAAAAAAAAAAAAAAAAAGAAAAAAACAATCAGAGTCAGGTAAAAAATAGCAGGTGCAAAGATGGGACTGCACCTGTATCATAGAAAAGCGGTAATGGTTTATTCCATTTCGTCTTCGTCGTAAGCGTCGTTATGGCAGTTTTTGTCATAGTCGCTCTTACCGGCATAGTTTTTTGAAGTGGTTTTATCGTAGGTGTTTTTCGAATCGTAAGCATTTTTTGAAGTAGTCCGATCGGTTTCGTTTGTGGAATTGTAAGTGTTCTGTGTGCGGTTTTTCGAATTTGCATTTTTACTCATGTCAATTTCCTCCTTGTGACTGTAAATTCATTCCGAAGGCACGAGAGACTTTGTGTGCGTTTCTGGTCAGTACGTCTGAGATTGATCTGAGAGAACTGCACTGCATCTTATGTGGTGCCTTCTGACATCTTATAGTTTCTTCAAAAAGTGAAAAAATATAATGGAAATCATTGCCAAAATCTGCCGATGTTTTCATAATAGACAAAAAACAGAAAAATACTTATTGCAATTTTTACCAATATATATTATAATTCAACTGTAAAAAGAATTTACCCTTCAAAAAATTTTTTTTACGAACCCCTTATTAATTATTTATACTCCCCTCGAAACATCCGGTAGCTCCCCTACCGGATGTTTCATTTACGGAAAATCAAGTCTTCGGAAGGGGTTTTTCAGATACCATTTTCTGTTTTATGGCATATGGTATACTGGAAGGAGTGAAGGGATTTATGGAATATGAAATGATTTCGGAAAAAGAACTGGATCGCCTTTTGGAAAAAGAACAGGGTTTTGTGATAGATCTTCGCTCACCGTGGGAATATGCAGCTTATCACATTCCGGGAGCGGTGAATATTCCGTATGAACGGCTGAAAAAGGTTCGGGGACTGCCAAAGAATGTTCCACTGATTTTTTACTGTGAACGTGGTTCAGTCAGTATGGTGGCGGCAAGGGAGATGGCAGAAAAAGGATACCGGGCAAAGAGTCTGACCGGCGGCATCCATTCCTGGCACAGAAGGCTTGGATAGAGGCAAAAAAAAGATTGACAGGGAAAAACAGCAAGATTATAGTTAATAAACAGGAAGAGAACAGTGAAAAAGGGCTGAAAAAGACAGCTGTTCTTTTGCCTTGAAATGCAAAGTGAAAAAAAGAAAAGGAGAATATACGATATGAAATTGATGTTTGCATCTGATATACACGGTTCTGCGTATTATTGCAGAAAGATGCTGGAGGCATATCAGGCGGAGGAGGCAGGCCGCCTGATTCTTCTCGGGGATATTCTGTATCATAACCGCGAAATGATCTGCCGAAAGAGTATGCTCCAAAAGAAGTGATTGCCATGTTAAACCTGATGAAGAATGATATCTGTGCGGTTCGCGGTAACTGTGAGGCAGAAGTGGATCAGATGGTTCTGGAGTTTCCGGTGATGGCAGATTACGCTCTGATTCTTTACGGAGAACGTAATCTATATGCCACACATGGTCATATTTATAATGAAAACAATCTGCCGCCTCTGAAAAACGGGGATATTCTGATCCATGGTCATACCCATGTATTAAAAGCAGAAAAAAAGAGAAGATTATACACTGCTCAACCCGGGATCGGTATCGATCCCGAAAGAAGGAAATCCGCCAAGTTATGCAATCCTGGAAGATGGTCTGTTTACGATCAAAGGATTTGATGGAACGATTATAAAAGAACTGCAACTGTAGACAAGGGACAGATGTGAAGATACGGAGAAAATATGAAAATTTATGAACTGATCGCCCCATGCCATTTCGGGCTGGAGGCAGTATTGAAACGGGAAATTACAGATTTAGGTTATGAGATCAGCAAAGTGGAAGACGGAAAGGTGACTTTTCTCGGAGATGCCGAGGCCATCTGCTATGCAAATATTTTTCTGCGGACGGCGGAGAGGATCCTTCTGAAGGTCGGAACGGTGCATGCAGAGACGTTTGACGAGCTTTTTGAGGGTGTCCGTGCTCTTCCGTGGGAAGAATATATTCCGGAAAACGGAAAATTCTGGGTTACAAAGGCAACTTCCGTAAAAGAGTAAGCTGTTCAGTACCTCGGATATTCAGTCCATTGTGACAAAAAGCAATGGTAAAAAGGATGGAAAAGGCTTACGGGAAATCCTGGTTTGAAGAAGACGGAGCTTCTTTCCCGGTAAGGGTAACGTTTATGAAGGATGAGGCGGTGATCGGACTTGATACTACCGGAATTTCGCTGCACAAACGCGGATATCGTCAGAATACAGCAAAAGCCCCGATCTCGGAGACGCTTGCAGCAGCACTGATCATGCTGACACCATGGAGAAAAGACCGTATTCTGGTCGATCCGTTCTGGAAGCGGTACCTTCCCGATCGAGGCCGCCATGATGGCGGCAAACATGGCACCGGGCATGAACCGCAGCTTTTTATCAGAAGCCTGGCTGCATCTGATCCCGAAGAAAAACTGGTACGATGCGGTGGAAGAAGCACAGGAGCAGATCAATCTGAATATCGAGACAGACATTCAGGGATACGATATCGATGCGGCAGTGGTGCACAGTGCAAGAGAAAATGCGAGAAGAGCCGGAGTGGAAGAACTGATCCATTTCCAGCAAAGACCGGTCAGCGAACTGCATCATCCGAAAAAGTATGGTTTATCATCACCAATCCGCCGTATGGAGAGCGTCTGGAAGAAAAAGCAGAACTTCCGGCACTTTACCGGCAGATCGGAGAGAGCTTTGACCGTCTTGATACCTGGTCAAATATATGATCACCAGTTACGAGGATGCACAGCATTATATAGGAAAGAAAGCGGACAAGAACCGTAAGATCTATAATGGTATGATCAAAAACCTATTTCTATCAGTATCTCTGGTAAAACCTCCAAGACGGGAGAAAAATTGAAAATAAGGTTTTTAAGAAGTATGCGAAATGCTCTGGTGATCGTGATCGTATGCCTGAGTGTGTCGTTGTTGTATGATGTATACAAAGAACCAATCGACCGGTCGCCGCATCTGGATCAGACAGAGACGAACGAAACCACAGAAACCGGAAACAGGAAACAGAAAAACGAAAAACAGGCACAGAAGCCAGACGGACAGCAGGAAGAAGGTCTGCCGTCCGCTTATGATGGACGCATGACGGGCAAAGCTCCGAAGTGAAAAATCAAGGTACGTTTGGGACTTGCTGGGCAGTTGTTACTTCGTCTGCCCTGGAATCACGGCCGCTGCCGCAGGAGGATATCGTTTTTCGGCGGATCACATTTCCACACAGAACAGCTATGCAATCGGTCAGGAAGAGGGAGGAGCCTACAACATTGCGATCGCCTATCTGACGGCGTGGCAGGGACCGGTGACCGAAGAGATGGATCCTTATGGAGATGGTGTTACACCGGAAGGCCTTTCTCCGGTAAAACATGTGCAGGAAGTTCAGATCGCAGAAGATAAGGATTTTGATGCGATCAAAGAAATGATTTACCGGTACGGAGCCGTTCAAAGCTCGATCTATATGGATATGGGCGGGACAAAAGTGACATCTGAATACTATGATCCGGAAAATACTTCCTACTATTATAATGGAGAGGATGAAGTGAACCATGACATTCTGATCATTGGATGGGATGATGATTATCCGGCGGAGAATTTTACGAAGACTCCATCGAAAAACGGTGCGTTTCTGTGTCAGAACAGCTGGGGCGAAGGCTTTGGCGACGGCGGAAGATTTTATGTTGCCTATGATGATACACAGATTGGCAGAAACTGTGTGGCATACACAAGGATTGACGGGATGGATAACTATGACCATCTTTATCAGACCGATCTGTGTGGCTGGGTCGGAAATATGGGCTATAAAAAAGAAAGTCTGCTGGTTTGCAAACGTTTATACGGCAGATAGTACACAGACGCTGCGTGCAGTCGGGTTTTATGCAACCAGCCGGAGTCGGATTACGAAATCTATGTGGCGGCAGATTTTAAAAACGAGATGTCACTTGTTTTGCCAAAGAAGATCCAGAAAGGTCATCTGGAACGAAAAGGGTTTTATACGATTGATCTGAAAAAGAAATTTCCATAGCAGAAGGAGAAAGTTTTGCTGTTATGGTCAAAATAAACACACCGGGCAGTGATTATCCAGTGGCGATGGAATATCGGCCGATGACCAGACTGCAAATGTAAATCTGGAAGACGGGTGCGGCTACGTCAGCGTGGACGGTTACAGGTGGAGCCGGATCGAAGAAGAGTATGGCGGAAATATCTGCCTGAAAGCCTATACAGATAATCGCTGATGTGCTATGATAACGAATATAGGATGAACAAAAGCAGAAGGGAGAAAATCATGAAGAAAAGAATTGTTTTTGCAACCGGAAATGCCGGGAAAATGAAAGAGATCAAAATGATCCTGGGAGATCTTGGGATGCCGGTTGTCTCGATGAAAGAAGCCGGTATAGAGGCAGACATTGTAGAAGATGGAACGAGTTTTTGCAGAGAATGCACAGATCAAGGCAAGTGCAATCTTTGAAAAATGCCATGATATCGTGCTTGCAGATGATTCTGGACTGGAGATTGACTACCTGAACAAGGAACCGGGCATTTATTCTGCACGCTATATGGGAGAAGATACTTCCTATCATATCAAAAATGCAAATCTGATCAGCCCAACGGCCTTCTAAGCCGTGGGTCGGGGGTTCGAATCCCTCCAGGCTCGTTTTATCATATTTGGTAATAATGCCAGATTGGCTCTGGAGGCCAAGGGTTCGAATCCCTTTATCCACCTTTTTGGGCTATCGCCAAGCGGTAAGGCACAGATTGTGGCTCTGGAGAATGGACAAAAGTGCCGACCTTTCGCTCGTATAGTTCAGAACAAAATATGGGATATTAGCTCAGTTGGTAGAGCACTTGACTTTTAATCAAGTTGTCCGGGGTTCGAATCCCCGATGTCTCATGAGAAAGATGCATGGAAATGCATCTTTTTTTGTTGCAGTAACGAGGAAATGTCAGAGACATTGGTGCGGAGCGAGAAAGCGGGCAAAAAGTGATACTGTATCTGCAAAAAAAGAGTTACAGTATCAAATTTTCTCACATTTGTTTTTTATCATAAGTGCCAGTGTGATAACTTAATATTTTCTTAAGAAGGGGAATTTAAAAGTATGAAAGCGAAAAAAGAAATGGATGTTTCTTGGACTGACTGTTCTGGTTGTTGTGGCAGCAGGTCTTGGATACTGGAAACGGATCGGAATCCGCAATACGCTGTATCGTATGCTGGATAAGCAGATTCCATTAACAGGTGATGTTTATGGATATTACGGACAGGAAGTAAAGGTAAAAGAAAATTTGAATAAGAAACCTCTTTCCAGATGGAGGATTCCTATGCAGACAAAATTGACACGACGATCACAAAAGAATCCAGTATGGTTGATACCTCCTGGCAGATCGACCAGCAGATCGAGGCGGAAGTCCAGTCCGGTGCATATACCTTTGAAGAGCCGGAAGTGATCATGGATCCTTACCAAATCTCACCGCTGACCGGTGTTGCAGTATTTCAGACAGATGAGGAATACCGTGTCCGGGTTACTGTAAAAGGAAAGACAAAAGAAGCAGATATCACCGGTGTGACTGTGAAAGCAAAAAGGACATCGGGTACCGATCATCGGTCTTTACCCGAAAACGGAGAATTCGGTAAAACTGGAACTTTTAGATGACAACGATCAGACGATTAAAGAGATGGAACTGAAAGTTCAGACTGACGGACTGCCGGAAGAGATGGATGACATGGTATCGGTTGAAAAAAGTTCCGGAGAATCTGCCTATGGTCTTACGATTATTTCCGGTCAGGGCGTGTATTATCCGTTCGCTTATGATGTAAACGGAGATATTCGCTGGTATCTGAACCACAGAACATCCACTTACGGTGTGTTCCAGCTTTCGAATGGAAATTATATCATGCAGGACAATTACGGATACGTTTCTTCTGTGACGAAATCTTTCCCCTGCCGCTTTTTTATGAAATGGATTATCTTGGACGTGCTGTTCAGATGTACCTTGTCCCACATGGAACGCACCATGAGATCATTGAAAAGGAACCAGATGGGAATCTTCTGATCCTGACAAGTACTTTGCAGGATCATGTGGATGACAAGATCATTGAGCTTGACCGTAAGAGTGGGGAGATTGTCAACAGTCTGGAGATGACGGAGCTTTTTGGAAATGATTATACCGAAGACGTGATTGACTGGGCACATTTAAATACCGTTTCCTATCAGGCAGAGGATGATACCATTCTGATCAGTCCGCGAAACTTAAATTCCGGTGTGAAATTAAACTGAACCACACATGAAATCGTCTGGATTCTGGCAAATCCGGAAGTCTTTAAAGGAACGAAATACGAGAAATATGTGCTTACACCGGATTCAGATTTTCTGTGGCATTACAGACAGCATACCGTTTATCAGATTGATACGGATCTGGACGGCAATTCGGATACGGTAGAGATCACGATGTTTGACAACCATCGTAACCCGGAAGCAGATTATTATGATCATGAAAAAGGATCGTTTGTAACGGTTTATGCAGTGAACGAAAAAGAGAAGACAGTCTCACTTCTGAAAAAGCTTAAGGTTGTGAAAGCAAACGTTACATCGAATACCATTTACGATGCAGACAGCGGTCATATCTTTGGAATGTGCGGAACGGTAAAAGCGGCACTGCCAAAACAGGTATGACTTATGAGTTTGATTATGAGAGCGGTGAAATCCTCAATCAGTATTACATCAACAAGAATTATTACCGTGCAATTGAACTGAAAGCAAATTATGAGACAATGTCAGAAGCGATGCAGCAACCGGAGAATTATATCAAAGGAACACTTCGTCCGCTGATGGAAACCACTGCCAGGATCGCGGAACCGACACAGCGACTGAGCGAAGGACTGAATTTTAAACTGACGGCAGGCATTCTGTTTGCAGAGATGCGGAACCGTCAGGTATCCCAGATTATTTTCAAAGGAGAGAACAAATCTTATGTTTATGATCAGTCATTCCTGAAGCTCAGAGAAGAAGACTATCTTCTGCGTACAGAGAGCATTCCGATCCCGCTTACAACACTGGAAAAAGGAACCTATCAGATCTACTGTGTTTATCAGGATGGATATTATGATACGGCACAGACGATCACGATAAAATAAAGGCGGAGGGTTTTGCACATTGCCAAAGGCTCCTGGCCAGCCAGGGCCGCTTAAGCGAAAAATTTTTGCATGCCAAACATAAAAGACAGAGCACATGACATATTCTTATGCCACTATGCCTCTGCCTTTTTTGGTTTATTATTAATTTGTGACATTCCGCTTAAGCGACCCCGGGCAGGCCTGGAGCATTTGAAAATGTGCAAAGCAAAAAAAGTATTTATGGAAGATAGTGGCATGCAGTAGAACAGCCGTAATGCTTCGAAAACAAATCGTACTGACGGTAGTGAGGCTTCCGTCGTGAGGTTTGCGATGTTGCCGCCCCCGAGCGACTGTCTGAGCCTCGAAGAGGCGAGTTTCCCGCGAAGGGCGGCTAACACACGAGCGAACCGAACAGGAAATGATGCGTGTCAGGAGATTGTTTTCGAAGCATTATGGCGTTCTGTATTCATAACACAGTTTCTATAACCTTCCTTTGTAAATTTACAAAACCTCCGCCGTAACTTGATGAGAAAAAATTGATTGATAAGAAGAAAAATATTGACACAAAAAAAAACAGTAATGCTAGGATGATACAGTTAGAAATAGCTAACATTAATTTGCTTGAACGAATAAAGAAAGGGCAGGTAAATTTTATGAAAAAAAAAGATCACAGCAATTTTGATGGTGATCCTGATCGGTATAATGGTTGCAGGATGCGGACAGCGACAGAAAACAGAGCAGACAGAGGGCACAGAAGAATCAGCGAGCCAGGATATTTTTGCGATGGACACTTACATGTCTGTGACTGCATATGGGGCAGATGCAGAAAGTGCAGTTTCGGATGCAATTGCAGAAATTGAGCGACTGGATGCACTGCTTTCGACAGGAGAGACGGACAGTGAGATCTATAAGCTGAACCAGAATGGAGGAGGAAGTATTTCGGAAGATACTTCTTATCTTCTTGAGCGTGCACTTGAGATCTGGAAAAGTACGGATGGCTGTTTTGAGATCGGTATTTACCCACTGATGCAGGAATGGGGCTTTACAGACGGCAATTATAAAGTTCCGGATAAGGAAACACTGCAGAAACTACTGCCTCTGGCGGATTCTTCAAAAATTGATTTTAATGAGAAAGATCAGACTGTCAGCTTTGAACAGGATGGAATGGAGATTGATTTCGGAGGAATCGCAAAGGGCTATACTTCCGGAAGGATCATGGATATTTTCCGTGAACATGGCATCACAAGCGGAATGGTAAGCCTTGGCGGAAACGTACAGGTACTTGGAATCAAAACAGATGGAAGCAAATGGAGAGTTGCCGTTCAGAATCCAGAAGATACGGAAAATTATCTTGGTGTCCTTGAGACACAGGATCGTGCGGTGATCACGTCCGGCGGTTATGAACGCTATTTTGAACAGGACGGCAAGACCTATCAGCATATACTGGATCCGAAAACAGGATATCCGGCAGACAGTGGACTGACATCTGTGACGATCGTCAGTGCGGACGGAACGCTGGCAGATGGTCTGTCTACGTCACTTTTTTGTGATGGGAAAAGAAAAAGCAGTGGCATACTGGCGGGCACACAGCGAAGAATTTGATGCGATTCTGGTAGAAAAAGACGGAACCGTATCGGTGACAGAGAACATTGCGGATCAGTTTACACCGGATGATGCGGTAAGACTTGGCGCGTGATTCTGGTCAGCGTAAGCTGACATATTCTTCTCAGAATCACTGCACATCCTCGCGGAGCGTTTATCTCAGTCGGAGATTATACTCCCACTGAGAAAGACTTTGTTATTACTCACCACTTGCAGAAGTGGGAGTCTTCTCGACTGAGATAAACTTATACCGGGGAAGGTCAGGGATTTGGCGGAACGATTAAAGTTTCGGTCGTAATAAAAGACAAGACGATCACAGAAATCAATGTCGTGAGTGCCGAAGGAGAAGATGCGGCTTTCTTTTGGAAGAGCGAAGGGCGTGATCGATAAGATCCTTTCCGGGCAGAAGACGGATGTGGATGTGGTATCCGGTGCGACCTATAGTTCCAGAGGCATTATAAGTGCCGTGAAAAATGCATTGACCGGAGAGAAGGATACCAATACTTCACCGGCAGCGGGCGGCACAGGCGGGGCATCGGCAGCAGCCGGAAGTGGAAAGATCACGCAGGTGGCGGAAGACAAAGATCAGACCTGCAAAGACGGCACTTACTATGGCACCGGAACCGGATTTGGCGGAACGGTGAAAGTAAAAGTTGTGATCAAAGATAACAAGATCAAAAAGTATTGAGATCGTGGAACATCAGGACGGAAGCAACTATATGCAGAAGGCATCCGCACTGATCAGCACGGTGATCGAAAAACAGAGCACCAACGTAGACGGCGTGTCCGGGGCAACTTACAGTTCGGCCGGTCTGATCGAGGCGATCCGAAATGCTGTAGATCAGGCAAAAACGACAAAGACAACCGGGGACAATAAGAAAGAAACCGAGAAAAAGAATAACGATACATCCGGAACTGTCACTCCACAGGTGACTGGAAAGTTTCCATATAAAGATGGTATCTACTATGGAACAGGGGAAGGATATATGGGAGATATCACCGTTGCAGTGGTCATCCAGAATAAGACAGTCACCTCAATCCTGGTGACAGAGACAGACGGAGACGGGGAAGAATTTGTCAAAAAAGGCAAAAGCAGTGGCAGACCAGATTGTGAAAAAAACAGAGTACCAGGAAAATAGATACCGTGTCGGGAGCAACTTACAGCTCGAAGGGAATCCTGGAAGCAATCAAAGATGCCCTGAATCATGCAAAAGAGGCAACTAACGGAAAGAAACCGAAAAGCCGGCAGAAACCGAGACGCAGAAGCCAGCAGAAACCGAGAAACCCTCAGAAAGTGAATCTTCATCGGAGAGTGAAAAAAAGAAAGAGTGTATGCCGACGGAGATTATACCGCTTCGGCAACCTGCACTTCCTCTGACGGAGGAGCGTTTGACGATTATACACTGACTGCGACCGTCACGATCAAAGATGACAAGATCACAGCGATCACAAACGTTGCCGGAAGCGGAGCAGGTTATGTGGTCGCAGATGCTTTTTTATATAAAAGAGGGCGGCAGAAGGCACAAGAAAAGCACAGGGAGTGGTAGCACAGGTTCTGGCAAAGAACAGCCTGGACGAGATCGATGTGGTATCCGGTGCGACCTGTTCGTCCAGTGCCCTTTAGAAGCCTGCAGACAGGCACTTGAGAGTGCAAAGATCGTGCAACAAAGTGAGTAAAAAGTAAGGAAGATTCTGATGAAAAATTCTGGATAAAAATGTGCAGACCTTATGTCGCTACTGTTTCTGATCGGCGGTTACAATACCGTGCTTGCAATGCGGGAGCGCGAGATGAGATCGCCAGGCTGACCGCAGAGCTGGGGGCAAAGAAGATGACCGTTTCAGCTTTAAAGGAACAGCAGGCAAAGAAAACAGAAAATACAGCGGCAGAGGCTTTAAAAGGTGCAGATGCCAAGAATACAGACGGAGGCTGGAAGGACGGCACTTACGAAGGGGAAGGTCAGGGATTTGGCGGCAAGGTCGTTGTGGAAGTGACGATCGAGAACGGAGAAATCACGTGCATTGAAGTCAAAGAAGCACAAAAAGAGGACAGTGCATACCTTGAAATGGCAAAGGATATCATCGAGGATATCGTAGATGCACAGTCGGCGGACGTGGATACTATCAGCGGAGCGACCTTCAGTTCAACCGGAATCCGGGAAGCAGTTACACAGGCACTTGAAAAGGCGGAATAAGAAATGAACAAGAAACTTGACAGAAAAAAGCAAAAACAAGTACATCGCTATGTAAGAGCTATCATACAGCTGATCTTCTTTCTGCTGGTACCATCCGCTTTTGCATTTTCCGGTGTAAAATATCTGTTTACGCAGATTGGCAAAGGAGATGCGATCGGCATGACAAGTTTTGTCACAGCTCTGTGCGTCCTCTGCCTTTATACCATTCTGTTCGGTCGGTTTTTCTGCGGATTTGCCTGTGCATTCGGAAGTTTCGGAGATGCACTGCATGGTATTTATCTGTGGATCTGTAAAAAATCAGGAAAAAACCGTACCGTATTTCAGAGAAGATCACAAAGTATTTATATTTGCTGAAATACATCGTGCTGGCTATGATCAGCCTGTTATGTTATGCAGGCGTTTATGCAAAAACAAAGGGCACCAGTCCGTGGGAAGTTTTTTCCATGATCCGTGCCGGAAACTTCAAACTTGGCGGATATGCCATCGGGATTGTACTGCTGACCATTCTGATGATCGGCATGTGTGTGCAGGAACGCTTTTTCTGCCGTTTTTCTGTCCGATGGGTGCAGTCTTTTCCCTGCTTCCGGCACTGCCGTTCCTGACACTGGCAAGAGAGCGTGAAAACTGCATCAAAGGATGCAGGGCATGCACGAAAAACTGTCCGGCAGAACTGGGACTTCCAAAGAGCGGTTCGATCGAGACGCCGGGAGAATGTTTCCAGTGTCAGAAGTGCGTGGACATCTGCCCGAAAGGAAATATCCATACGAGAGTGCCGAAACTTCGCGGCAATGAAGTGTGGTTTACGGTTTTCAGAGCATTCTTCTGCCGCTTGGCGTGCTTTACCTGTTCCATCTGGCATAGGCAAAAAGGGAGTAGCCTTCTTTTATGCCGGGCGGAACTATTTTTAAGGTTATTGGTTAGCAAATGCTAATTTTTAATAAAACAAACTAATTATTATTCGAGGAGGAATACTCATGAAAAAAAAGAACCATCAACATGAAAAAGTCACTGGCAATCGCAGTCGCAAAGAGCAATGATGCTCGGTATCTGCCCGACAGCAAAGCACCGGTCAATGCAGCAGATTCAGATTACAAATACGTTTATGCAAGTCTGGACTGGGCAGAGTACTGGCAAAATGAAAATGTTTATCTGGCAAGCGGAAGTACACTGAAATCTTCCTCCGAAGAAGCGGATGCCAGAGGAGAATATGATAAAGGTGCATTTGACGTTGTAACGCGTGCAACGAAAAACCACGGACTGCACCGCGGAAGTTTCCAGTGTGATGCTGTGATCCGTGATACCGATGGAAAAGCATATGAAATCTCTTACTGGACATCCGAAGAAGTGTCGGCAAAGGATGAAAATGGACAGGATACTACGAAAAAAGTTGTCTATGCAGTCCTGACAGACGGAAGCAAGATCCAGTTTGATAAAGGTACGATCACCTACACCGAAAACGGTGAGACAAAAACGGCAACCATGGAGGATTATGAAGTAAAAGGAATCAAATATGTACCGGTTGCAGTCAAAACAGAAGATTATGCAGATTTCTGCAAGAAATACAGCGTAACAGAAGATGCATCTGCAATCGAAGGCGGATATACGGAGAATGCACTGAAAGCATATACAAAGACAGCAGAAGTAACTGCAGATACCAATGGTCTGAAAGTTGCGACAAAAATGCAGACGGAACCTATTCTTTTGCGGCAAGAAAGACAGGAAGCAATTCCGGTATCAAAAATGAAGCACAGAAAACAGTCGATGAGACAAAGATTGTAAAGACGGTACGTTCCGCGGATGATGCTGAGACTTACGGTGCATTTATCCGTGTTGACCTGACAGGAGATGCTTATGGTGATCTGGGTGCAAATATGCAGACAGTTCGCTGGGACTACTATGGAAATGACAGCACTTACACAAACAAACTGGCAACCTACGGAACAAAATTTGCGTAAACAGACAACTGGATGCACAAATCCATGGGTGTTCAGCTTGGACTGACGAAATCCCTTCGTCGCCAGGCGCCGGAAGGAACCGACGGAACCGGATACTGGAAAGTAACCGTATATGCACTGGGATATCAGGATTATACCTTTGAAGTACAGGCAACATCTGAGAACATCGTATCTGACAATAAAGGTGATGAGAAAGTAGATACCACAGAACTGCAGAAAGTGGTAGACGAAGCAAAGAAACTGGTAAAAGCAGACTACACCGCTTCTAGCTGGGCATCTTTTGAGACAGAGCTGGCAGAAGCAGAAGATGAGCTGAAAACACCGCATACACAGGCAACAGTAAACGAAGCGATCGCTCATCTGCAGAATGCGATCAAAGATCTGGTAAAAGTACAGAAAGAAACCGAGACAAAGACACCGGAAACAAAAACAGATATCAACAATGATAAGAACAACCAGACACAGACTGCTTACAAAGCAAAAAGTAAAACTGAACTCTGTCAAGAACACAAAAGGCAGAAAAGCAGTCCTGAAATGGAAAAAGGTTAAAAATGCAGACGGTTATGTTGTATACCGTGCAACAAAGAAAAACGGAAAATACGCGACAGTAAAAACCATCAACAAAGGAAAGAAGGTTACCTTTACCAACAAAAATCTGAAAAAGGAAAAACATACTACTATAAAATCAAAGCTTACAAAAAGTAAACGGCAAAAAAGCACTTGGTCAGTTTTCAGCAGTAAAGAGCGTTAAAATCAAAAAATAAGCGTAAGTTTTCAGATTTTTCGGGCGGGCACACTTGACAGGGTGTGCCTGCTTTTGTATAATAAAACAGCATGCGGTCATGGCGGAATTGGCAGACGCGCTGGTTTTAGGTGCCAGTGGGCAACCGTGTGAGTTCGAGTCTCACTGGCCGCATTCTTTACAGAAAAGAGACAATTTTTTCTATTCATCTGCTTGACAATTTCAGACAGTTGAGATATAGTAAATATATACAAAAAAGCTTTGGATTTTTTAGAGTTTTCAGAAGCTTTACATATAAGTAGAGTAGATATCGTACGTAAAGTGTCGTTGGAGGGGAGGCTTCCGACGAACGAAGGTTATACCGCGTTACGGTCTCGCTTCCGCTACTGCACAAAGAACCAGGATATTTTATCCTTTATTTTTGTGCGGCATTTTTTACCCAAAACAGCTAATTACCGCAAAAAGCGGTTAATAAAGAAAGGAGTAATGAACATCATGGGATTCAAATCTGACATTGAAATTGCACAGGAGACAACGATGGCTCCAATCACAGAAATTGCAGACAAAGCAGGTATTGACCGTAAATATCTGGAGCAGTACGGAAAATACAAAGCAAAAATCGACTATAATCTGTTAAGAGAAAAAGAAGGCGAAGACGGCAAGCTGATTCTCGTTACGGCTATCAACCCGACTCCCGCAGGAGAAGGAAAGACTACAACTTCTGTAGGATTGGCAGACGGAATGTCAAGACTTGGCAAAAATGTTATGGCAGCTCTTCGTGAGCCATCTCTCGGACCGGTATTCGGCGTCAAGGGTGGCGCAGCAGGCGGCGGCTACGCACAGGTTGTGCCTATGGAAGATATCAACCTTCATTTCACCGGTGACTTCCATGCCATCGGTGCAGCCAACAACCTTCTTGCAGGCAATGATTGACAACCATATCTTCCAGGGCAATGCTCTGAACATCGATCCGAGAAAGATTACCTGGAAACGATGCGTAGATATGAACGACCGTCAGCTTCGTAGCGTTGTAGATGGTCTTGGTGGAAGAACAAACGGTATGCCTCGTGAAGACGGATACGACATCACAGTTGCATCTGAAATCATGGCAGTTCTGTGTCTGGCACGTGACATCACAGACCTGAAAGAAAGACTGTCTAAAATCATCATTGGCTATACATACGGAAAGATCGCAGAGCAGAAACCGGTTACCGCAGGTGACCTGCACGCAGAAGGCGCTATGGCAGCACTCTTAAAAGATGCCCTGAAACCAAACCTGGTACAGACTCTGGAAGGAACTCCGGCTATCGTTCACGGCGGACCATTCGCAAACATCGCACACGGCTGCAACTCTGTAACAGCAACCAAGATGGTCTGAAACTGGCTGATTACACTATCACAGAGGCAGGCTTCGGTGCTGACCTTGGTGCTGAGAAATTCCTCGACATCAAATGCCGTATGGCAGGCCTGAAACCGAATGCAGTTGTTATCGTAGCAACCGTTCGTGCACTGAAATACAATGGCGGTGTAGCAAAAGCAGACCTGAATAACGAGAATCTGGAAGCTCTTGAAAAAGGTATCCCGAACCTTTTAAAACACGTTTCCAACATCAAAGACGTTTACAAGCTTCCATGTGTTGTTGCTATCAACGCATTCCCTACAGATACAGAAGCAGAACTGAAACTGGTTGAAGAGAAATGTAAAGAACTGGGCGTTAACGTTGTTCTCTTTCTGAAGTGTGGGCAAAAGGCGGCGAAGGCGGAATCAAACTTGCAGAAGAAGTTATCCGTCTGTGTGATCAGCCAAACGACTTTACTTATGCATATGAACTGGAAGGCTCCATCGAAGACAAACTGAACCAGATCGTTCAGAAGATCTACGGCGGCAAGAGAGTTGTTCTTACAGCAAACGCTCAGAAACAGGCAAAACAGCTTGAAGATCTTGGATTCGGCAACTGCCCGATCTGTGTAGCTAAGACACAGTACAGCTTAACAGATGACCAGACTAAACTGGGTGCTCCTACTGACTTCGAAGTTACAGTACGTAACCTGAAGATTTCCGCTGGTGCAGGATTCATCGTAGCTCTTACAGGCGAGATCATGACAATGCCAGGTCTTCCTAAAGTTCCGGCTGCTGAGAGAATCGATGTAGATGAGACAGGAAAGATTTCCGGACTGTTCTGATCAAAACAAAGTGATCGCAAAGGTCATATGCATTTTTCATAAGACAGGGATGAAAGATTCCAAAGCAAGCAGATGCCAGGGTTCAATGGGTATACCAGCCTTTTGACTCTGGCATCTTTTCAGTGTAAATATAAGAGGAAAAGCGAGGTGCGTATATGTTTCGAGAAGAGTATCAGGCAGTTTGTGGTCTTTGCAAAGAAAAAAGTGGAATTTCTGGAAAAGAATCCGCTTGGATATGTGACAGCCGCTTTCCTGGCAGGAATGTTTGTCGGACTGGTTTGCGTGCTGATGGGCGTTGTGGGAGGATATTTCAATGCAGCAGGAAGTCCGGCAACGAAATTGCTGAACGGACTTATCTTTGCAGTAGGATTAAATTTTTGTGTTTATGGCAGGTGCGGAACTGTTTACCGGAAACAATTTTACAATGAGTGCAAAGCATCTATAAAAGGAGAAGTTTCCTGGGGAAAACGATCAAAGTGTGGATCGTCTGCTATCTGGGAAATCTGCTCGGTTCTGTTGTGACAGCCGGAATCTTTATGATGACCGGACTGATGAACGGACAGGAAGTTGGAACGTTCTTGAGAAATGCGGCAGTGGCGAAAGTCTCCGCGGCTCCGATGGAGCTTTTTGCAAAAGCGATCCTCTGTAACATCTGTGTATGTCTTGCGGTGTGGTGCAAAGCATCAAAATGAAAACAGAGACTGGCAAGATCATGATGGCGATCCTGGGTGTGATGACCTTTGTTACCAGCGGATATGAGCACAGCGTTGCCAATATGACCTTTTTACGATCGGTCTGTTAGATCCGGGTACAGCCATCACGATCGGGGGAGTGCTTTACAATCTTCTGATCGTCACAGCCGGCAATATGCTGGGCGGTATTCTGTTTGTGGCATTGCCATATTATCTGATCCAGAAAAAGGATTAAAATAACAGAAAATTCAAGTCGAACGCACGTGAGCAGGTAACCTTCCAAAAAGAAGATACCTGCTTTTTTGTTGTCAAAAAATTTTCAAAATTCTTGCATAGTGTTTTTGTGAACCTGGAGTGTTTCAAAGTATGGCTTCAAATTCAAAAATACAGAAAAAATCGTAACAGACTTGTAAAAAATGTAATATATGTTAAAGTAAGCAAGGTTACGTCAACAGATGTAAGGAGGAAAATATGAGCAAGCAAAGAAAAAGAAAATACCTGCAGATTGTTGTAACATTTTTATGCATATGCATGCTGGGGGCTTTTCTGGGAAACAGGTTCATGCTGAGACAGGCTATGCACTGATTCCGAAGGTAAAAGAAGCACAGACCGGATGGTTTGTAAAATACTGGAGCGGCTGGAAGTATATTTATGCAAACGGCAAGTGCCCGAAGAACAAATGGAAAAAGATCAACAATAAGATTTACTATTTTGATAAAAACGGTTATATGCAGACCGGCTGGAAGAAATATAAAAATTCCTGGTACTATCTTCGCAAGAGCGGCAAAAACAAAGGGGCACTCTGCACCGGATGGAAAACGATCTCCGGGAAACGGTATTTCCTGGCAAAAAGACAGGTGCAAGAGTGACCGGATGGCATACGATCAAAAATACCCTTTACTATTTTAATAACAAAGGTGTCCTTCAGAAAGGAAAGACGGTAGGAGAGTATCAGCTGGATAAAATCACCGGTGCGGCCATCAAGATCGCGACCGAACCGGATACCTCCGAAGTGACGGACGAGAGCAACACCACGGGAGGCGATGCGGACAATACTGCCACGACTGTTGACAAACGGCATATCTTTGTCGGGGACTCCAGAACGGTAGGTTTAAGTAATGCAATGGGCTGTGTATCTTACGATAAACTTCTTCAGATCCGCACAGAAGAAAACCTGACAGAGTACTATCTGGCGGAAGTCGGCAGTGGTTATTCCTGGTACAGCACAAAAGCACTTCCGAAGCTAGTGAAAATGCTCAATGAGAATCCGGCGGCGACCGTGATTTTGAATCATGGTATCAATGATCTTGGAAATATTGATCAGTACATAGCCTCTTATCAGTGGCTGATCAGAGTGTATCCGAATACAAAATTTGTGATCATGTCCGTAAATCCAGTCAACAGAAAACTTTACAAAGGTTATGCAAAACCGGCCAATATTACGGTGTTTAATCAGAAAATGCAGGCGGCGTTTCCAAACAATTTTGTCAATACATATCAGTATCTGCAGTCGATGGGATTTAATACCGCAGACGGACTGCACTACGACAGTCTGACGTACATGAACCTTTATAATTATATGCAGCCGTACTTATAAGGCTGGCAATGGAGTACAGAATCGTTTCGTGGTAATTTCAGGTTCTGTACTTCTCTTTCTGTAAAAATGCCGGAAAACAGTTGGTTTCTGTGTTGACTGAACGATGGAAACTGTAGTATACTGGACAAGGATTGTTATTGTAACTATTCAAAAAATAAAAAAGAGAATTTTGGTTCTCATATAATAGGAGAAATACTGCAAAATGCAGTATGACAGCTATTCACAGGAGGAGACACATATGGTACAGGCTATTGTAGGAGCAAACTGGGGAGATGAAGGAAAAGGTAAGATTACCGATATGCTGGCTGAAAAAGCAGACATCATCGTAAGATTTCAGGGAGGAGCAAATGCAGGTCATACGATCGTAAACAATTACGGAAAATTTGCACTGCATACTCTGCCGTCAGGTGTATTTTACAGCCATACGACAAGCATCATTGGAAATGGTGTTGCTCTGGATATACCTGTTTTGATAAATGAATTAAACAGCATCGTAGAACGCGGTGTTCCGATGCCGAAACTTCTGATCTCTGATCGTGCACAGATCGTAATGCCATATCATATTTTATTTGATAAATATGAGGGAAGAACGTCTGGCAGGAAAATCATTCGGATCTACCAAATCAGGTATCGCACCATTTTATTCAGATAAATACGCAAAAAAATCGGTTTCCAGGTAAATGAGCTTTTGATGAAGAAAGACTGCTTGGAAAATTAAAAGACGTATGTGAAAAAAGAAAACGTCATGTTAGAGCATCTCTATCACAAACCACTGCTGGTTCCGGAAGAGATTCTGGAAACACTGAAGGAATATCGCGAAATGGTAAAACCATTTGTATGCAATACTTCCCTGTATCTGTGGAATGCACTGAAAGAAGGAAAAACGGTTCTTCTGGAGGGACAGCTGGGAACACTGAAAGATCCGGATCACGGAACGCGGTGGAGACGGCGGAGAGTTTCGGAGCAACCACAGGTCGTCGCCGTATGGGGGATGGTTTGAAGTCATTACCCAGCGATATCCGCGGAATCCGCAAATACGAAGATCTGCCGGAGAACTGCAAGAAATACATCGAGTTCGTAGAAGAACACATCGGATTCCCGATCACCATGGTATCTAACGGACCAGGAAGAGATGATATCATCTATCGCGAGAGTAAACTCTCCAAATAAAAATTGACCGTTGGTTTCCTGGCAGGTGTAAGGAATGGAAATGTCAGGTGTTTTAAAATACTGTTTACAAATGAACAGTATTGCATGTGCAAATGAACGAATTCCCCGAAGGGCACGTAAAAGTGCCTTCTTGGGAATTGTTCATTTTGCACATTGCTGTACGTTTTTGAACGGCCATAGTTTTTAAAAACACTTCATATCATATTTTACACGCTGGCAGGAAACAGCCTTCCACACCGCCAGTGTACGCAAACAGGTTTTAGAACCAAAGCCTTCCGCATCAACTTTCTTGTGTACAAAACAAAAAAGGCAGAGGCACAGTGACGGAAATTTACTACCGTTACAGTGTCTCTGTTTTTCGTGTTTTGTAATTTGGCCTGAAAGGACTGTTCCGCTTAAGCGACCCCCGGCAAACCAGGAGCTTTTAGCAATGTGCAGACGAACTGTATTGTAAAACATGGTGTGTAAAATAATACAGCCATGATGAATTCGAAAACAAATCGCTCTGACGGTAGCAAGGCTTCCGTCGTGAGGTTTGCGATGCTGCCGCCCCAAAGAGCCGCTGTCTGAGCCTCGAAGAGGCGAGTTTAGGCGAAGGGCGGCTAACAGGCGAGCGAACCGAACAGGAAACGCAGCGTGTCAGGAGATTATTTTCGAATCATCATGGCGTTATATATTTTATAAAATCATTTCTATGGCGTTCATTTTCACATTTACACAAACCTCCGCCACAACTTTTTATTTGTTGCACAGTTCAGCTGTTTTTGTGCCTGAAAATAGTCTTGAAACAAAATCGTCTTCATCCCAAGTTTCTTTTGCGGCATCGATGTTTGCCGCATTGTCATCGATAAACACACATTCTTCCGGCTTTAAGTGATATTTCTCAAACAGGCTCTGGTAGATCACCGGGTCTGGTTTCAGGCATTTACTTCATAGGACATCACGCCGCCGTCCATCAGGTCGCAAAAATCAAGGTCTTTTCTGGTATACTGGCAGGTGAAATCACCATAGTTGGAAAGATAATAGACCTGATAACCCTGTCGCTTCAGAGAAGAAATCCAGTGTCTTGTATAAGGAAAACGTGTGATGCAGTCACCGAAGTGAGCAAATACCAGTCGGATATCATCCGCATATGCAGGACAGGAATCGACAAAAATCTGCTCGATCTCTTCGTAGGAAAGGCGGCCTTCATCGACCAGATTCCAGTTTGAACTTAAAAACATGGCCTTAGCGATTGCAGTGGTTTCTTTTTCTGGAAACTGAAAAGAAGCCAGATAGTCTTCCCAGTCAAAACGAACCAGAACTTTTCCGATATCAAAAACAATATTTTTAATCATAAGTAAATCCTTCTTTCTGAAATTAAATTGAACACGCGTGTGACCTGATCAGAATCGCATGCCAAGTCTCATATGCGTTCGACTTGAACTGACAGAATCACGGTACATCATTGCACTTTATTTTAAGGTAGACAGAGGCGATTGTCAAATTGTTCAGGCTGGATATATGCATAATGGCAGAATATCTTACAAATGTTTGCGTTCTCTTAAGAAATACTTTATAACTTTTCCATTGCTTTTTTTCACAAATGCTTGTTAAAAATATATTATGACAGAAGGGATGGAAGGCATAAACATGCACAATCCCGTAAATGTTCGATTTCATATCGGAGAGGAAAACAGAGGGTTCAGCAACTGAAAGAAGGGGAATCATTTATGCAGTACACAATGTATTATGAAGAGCAAAGCAGAAGATTGATTACGACGAGTACGGAAGATTGAAACAGCAAATGCTTCAAAAAGAAGAAAATCAGAAATTTGAAAAAATATACACTGCGAAAACTTAAATTCAGAGGGGATGAGTCAAACGATGCAGTGCCGCACTATTATCTGTGCGTGAAGAATCAGGATGAAGATGCAATTTATCTGGAAAAGAAATACATGCAGATGCATATCTGGCACCGTGCGTGTGCAAAACTGAGCCGCACAGACTGTGACCGGATTTTAAGAGGCGATATTGAATGGATGAAAGACAGTAAGGAAGCCCTGTTTCAGGACTTTTATCTGCAGGCAACTCTGAATCATTTAAGTCCGGGAAATGTGATTGAATATCAGAAAGAAAGACTGAAATGCAAAGAAGGTTATGTGGCCTTTGTTAAAAAAGTCAGATGTGTGGTTGGCGGATGGGGCAACTTGTTCTGGCCGGAAGCTATGACCATCCAGTGTCTGGAAGAAAATAAAGTTCTGACAGTTTACAAAAAGAGAGTCAATCTTCCGAATACGATCTGGGAGATGATGCAGGGAACGGCGATTCTTTCCGAAGATATGGCATTTGCCTTTTTAAAAAAAGAAAACACTGCAGAAAGATGAAACAATTCTGCAGTGTTTTTTTTTTTTTCACTGTCATCTTTATGGCTGAGTCTGTAAAGAAGAATGCAGGCATAAGAGACGACCAGGATGATAAATGTGCATGCGAAAGATGCACCAAATAATCCATGTGCCAGATCGCTGTCCATAAGTGAAAATAGAAAAGTAAGCAGATACAGAGCGATCAGGATCACAGCACCCGCAAGTGCAAAGATGCGTTTTTTTTTTTTCATAAAAATCCTTTCCTGTTATTACTCTTTTTGCTTCCGGTAGAGGAGAATAAATATTCTTTTCGGTTCGAAGGACATAGTGTGTACGGGTCTGACGTACACCGCCCTGATCTTTGATCCAGTGGTGGATCTGCTCCAGATGTTCGGAAGACTGACATGCGATTTTCAGTAAATAATCAAATTCTCCGGTGAGGTAATAGCAGGAGATGATATTTGGATTCTTTTTAATGTTTTCAATGAAAAGTTCGTTGTATCTTGATGTTCAAGGCTGATCTCCATCAGTGCAGTGACATCATTTCCGGTTTTCTTTTCATCCGTGATCACAGTATAAGATTCAATAACACCGGAAGATTCCATTTTGCGGATACGGTCGATCACGGTGGATACGGACAAATGTATCTCCTTACTGATATCGGAAGCAGACTGTCTTGCATTTTCTTTCAGTTTCATTAAAATCTGCTGATCTAAATAGTCCACGATAGATAACCTCCTTTCGTAAAAAAAATTGATATAGCTGGTAAAGAACATTATCGTACTTTTTGGACAATTTGTCAAAGAATTTTGTGATTATGTTGTATAAAAAACAAAAAAGGTTCATACTACGAGTATACCAAAGAGAAATATAATACTTATCCTCCCCTGATCTCCCGCGGACGACAAAGAGGTGCGGCCGCATGGGGGATTTTTTTGCGGTCTCTTGCTTTACAAAAAGCCAAAGTATTATATAATACAGGACATGGGGTTTCTGCGAAAAAGACAGAGCCTGCCGAATGACGGGATAGATATTCCGATAATTTACAACAAAAATAAAGGATGGTAAGCATATGGGATTATTACAGCAGTGGAGAGACACAGCGTACTCTCAGCAGACAGATAAAAAAGGTACTTCAGAAATTCTGGACGGATTATTTTATGATAGAAAAGGGATTTATGAAAAAAGTCGCTCTCAGAGCCGGATGTAAAAGTAAAAGGCACAGTCAAAGAGCTGGCGGCAAAATATGAGATCCCGGTTATGACCATGGTTGGATTCCTGGATGGTATCGATGAGAGTCTGATTGTTCCGAACCCGATCGAAGAGATGGACGAGGATACCGAAGTAAACCTGATCTTTGACAAGGAAAAACTGTACAAAAAACATGGTAGATGCAAAAGCAGACTGGCTGTACGGTCTGCCGATGTGGGACAATATCTTTGACGAAGATAAAAAAGAAAGCACTTTACCGTGAAGCAAAGAAAGCAAATACGGTTATCAAAGGCAAAAAAGTAGGCAGAAACGATCCGTGTCCATGCGGAAGTGGAAAGAAATATAAATTCTCTTTGCGGAAAGAATGCATAAATAAAGAGAGCGGAGTCGCGATGGCCTGGACACAGGTCGCCGCGGCTCATTTTATCTTGTCAGACTCAAGCTTCAACTAAAAACGGAGTGCAGACTGTACGGCGATTCTGTCGGGTAAATGTGGGCAAAAATTTCTGTATGTGGATCATGCTATAAAAAGGAGGGTGAGTGGAATATGGAACTGATTTTAGGGATTTTGGGGCTTTTGTGTGCCCTGTATTTTGCTTTGCTAGTTTCCATCGGGATGGATTTTTCGTGGATCTGGCTTGTGGGAGCGGTACTTTTCTGGGGATCGCGCCGTGCACAAGTATACTGTTCTTCATTCGATCGTGATCGCAAAAGGACTGAAAATCGCAGTGATCGCAGTTTTTGCGATCGGGCTTCTGGTATTTGTGATCGCAGAAGGGTGTATCGTCAGCCAGATGTCCGCAGAACCGAAGGAGGATCTGGATTATATGATCGTCCTCGGGGGCACAGGTGCATGGAGAAAGACCGAGCAGAGCACTGAAGTCGCGTCTGGAGAAGGCGGCACAGGAGTGGGAACGCCGCGGGAAAGCCGACCCTGCTTTTGTCCGGCGGACAGGGAGACGGCGAGAGCATTACGGAAGCAGAGTGTATGAAGCGATTTTTGGTGGAAAAGGGTATTCCGGAGGATAAAATGATACTGGAAGACGAGTCTGTCAGTACGATGGAAAATCTACAGTTCTGTGCACGACTGTCGGACTGCAAAGAAAAGAAGACCGGGATCGTCAGCAACAATTTTCATGTTTATCGTGCCCTGAAACTTGCGAAAAAGCAGGGCTATCAGGATGTCTGCGGCGTGTCGGCGGGCTCGGACTGGCGGTATCAGATCCATTACATGGTGCGGGAAGCCTTTGCACTGGTCAAAGAAAAGATCAAAAGAAATATTTGATGAGAGGTGTGAACTATGATAGACAAAGAGAGGATTGCCAGACAGTTTGTAAAACTGGTTTCCATCGATGCTCCTTCTTACAGAGAAAGAGAGATGGCAGATTATCTGACAAAAGAACTGGAAGAGCTGGGCTTTTCGGTGGAAGAGGATGATGCATGGAAGGTTTATGGCGGCAACTGCGGAAATCTCTATGCACACCGTCCGGGCGCTGGCAGTCCGTCAGCCGCTTGGCATGCATATGGATACGGTGGAACCGGCAAAAGGCAAAAAGCAGTTGTGCATCCGGACGGAAGGATCACAAGCGACGGCACAACGGTGCTCGGAGCAGATGATATGTCCGGTGTGGCAGCAGTTTTAGAAGCACTGCATCATTTAAAAGAAGAAAACAGACCGACCAGAGAGTTAGAGATTCTGCTCAGTATCGGAGAGGAAAAGCACGTAAAGGGAGCCAAAGTGTTTGATTTTTTTCAAAAGTACAGGCAGAAAAATCGATCGTGCTTGATATGAGCGGCGAGATCGGAACGGCAGCAGTGCAGGCTCCGAGTCAGATCGCATTTACGGTAAAAGTACATGGAAAAGCATCACATGCCGGAGTTGCACCGCAGGACGGCGTGCATGCGATCCGAATCGCGGCGGCGGCAATCGCAGAGATGGCGATAGGCAGGATCGGAGATGATACAACCGTCAATGTCGGACAGATCGAAGGTGGCCGTGCCAGCAATATTGTCCCGGATTACTGTGAGGTATCCGGTGAGCGCGCAGTTTTTCACATGAAAAAGCACTGGAAGAACTTGCGAAGGTGGAGCAGATTTTTGCGAAAGAAGCAGAAAAACGCGGCGGCAGTATCGAATTTATCCGGGATATCTGCTATCAGGCCTATAAAACGGACGAAAAAAGAAAGTGTTGTAAAAGAATTTCAGAAGGCATGTACGGCGTGCGGCATCAAGAGCGACCCTGATCGCGACCTTTGGTGGCAGTGACCAGAACAAAATGTCTGAGCATGGCATCCCGGGGATCGTCATGGCATCGGCGATGCATCAGGTACATTCCTGCCAGGAATATACCGAAGTGTCCGAAATGGCACAGGTGGCAGGGATTGTCAGCGAACTGTCTGCAAATGAAAGAGTAAAACTTAACATTCTTAATATTCTCATAAGTCCCTTGTATTCGCATGGGACTTATATTATACCCGAGTGTATGGAAAGTACTAGTACACTATAATACATCAGATGTGCACAGAAAAAATATGTCATGCGATGCATGGCGTGCACCTCGCAAAGAAGAATGCCAGAGGCATTCTTGAATATGAAAAAAAAGCAGGGATGATGTCATGATCGTGATTGACAGTCAGAGCAGACAGCCAATCTATGAGCAGATCGTAGAACATGTAGAGAGTCTGATCGCAGCGGGCGTGATGAGCCAGGGGAGCAGCTTCCATCTGTGCGGGCACTGGCGGTGGAGCTTTCTATCAATCCGAATACCATCCAGAAAGCATACGCGATTCTGGAAGAACATGGAGCAATTTATCCGGTGAAGGGAAAAGGAAATTTTGTCTCGGAAAAAGATAAGGTGACGGATCGGATGAAGGGACAGTGCTTCGGGCGGCTGAAAGAAACCGTGGATCAGGCGAAAAAACTTGGAATCAATGAGGAGGAGTTTTCGATAAAGGTCAGAACGTATTACAGGGAGGGAAAACATGATTGAAGTAACGGGTGTAAACAAAATGTTTGGTGAGATCAAAGCACTGGACAACATTGTGGCAACCATTCAGGAAGGCAAAGCATTTTCGGGCTGATCGGGACAAATGGAGCCGGTAAGAGCACACTTCTGCGTGTGATCAGCGGAGTTTTGAAGCCGGATACCGGCATGGCACTGATTGACGGGGAGAATGTCTATGAAAATCCACAGGCGAAAGCGAAGATTTTCTTTCTTCCGGACAATGCCTATTTTTTTCAGAATGCAACGGCAAAAAACGATGGCAGAATATTATCAGGTGATCTATCCGCAGTTTGATATGGAACGCTTCCGGGAAATGGTCTCCGGATTTGGACTGGAATTTACAAGGAAGCTGTCCACGTTTTCCAAAGGCATGAAACGGCAGGTGGCACTTCTTCTTGGCGTCTGTGCCGGAACAAAATATCTGATATGTGACGAAAGTTTTGACGGACTGGATCCGGTTGTACGTCAGGCAGTGAAGAGTATTTTTGCATCTGAAATCATGAAACGGGACTTTACACCGATCATCGCATCGCACAATCTGCGTGAGCTGGAAGATATCTGTGACCATGTAGGGGCTGCTGTACAAAGGAGGCATTCTGCTGTCGAAAGAACTGGAAGAAATGAAATATCACATCCATAAAGTACAGTGCGTATTTCAAAACGCCGGGGATGAAGAGGAAATCCTTGCAAAACTGGAAGTCTTTGCAAAGATGAAAAACGCGGCTCCGTTATGAGCATTGTGGCACGAGGAACAAAGCAGGAGATTCTGATGACCATTCAGGAGAAAAACCCGCTTCTGGCGGAGATTCTTCCTCTGACTCTGGAAGAAATATTTATCAGCGAAACGGAGGTGGCCGGTTATGACATCAAAAATTTCATTTCTTAAACTGATGCAGGAAGATGCCAAGAGAAGAAATTGGATGCTGGTATTTTTTAAGTGTGCTTTTCTTCGTGTGCTATCCGGTGTTGATGATGATCGCACTGGATGCACAGACAACGGTAAATGATATCTGGAGAAATCGTGTGGCGGTCGATCTTCTGGCACCAGGAAACATTGCCATGGCACTGGTTGTAACGGCGGCTAGCTGGCTATGATCGCGTTAGCGGAATTTTCTTATGTACACAGCAAAGAGAAGATGGATTTGTATTACAGTATCCCGGTTCGCAGAAAGAAGCTCTTTCTGAGTGGATATATGACAGGATTTTTGATGTTTGTCGGGATTTTTCTGGTGTGTGAGATCCTTGCCATGCTGGTTGCGGCTACAAAAGGGGTATCACTTTCTCTGTTATTTTTGCCGTTTCTGAAAGGAAGCGTGCTCGCATATCATAGAATTTCTGCTGATCTACAGTGCAGCTGCTTTTGCGATGCTTTTTACCGGCAATACACTGATTGCTGTCTTTGGTATGGCAGTGATCGCCGGTTATATCCGGCGGTGACTATGATCGCCCAGGCTTATATTGAAACCGGATTCTACACTGCATTAAAAGCAATCCAGCTCTGGAAAATTGCATATACGACACCAATCGGGATTATGATTTGGATAGAACAGGGGATTCAGCATGGAACGCCGTGGTTTGGAGCAAAGATGCATGACACTTGGCGGCATTGTTGTATTCTTTTTGGCAGATCTCTGGATGTGTACGCACCACAGGGCAGAATGCGGCGGTATGGCACTGGCATTTCCGAAAACAGAGCAGATCCTGAAGATTTTGATGGTACTTCCGGGGCACTGGCTATTGGTATTGTAGCATACGGTATGACCGGATCAAATCAGTATTCCTGGTTGTTCGGTGGATTCATTTTCGGCGTTCTGGTGCTTGGTATGTTGATGGAATTTGTTTACCACAGAGACGTAAAACTGGCCTTTGCCCATAAGATCGGGGACCGGCATCACACTGGCGGCTGGGATTTTGCTGATCTGTGCCCTGGTGTTTGACTTACCGGATACAATCGCTGGATGCCGGCAAAAGAAGAGATCAAAGCAATGTCTGTGTGCAAAGCAGAAGCGGCCTTGGTGCAGAAATTTATGGAAACCTCTATGTGATAGAAAATCAGATGCAAAGTCTTGAAACAATAAGTGATATTGAAAGCCACCTGGATCTGGAGCAGACAGAACAGTTTGATGTGATCTATGATCTGGTAGAAAAAGCACATGCAGAAGGAAACCGTGACTGCGGCGAAGATGGAAATGTGGATGAAGTGCTTGTAAAATTTGTCATGCAGAATGGAAAAGTAAAATATCGCCGCTATTTTATCCTGGATGATGTCTGGAATGCGGCAGAGGAAAAACTGTGGAAGCAGTCCTGGTATCAGCAGCTTTGCTATCCGATTCTTTCAAATGATCCGCAGTATGCAGAAGAGAAACTGACGGGCATCCGTCTTTCTTATCTCTATGAAGACGATGTTGTGGTGACCGGAGAAGATGCAAAAGAGCTTTACCGTATTTATAAAAAGTGCTGACAGAAAAAAACCGGACAGGAACTGAAAAATATTCCGGCTGCAGAAAATGATGCTTCTGCAGACAGCACAGATGTAGACGGATATACCCGTGATCTTTATTTTTCCTTTGAAGAAAGAACGAAGGACAAGACGATCACTTATCAGGAATATGGATATCCGCTTCGGAAAGATTTTGCCAGAACCTGGAAAAAATACGGGAAATCCAGAAAAAGAACAGTGAACCGTTGTGAATAAAAAAAACAGCAGCAGATACTATCCGGGAAATTGTAAGAACCGTTTAGCGGGGAAACAATTTGTAAGATGCCAGGGTCAAAAGCCTGAAACCACGATGTGCTTGCACAGGAGTGGTTTTATGGCATCGTTTGATTTTAACAGCTTTGTAACCCAAAATCATAAAAGGAGGTAGTATCATGGCGATGTTAGTATGTTCGGCACAGAAATGTGTATACAATGACGGGATGTACTGCAGTAAAGGTGATATTAAAGTAGGCGGTGAAAATGCGACCAGAGTACAGGAAACCTGCTGTACAGATTTCACTGAACGAACCACACAGGGAGCGAAAAGTTCCATGGGCAGTGCTTCGCAGAAAATCAATGTTGCATGTGAAGCCTGTCACTGTGTATACAATGATGAACACAAATGCACGGCAGGTCAGATCGGTATTGTAGGAGCCGGGGCATGTACCTGCGAGCAGACAGAATGTGGAACATTTAAATGTAACTGCGGAAAATAAAAAGGGGTTGACACCTGCCGGTAAGTATGGTAACCTATTTAAGGTTATTGAGAAAACAAAGCAGAGTGTCCACTCTCACCGTAGCACAAGAGGTGACTATCGGTTAATAAAGTTTAGAAACAGAGCGATCTGTTTTGAGTAAAACGATTATTAGGTGGACAGTTATGCTGTCCACCTTTTTCTGGTCTATGAGGGAGCAAAGGTGGTACACGCATTAATGGAGGTGCAAAACTATTAGCGAGTTAATGATTAATGAACAGATCAGAGACAGAGAAATACGTCTGATCGGCGAAGATGGACAGCAGCTTGGAATTATGTCATCCAGAGAAGCTATGAAGATCGCAAGAGAGGCGGAACTGGATCTGGTAAAAATTGCCCCGCAGGCGAAACCGCCGGTATGTAAGATCATCGATTATGGTAAATATCGTTATGAGCTTGCAAGAAAAGAAAAAGAAGCAAAGAAAAAAACAGAAGACGATTGAAGTAAAAGAAGTTCGTCTTTCCCCGAATATCGACAGCAACGATCTGAATACCAAGATTGCTTCAGCCAGAAAGTTTATTGAAAAAAGGTAATAAAGTAAAAGTAACACTCAGATTCAGAGGGCGTGAGATGGCTCACGTACAGTCAAGCAGACATATCCTGGATGAGTTCGCAAAAGCACTGGAAGATATCGCACTCGTAGATAAGCCGGCCAAGATGGAAGGCAGGAGCATGGCGATGTTTTTAACCGAAAAACGTTCCTAAGAACGCAGGGTTAAAATAGAACGGCCAGAACCGGAAGGTTACAGCCGATAAACAGAATTTATACAAGGAGGAAAACGTAAAATGCCTAAAATGAAAACAAGCAGAGCGCTGCAAAACGTTTCAAAAAGACAGGTGCAGGAAAACTGAAAAGAAATAAAGCTTACAAGAGCCATATCTTAACAAAGAAATCCACAAAGAGAAAGAGAAATCTGAGAAAAGCAATCATCACAGATGCTACAAATTTCAAGAACATGAAGAAGATTTTACCTTATTTATAAGAATAAGCGAAGGAGGAAATAAGACATGGCAAGAATTAAAGGCGGCATGAACGCTAGAAAGAAACATAACAGAGTACTGAAACTGGCAAAAGGTTA
>VOFD01002364.1_pt1 | contig 34256 bp, 28 predicted proteins | sample 5384101 | NCBI WGS metagenome assembly VOFD01 (sample SAMN12384723, study PRJNA508395) | human gut metagenome | isolation source: healthy gut C | host: Homo sapiens
GATGGTCCATGTCCACACGGGGCCGTTGTGGTAGTTGCGGTCGCGTTCCAGCTGCCCGCCGATGTAGATGGGGCGGTACGAGCCGCTCTTCGGGCTGAGCGTGCGCAGGCCCTTCGGGGTGAGCAGCTCGCGCGTGGTGATGTCGAGCACGGACTTCTGCTGCGTCCGGTCGAGGGGCGAGTAGGGCAGCCCCACGGCGAATATCATGTTGGGGCGCACTTCCTGGTCGGCGTGGTTGCCGTCCACGAAGTCGTACAGGTAGGTGCCGTTCCAGAACATCTGCACGAACGAGCTTTTGGCGGTTTCCGCCTGGTAGTCGTACAGGTTGGCCGTGTGCTGGTCGCCTGCGGTGGCTGCCAGTTCGGAAGCGAATTTCAGCGCGTTGTACCACAGGGCGTTGATCTCGACCACGTAGCCGGTGCGCGGGGTGATGGGCCGTCCGTCCTCCATGGCGTTCATCCAGGTGGCGGGCCGTTCCTTGCCGTCCACGAAGAGCAGGCCGTTGTTGTGCAGGAACAGGTTGGGATGCCTGTTCTTGCGGATGTATTCGATGATTTCGCCCACGATGCCGCCGTAGCCGCGGGCCGCATCTTCCATGGAGGCGTACTGTGCGTATTGCTGCACGGCGCGCACGAACCACAGCAGCACGTCGGGGTCGTCCACGCCGCGCAGTTGCATGTCGGTGCGTCCCTCGTCCAGGAAGGCCCTGATTTCCGGGATGGCGGTTTCCATGGCCGAGTGGAAGGCTTCGGGCTTGCCGATGCCGAAGGTGCAGCCGGCCAGCGAGACGAACTCGTCGCGTGCCCGGGTGGTGAACCACGGGTAGCCCGCCAGCAGGTATTGCTTGTGGTTGATGCGTTGGTAGAATTGCTCCGCCGCGTTGGCCAGGCAGTTGTACATGTTGGAGCGGTGGATGCGGTGCGACACCTCGTCGTCCCACATCTTGTGGAGCGAGCGGGGCGGCGTGGCCGATATGCCGGCCGAGAAAATGATGGTTTCCCCCTTCTTGATGGGCATTTCGAAATAGCCCGGCACCAGCAGGTCTTCGCGGAAGTCGTAGCCGCGCTCCTGTTCCTTGTAGTATTCGATGTTGCGGTACCAGTCGGGGGCGTGGTGGTAGGTGTTGCGCTTGGAGAACTGCATGTACAGCTCCGGGTAGCCGGGATAGAGGCGCATCTTGATGCCCTGCGGCGCGGTTTGGAACGAGGTGTCGGCCCGCCCGTTCTCGTGGGTCAGCTCGTTGACGCTGCGGAAGGCCAGGAAAGGCTTGAAGCGCAGCGTGGTGGGCGAGTGCGCCTCGATGAGGGTGTATTTGATGAGCACGCGCGGCTCGAAGGTTGACAGCAGGCGTTCCTTCATCAGGATGACCCCGCCCACGCGGTAGGTGGTGCGCGAGGTCACTTCGCAGTCGAACTGGCGGATGTATTTATGCCCGTTCGGGCTGAAGTTGTTGCCTGCGTATTTGTGCAGTCCCAGGTTGAATTCCGCGCCGTGCTGGATGACCGTCTCGTCGAGCGAGGAGAGCAGCACGTGGTTCGAGTCGTCCAGTTCCGGGATGGGGATGACGAGCTGCCCGTGGTATTTCCTTGTGTTGCAGTCAATCAGCGTCGTGCTGTTGTAAGCCCCCGCCCGGTTGGTGCGTATCATCTCCTTGGTGAGCGACCGCTCCAGGTTGGTGAGCAGGGTCTTGTCGAATTTAAGGTACGTCATAGCAGTTTATGTTTGTTTTCCTGTGAAAATGTATTGTCGGATGGGGCAATGCCAAGCACTCCGAATAACTTGCGCAAGTTTAACAAAAATATTTCAATAGGGCAACGTCTGGGGATGCATTTATACAAATTTTAACCCGAAGCGGCCATTTGTGGAAGCATGTCCAAATAAGGGCGGGCACGGATGAAGCCGATAAAACGGATTTGCACGGATGAGCTACCTGTGATAATCCGTTAAATCCATGTTGTCTGTGTGCCAAATTTATGCTACGGAGGAATTGCGGATATTCATATATTTATTTATGCAATATTAACATATGTCTGCGCTTCTATTTGCATATGTCATATTTTTTCCGGTAACTTTGCTTTTGCAAAGCAATAAGCGAAGTGTATTCCCGCACGATGCCACCCCACCAGGCTTTACCATCGCTCCCCCTTTCCTTTTACTCCCCACCCCCTAAAGGGGGCTTTCCTACTTGCCCAAAGGGGTACGACCCTTTTGCCCAAAGGGTGTGACCCTTTTGCCCAAAGGGGTGTGACCCTTTTGCCTAAAGGGGGTGTGACCCTTTTGCCTAAAGGGGTGTGACCCTTTTGCCTAAAGGGGTGTGACCCTTTTGCCTAAAGGGGTACGACCCTTTGCTTAAAAGGGGTGTGACCCTTTTGCCTAAAGGGGTATGACCCTTTTGCCTAAAGGGGTACTGCCCTTTGTTTTGTCTGTGTATATGTATTAATAATCAATGTATTAGGGTTAGTTGGCATCCGACCGGGCATCCCATGTCAAGGAGGCCGTCCGCCCTTGCAAGTATCATGCCAAAGAATAGAAGCGGTGGAAAGATTGGTTAAATATCTTTAAAAGATTATTCCAGGCTACCAATAGCGAGCCATCCTATGCCCGTCATGCTTTAATTGCCCCCTTTAGGGGGTTGGGGGTTTACAACTTCAGATAGAAATCCTTGGCCAGGGCGGTGAATTCGGGGGGTGTATTGGTGGCGGGTGCCGTCTTCGATGGTGAGGTCGGTGCGGGTGGTCGGTGCGGGTGTGCGGCTCAGTTCGAGCAGCAGCCGCTTGGCGGGTGTGCCGGGTTTGGGGTGCACGTCGGTGCGGCGGGTGCAGTGCAGGTTTTCGTGCGCGGCCAGGGCGATGCAGCGTTCCCCTTCCGCCACCGGCAGGATGAGGCACAGGCGGCCTTGCGGGGCGAGCAGCCGGGCGGCATGGGCGAGCAATTCCTCGTGGGGAAGGCTGTCGGCATGGCGGGCCTGGGTGCGTTCGCGGACGGGGGTGTGGGTGGAGTGGACGAAATAGGGCGGGTTGGACACTATGAGGTCGTAGGTTGCGGCTTTGTCGCGGGGGGTGAAATCTTGCAGGGACCTGTGCCACACCCGGATGCGGTCGTTCCACGGCGAGGCGGACACGTTGAGACGGGCCTGGCGCACGGCGCTCTCCTCGATGTCGATGGCATCGATGCGTGCCTGGGGTGCCCGCTGGGCGAGCATAAGGGCTATCAGCCCGCTGCCCGTGCCCACATCTAACAGTTGTCGGCAGCCGTGCACGTCGGTCCACGCGCCGAGCAGCACGCCGTCGATGCCCACCTTCATGGCGCACAGGTCGTGCCACACGGTGAATTGCTTGAATTGAAAGTAAGGGTTACCCATTTTTTTAGTTACGAGTTACAAGTTACAAGTTACAAGCTACGAGTTACAAGCTACAAGCTACGAGTTACGAGCTACAAGTGCCATGCGGGGTGTGTCTCTGCTCCCCCTGCTCCCCGCTACTCGCTCCCCGCTACTCGCTTCCCGCTACTTGTAGCTTGTAGCTTTAGCTCCCCCGCTACCGCGGCGTATATCCGCTTCCGGGGTGGGTCATCGGGCGTGGGTTGGGTTGGGTGCTGGGGCGCACGGTCGTGTGGCTGCGTGTGGCGGGCGGGCTGTCGATGGCGTTGCCCGGATGGGAGCGGCTGCCGGGCAGGCGGTAGGAGGAACGTTCGTAATGCTTGTTTTGCAGGCGTTCGTATTGCTCGTCGGTCAGCACCTTGCGCAGGTCGGCGTTTTTACGCTTCACCCGCTCCATGGCTTCGGCGCGTGAGTTGGACGCTTGCCTTTCCCGGGCGTAATGCAGGTTGATGCGGTACACCAGCCGCTCCTGCGCCTCGTTGAGGTTCAGGGCTTGCCGCAGCATTTCGGTTTGGCGTGCGGCCTCCTGTTCGGGGGTACGTGTCGGCATGTCGCGGCTGTCCTGAGCCGGGAGCAGGAAGGGGCAAAGCAGCCACGCGGACAGGATGAACAGGATGGTGCGCATGTGCGAAAGGGTTGAAAGGATTTTCCGTAACTCAAATTGCAGCAATCTTCGTGCCAAGACACATGGCGCGGAGTTTTTTTGTTGCAATAGACCTACAATATATAGACCTACAATATAAAGTATAAACCACGGTGCCACAGAGGTGATGGGTGGCATCTGCACGGATGATGGGGTCACGCCTTTCGCGGGATAGCTTTGTGCGCCTTGTGTCCCTCTCTCCTCCAGTTTGGTGCTATTGCACAAAATGCGTACCTTTGTGCCGGATTTAAACCGAAAGAATTATGAGTTATCATTTATTGAAAGGTAAAAGAGGGATTGTGTTCGGGGCGTTGAACGACCGCTCCATCGCCTGGAAGGTGGCGGAGCGCGCCGTGGAAGAGGGTGCGCGCATCACCTTGTCGAACACGCCGTTGGCCGTGCGCATGGGCACGACGGACGAGCTGGCGAAGAAATTGGATGCCAAACTGATACCCGCCGATGCTACCAGCGTGGACGATTTGCAACGGGTGTTCACCGAGTCGATGGAAGCCCTGGGCGGCAAGATAGACTTCGTGTTGCACTCCATCGGCATGTCGCCCAACGTGCGCAAAAAGCGGACGTATGACGACTTGGATTATGACATGCTGAATACGACGCTCGACGTGTCGGCCATATCGTTCCACAAGATGTTGCAGGTGGCCAAGAAGCTCGACGCGATAGCCGAGGGCGGCTCGGTGGTGGCGCTTACCTACATGGCGGCGCAACGCACGATGGTGGGCTACAACGACATGGCCGATGCCAAGGCGATGCTCGAATCGATTGCCCGCAGCTTCGGCTACATTTACGGGCGCGAAAAGGGCGTGCGGGTGAACACCATTTCGCAGTCGCCCACCATGACCACGGCGGGCAGCGGCGTGAAGGGCATCGACAGCCTGTATGACTTTGCCGAACGCATGTCGCCCCTCGGCAATGCCTCGGCAGCGGACTGTGCCGACTATTGCGTGGTGATGTTCAGCGACCTCACCCGCAAGGTGACCATGCAGAACCTCTACCACGATGGCGGCTTCTCCAGCATGGGCATGAGCTACCGCGCCATGCAGCAATACATCAAGGGCATCGACGAGTTCCGTGACGAGAACGGGAAGATTATTTACGGATAACCCCCCTCCCTAACCCCCAACCCCCTGAAGGGGGGGTGGCGGGTGCCGCGAGGGTATGCTTCCGGCAGATGGAAATAAAATGGGCTGTATCAAATCACATGATACAGCCCTATTCGTTTTGGGAGGGACTTGGGCAGGGGACAGCAGTCCACCCGGGTCGCATTGCCCATCAAAGTCTGAACGAGCAACGCAGAAGCCCACGCCGATATGTATATACAACTTGGCATACCCCAACGGGCACGCCAGGACATAGACACATCCCGTAAGCATTTACCGTTGCTTTGTTTTTGACTTTGATTAGAAAGTTGCGAAGTTTCTATGCGCCAAAGAATAAAGCATCAAGTAAACGCCTTTTTATTTATATGTCGTCCTGCCTGCCAGTTCTTCCCTTTGCGGAAAGCCTCGGCGTGAACAGGATAGCGCAAAGGTAGGCATTCTTTTTGGAAAGAGGAAGTATTTGGGCTGGAAATCCTGGTTTCTTTATCAAGGGGGTAGTGGAGGACTGTTAGGTTTTATTGGGGGTTGTCTGTTTCTCCTATACTCCCGACTTGTAAAATCTGCTGTCGTTGTGTTCCTGTTTCGGGCAGGGACGCTTTTGATGCTCCGGCAGCTTGCCCCAAGGTGGTCTCTTAATAGTCCTTTCTCGCTTAGCGTGCAGTTGTCATCCCGAAGCCGCGTTGCCGCATGGCCTCGAAGGTGAGGATGGCCACGGAGGTGTTCACGTTGAGGGAGTCGATGACACCGCGCATGGGTATCTTGACGCGGTGGTCGGCCCCGTGTATCCATTGCTCGGTGAGGCCGGTGGCTTCGGTGCCGAACACGAGGGCAATGCGTCCGCGCAAGTCGAGTCGGTGGTAGTACTCCGAGGCGGTGAGTTCGGCGGCATAGCTGGCGATGCGGTTGCGGTGCAGCCAGTCCAGGGTGGCATCGAAGGTGGAGTTGACCACCGGCACGGTGAACACGCACCCCAGGCTGGAGCGGATGGCGTTGGGGTTGTAGATGTCGGTGTGCGGGTCGCAGATGATGAGGCCATCGACGCGGGCGGCATCGGCCACGCGGCAAATGGCACCGAGGTTGCCGGGCTTTTCCACCGCTTCGAGGATGATATAGACGCTTTGGTCGCCTACCGGCAGGTCGGCGAGCGAGCGGTCGGGCAGGTCGGCCAATACGACCACGCCGCCCGTGGTCTCGCGGTAGGATATTTTGGAGAACGCGGCTTCGCTCACGGCATACCATTCGGCGGTGCGTCCGGGCGTGCCGAGCAGCGTGCGGGCGTCTTCTGCCGTAATAATGTCGGGACAGAACAGCACCTTGCGCACCGTCAGCCCGGCGGCTACGGCCAGGCTCACTTCCTTGCGCCCTTCGATGACGATGAGGTTCTCCCGCTTCCGCTCCCGCGACTTGCTTTGCAGGAGTAGCACTTCCTTGATGAGCGGGTTCTTCGGACTGGTTATTTCGGCGTTCATAACAGTTGTTGGGTTTCAAGCGTTCTCCGGTCTTACGGGTGCTTCCTCCTGAGGAGGGCACTCAGCGGGAAATCGCGTTTTATCAATACGACAATGAATACCGCGAGCAGTGCGGTGCGGTAAGCCAGGTTGACGGGCATGGAGTCGGTTTGCACGAGGAAGCTCGCCCCGAACAGAGCCAAGGTAAGCACGAGGTACAGCCCCATGCTCTTCAAATCGTACCGGATGGGCATGTACTTCTGCCCGAAGAAGTAGGACACCAGCATCATGACGAAGTAGCAGGCAAACGAGGCCCATGCCGAAGCCATGTAGCCGTAGCGCGGCACGAAGGCCACGTTGACGGCCAGCGTGATGACGACTCCCAGGATGGAGAACCACGCGCCGTACATCGTCTTGTCGAGCAGCTTGTACCACAGCGAGAGGTTGAAGAACACGCCTTGGAAAATGTACGACCACAGCACGATGGGCACCACGCGCAGCCCTTCCCAGTAGTCGCTGCGGATGAGGTATTTCAACAGGTCGAGGTAGAACACCATGCCGAGGAATATGAGGAACGAGAACAGCACGAAGTATTTCATGGCGTCGGCGTAGGCTTCCTTGCTGTTCTTGTCCCGGTGCTTGGCGAAGATGAACGGTTCGTAAGCGTAGCGGAAGGCCTGGGTGAACATCATCATCACCATGGCCACCTTGAAGCAGGCCCCGTAGATGCCGAGTTGCGTCTGCGCTTCGGCCTGGTCGTCCATCAGGAAGGGGAAGATGATTTTGTCCACCGTCTGGTTCATGATGCCCGCAATGCCGAGGATGAGCAAGGGCAGGGAGTAGCGCAGCATGCGCCGCAGCAAAGCCCCGTCGAAGTTGAACTTGACCCGGAACACGTCGGGCAGCAGGGCCAGCGTGACGAGCGTGGTGGAGATGAGGTTGGACACGAACACGTAGCCCACGCCGTAGCCGGGGTCGTAGAACCAGTCGATGAGGGCGGCGTTCTTCGTGGCAATCCACGGGCAAGCCACCAGGAAGAACAGGTTGAAGGCAATGTTGACGGCTATCATGAACAGCTTCAGCACGGCGAACTTGACGGGGCGGTTCTTGTAGCGCAGGTAGGCGAAGGGTATCGACCCGAACGCGTCCATGGACACGATGACCGCCATCATGGCTATGAATTCGGGGTGCGATCCGTAGCCCATCGCGTGGGCAATGGGGCGGGCGAACGCCACGCAGCACACGGCAAAGAGGAGCGAGGTGGTGAACACCGACGTGAGCGCGGTGCTGTACACGCGGTCGGCCTCCTCCCGGCGTTTGTTGGCAAAGCGGAAGAAGCCCGTCTCCATGCCGTAGGTGAGGATGACGAGCAGCAGGGCCGTCCAGGCGTAGAGGTTGGTCACGATGCCGTACTCGCCGGAGCTTTCCAGCACGTAGGTGTACAGGGGCACCAGCAGCCAGTTGAGGAACTTGCCCACAATGCTGCTTGCCCCGTAGATGGCGGTTTCTTTCGCCAGCTTTTGTATTTCTTGTTTGGCCATGATGCGTATTGTTATGGGTAGCGGGTAGCGAGGAGCGGGTAGCTACAAGCTACGAGCTACAAGTGCCATGCGGCGCAGCCTCCCCGCTACTCGCTCCCCGCTCCCCGCTACTTTTTATTGAATATCTTTTTTATCCGTTCCAATGCCTTGCCGATCGCCACCATCTCGCGGGGCACTTCAAAGTCCTCGGGCTTGGCGAATCCGCCTTCTATCAGCAGGCGGGCGGCTTCGGGTGCCTCGCTTTCGGGCACTTGCAGCTTGATGCCGCCCGTGGCATTGGTGTAAAACGGATTGACCGTGTTGATGTACTCGTCCATGACGAAGCAGCGGATGCCCGCCGCCTCCAGGTACGACTGCACCACGCCCAGGTCGGCGTGGGTGTTGAATGTCTTGATGGTTACCAGTTCCTGCATAAGTCGTTTAGTATATCTTGGATGAAGCCGTGCGCGGCTCTAAGGAGTGCCTTCGGGTGACTCTATGAAGTCTCCTTGCCCCTCTCTATGAAGTCACCTAAGGAGACTTCATAAAGTCATCCAAGGAGACTTCATAGAGTCATCCGAGGAGACTTCATAGAGTGGTCCGGGCGCACTTTAGCATGTCTTCAATAGGTTGTTTATCAATTGCATTCTTTCCAAATCCTTCGGGCGGTGGAAAAGCCCGCATATGCGCCGTTGCTCCTCCAGCGTGGGCAGGTGCAGGGGGCATCCGCCCGCCACCCATTCCTCGTAATCCTGTATTTCAAGCAACGTCCAGCCCGCCGGGGTGCGCACTTCCAGGTCGGTGCACACTTCCACGTCCAGGAGCGGGAAGCGGTAGCGCGACAAGCCGGAGCGGAAGCGGTCCGACGGGCGGGGGGCAATGTGCAGGTTGCGTGCCGCCCAAAGCCGCTTGAGGAGTTCCGCGTCGCGTGCCGTGGCCAGCAGGTCGATGTCGGCGGTGTGCGCTATGGGCACGCCGCGCAGCACCGCCGCCGCCGAGCCGAACACGTACACGCCGTCCGCCGCCTGCCGCAAGGCCGGGGCGGCTTCGCGCAGGGTCTGCTCTATTTGTTCGCGCAAGGTCATGGTGGCGTTACGGCATGGGAAACACGCCACTGAGTGCCAGCCACCCCATGACGCCGAAGAAGACAATCAGGCACAAGGCCACGATGGCGATAACATTCACGTACCGCTTCTCCACCCGGTAGCTGAGCGCCAGCATGCCGCAAAACAGCGCGATGTACAGCACGGCTTCCGGCAGGCCGAACAGGTGGTAGAACAAGGGCAACACGGTGTATATCACCCCGTCGAACGAGCCGGGCGTGGGGCCGATGGTGCACACCTGCGACAGGCCGAAGACGAGCACGCCCAGCTTCCAGTACCCGCCCCGCCCGAAGATGACACCGCGCACCAGCCACAGCACCGCGCCCAGGATGGCACCGCGCACGATTTGCAACACAGGCCCGAGGGCCGTCAGCGGGTCGTCCACCGGCAGCATGAGCATGGACAGCGACTCGGAGGCGAAATGCTCTCTGTAGTTGAGAAAGGTTACGGCGAACACTCCCGCCAGCCAATAGGCAATGGTGTGGGAATACGTTACCCTCCACAGGAAGGTGAGGAAAGAACGGGTGGTTGGTTTCATTGTCGTTTTTTGTTGAATAGTTGTATTGTCTGTCGTTTTATGGTTGTATTGTCGTTTTATATTGTATGAATGGTTGTTCCGGCACAGAAGTCAAGGCGCATCGTGTCTCTGCTTACCCCTCACCTCTTACCCCTCACCTCTTGCTCCTTACTCCTCACTCCTTACCTCTCGCCTCTCATTCCTGCTAAAACAGCGTCCCCTGCTCGCCGTACTTCACCTTGCCGAGGTGCTTGTAGGCCAGCTCCGTGACTTCGCGTCCGCGGGGCGTGCGCTTCATGAAGCCTTCCTTGATGAGGAACGGCTCGTACACCTCCTCCAGCGTGCCGGGGTCTTCGCCGAGCGCGGTGGCTATCGTGGTGAGGCCGACCGGCCCGCCCTGGAACTTGTCGATAATCGTGTTGAGGATTTTGTTGTCTATCTCGTCCAGGCCGTACTTGTCGATGTTCAGCGCTTCGAGGGCGTAGCAGGCAATCTTCACGTCGATGTAGCCGTTGCCCTTTACTTGGGCGAAGTCGCGCACGCGGCGCAGCAGGGCGTTGGCGATGCGTGGCGTGCCGCGGCTGCGTCCGGCAATCTCGGTAGCTGCCTGGTCGTCGCACTGCACCTGCAGCAGGCGGGCGGAGCGTTTGATGATTTTCGCTATGACGCTCGTGTCGTAATACTCGAAGTGGCAGTTGATGCCGAAGCGTGCCCGCAGCGGGCTGGTGAGCAGCCCGCTGCGCGTGGTCGCGCCGATGAGCGTGAACGGGTTCAGGTCCAGCTGGATGGAGCGTGCGCTCGGGCCTTTGTCGATCATGATGTCGATGCGGTAGTCCTCCATGGCCGAGTAGAGGTACTCCTCGACGATGGGGCTGAGGCGGTGTATCTCGTCGATAAACAGCACGTCGTTCGGCTCCAGGCTGGTGAGCAGCCCGGCCAGGTCGCCCGGTTTGTCGAGCACGGGTCCGGAGGTGATTTTGAAGCCCACGCCCAGCTCGTTGGCAATGATGTTCGAGAGGGTGGTCTTGCCCAGCCCCGGGGGGCCGTGCAGCAGCACATGGTCGAGCGGCTCGGTGCGCATGCGGGCGGCGGCCACGAAGATGCGCAGGTTTTCCACTATCTTGCTCTGCCCGCTGAAGTCCGAGAAGCTGAGCGGTCGCAAGGCGTTCTCGAAATCCTTCTCCAGCGGGCGGTTGTCGCGGATGTCAAAACGGTCTTCTTTCATTTGTCGTTGGTCAGTTGGCGGAACACTTCTTCTATCGTGTCTTCCACGGGGCGCAGCAGCAGCAACTTGTTGCCTGTGGCCACGGCCAGGTCGAACAGGTCGCCGCGCACGTCGCGCCCGGCGGCCACGAGGAAGTGGCGTTCGTCGTATTCCTTTATAATGTGTACGTCGCCGATGCGGGGCAGGGTGTCGCGTTGCGGGGCGTGGAGGAACTGCACCTCGAAGCGGCGGTGCCGTCCGTCGCCCGCGAGCATGGCGGGCAGGTCGTCGTAGTCGCCCACGATGCGCCCGTGGTTGATGATGACCACGCGGTTGCACAGGGCGTTGACCTCTTGCAGGATGTGCGTGCTCAGCAACACGGTGCGGTCCTGTCCCACGCGGCGGATGAGGGCGCGGATGTCCTCCAGCTGGTTCGGGTCGAGTCCGGTGGTCGGTTCGTCCAGTATCAGCACGCGGGGGTCGGGCATGAGGGCCTGTGCCAGTCCCACACGCTGGCGGTAGCCTTTGGATAGCTGGCCGATTTTCTTTCCCCGTTCGGGCGTGAGCCCCGCGAGGTCTGTCAGTTCGTCCACGCGCTGCCGCCGCCTTTTGCCCAGGTGGTAGGTGTCGGCCACGAACAGCAGGTACTCCCTCACGTACATGTCGGGGTAGAGCGGGTTCTGTTCGGGCAGGTAGCCGATGAGGGCGTTGGCTTCCAGCCGGTGGTCTTTCACTTCCAGCCCGCACACCTGCACCGAGCCGGTGTCATAGGGCGTGGCTCCAGCTAGGATGCGCATGGTGGTGGTCTTGCCTGCGCCGTTCGGCCCGAGGAAGCCCGCCACCTCGCCCGGTGCCAGGTGCAGGCTTACGTCGTGCAGCACCGTCTGGCTGCCGTATTGCTTGGAGAGATGAGAAATGGAAATGGACATACCCCGACCCCCCGGAAGGGGCTTTTTGTGATGGATTACTGTTGGATGCCAGACGTTAGCGGGTTGCTACGTTGTCCCCTTTAGGGGATTTAGGGGTGGTAACGATGGAAAAGGCGATGTACCATGCGATGATGGGGGCGAAGCGTCGTCCCACATCGTGGCGAGCAACACCACGCAGCCCAGCAGGTAGATGTATTGCACCTTGTTGTGCCGCCAGGCCGCGCTCTTCATCTTGAGGGAGAACATGGGTATCTCCGTCACCATGAGGGTGCAGAACAGCAGTACCAGGGCGCACAGCAGCCACGGCTCTTCGGCGAAGAACGGGGCGTAGGAGTACAGCAGCCCGCCCCAGAAGATGGCGTTGGCCGGTACGGGCAGCCCGAGGAACGACGTGGACTGGCGTTCGTCCAGGTTGAACTTGGCCAGCCGCAGCGCGGCGAACACCGGGATGAGGAACGCCGCCAGCGACAGTACCGCGTGCAGTTCGCTTTGCATCAGCACGCTGAACACCATCGCCCCCGGCGCGACCCCGAAGCTCACCACGTCGGCCAGCGAGTCCAGCTCCTTGCCGATGGGCGAGTACGCCTTGAGTAGCCGCGCGGCAAAGCCGTCGAAAAAGTCGAACACGGCCGACAGCAGGATGAAGAAGAACGCCCATCCGTACAGGCCGTCGAACCCTAAGTACACCGCCACGCAACCCGAGAACAGGTTGAGCGACGTGATGAAGTTTGGAATGTGTTTCATAAAACTCCTTTTTAGTGTCAACGGTCGCCAGCCAACGGTGTCGGCCAATTCATGGGTACAACCCCATCGGTGCTGTTGACTGTTGGCTGTTGGCTGTTGACGGTTAACCGTGAAATTTATTCCTTTTGCTTGCTGTCCATCCAGATGGTCACCGGGCCGTCATTGACGAGCGACACCTGCATGTCTGCCCCGAAGGTGCCGGTGGGCACGCGGCGGTTCAGCTTCAGCTCCAGTTCGCGCACGAACGTCTCGTAAAGCGGTACCGCCACCTCCGGCCTTGCCGCGCGGATGTACGACGGGCGGTTGCCCTTGCGCGTGGAAGCCATGAGCGTGAATTGGCTCACCACCAGCACATCGCCCCCAGTGTCGAGCACCGAGCGGTTCATCACCCCCTGCTCGTCGTCGAACACGCGCAGGCGCGTGATTTTGTCCGTCAGCCACTCGATGTCTTCCGCCCCGTCGGCCTCCTCGATGCCCACGAGCACCAGCAATCCCGCCCCGATGGCGGCGGTCATCTCTCCCGCAATGGCCACCGAGGCTTGTGTCACCCGTTGAATTAGCACGCGCATGAATGTTTCTTTCCTTAATAAGTAACTGTTCAAAATTAATTATCATCATATTGTGCGCTATTTTGGAGATGTTTTTTCCTGTCCGAAGAGGGAGCGTAGCGGGCTACGCGACCGATGAGACAGGGAAAAACAGCCCAAAAGAGCGGGCAAGAGGATGATAAAGTAAACAAACAGCTACCGAAGGTTGATATATACGTTTAATTTTGAATAGTTACTTATAATATAGTCCGTCGGCTGCGATGCGCCTTCCCGCCCGCAACCCGCATACAAAAGTACACAAAAACTGAAAGCGGACAATATGAAAGTTCTTACCTTTGTGGTGAAACTGGTTACCGGCGGGGCAATCGCCCGGTCGTAACCCGTGGAAGGACATAGGATAAAAGTGTTGTCAGCTTGCATTCTTGAAACTTGAAATCTCGACAATTTCAATTTCTAACAAGAACGGAAGCCGTGCGGACGCTCACGTGTACCGGCGTGGGTTGTGTTATAATTTTGGCTCGTGTTGCACTTGGTCGTTGATTCTGCCCAAATTAGAAAACAATGTTTTCACTTGCCACTGCACTCACCTTTCATTATCTTTGCCCCCAGTTAATCCAATATTCACCCAAAACTATCGTTATTATGTTCAAAAACCATCCCAAAGGGTTGTTGGCGGCTGCGCTGGCCAACATGGGCGAACGGTTCGGCTACTACATCATGAATGCCGTGCTCGTGCTGTTCTCTGCTCCAAGTTCGGTCTGAGCGACGAGACCAGTTCCATCATTTATTCCGTGTTCTATTGCGGCATCTACGTGCTGAGCCTCGTGGGGGGCGTGATTGCCGACCGCACGCAGAATTACAAGGGCACCATCATGTCCGGCCTCATCGTCATGTCGGCGGGCTACGCCATCCTGTCCGTTCCTATTCTGTCCACGGCCACGAACATCGGGTGGCTGCTGCCGCTCACGTGCTTTGCGCTGTTCCTCATCGCCTTCGGCAACGGGCTGTTCAAGGGCAACCTGCAGGCCATCGTGGGGCAAATGTATGACAATTTCGAACGGGAAGCCGAAAAGGACGGCCCCGAAGCCGTGAAGCTGGCCAAGAGCCGCCGCGATTCGGGTTTCCAGATATTCTACGTGTTCATCAACATCGGCGGGCTGGTGGCCCCGTTCGTGGCCCCGCTGCTGCGCGAGTGGTGGCTTAACGCCCACGCGCTGGCCTACAACGCCGACTTGCCCGCCCTGTGCCACCAATACCTGGCCGTGGGACAAGCTGCCATGGACGGCAGCGCGCTGGCCAACCTGCAGGAACTAGTGGCCAAGGTGGGCGGCACGGTGACCGCCGACCTCACGGCCTTCTGCACCCAGTACCTCGACGTGTTCAACACGGGCATCCACTACTCGTTCATCGCCTCGGTGGCTGCCATGCTGCTGTCGCTCATCATCTTCGTGACGTGCCGCCGCAAGTTTCCCACCCCGGCAAAGAAGCAAAAACAAGAAGCCGAAAACTACACGGCGGAAGAACGCCAAGCCATGGCCAAGGAAATCAAGCAACGCCTCTACGCGCTGTTCGCCGTGCTGGGCATTGTCATCTTCTTCTGGCTGTCGTTCCACCAGAACGGGCAATCGCTGTCACTCTTCGCCCGCGACTTCGTGGTGACCGAGAGCATCGCGCCCGAAATATGGCAGGCGGTGAACCCTTTCTTCGTCATCACGCTCACGCCGCTCATCATGTTGCTGTTCGGCACGCTGGCGCGTCGCGGCAAGGAGATTTCCACCCCGAAGAAAATCGCCATCGGCATGGGCATCACGGGCGTGGCCTTCCTCTTCCTCACCATCTACTCGGCGGTACAGGGCTACCCCTCGGGCACGGACTTCAAGGCAATGGCCGACTCGGCCAAAGCGGGACTGAAAGCCGGACCGTGGGTGCTCATCGTGACGTACTTCTTCCTCACGGTGGCCGAGTTGTTCATCTCGCCGCTGGGGCTGTCGTTCGTCTCCAAAGTAGCTCCCAAGCACATCCAGGGCTTGTGCCAAGGGCTGTGGCTCGGCGCGACCGCCATCGGCAACCTCTTCCTGTGGGTAGGGCCGCTGATGTACAACAAAATGCCGATATGGCAATGCTGGACGGTGTTCTTCGTCATTTGCCTGGTGTCCATGGGCGTGATGCTCGGCATGGTGAAATGGCTGGAACGGGTGACGAAGTAAGTGGCTAACTCATCACCAATCGCCAAACACGGGCATCTTTCCTTTATTGATTATGATAAATGGGAAGGATGCCTTTTTTAAATAGACCCAAAACGTGCTTCGCCCTGCCGCAAGACTTGTACCTCATCCAGGTCGGGAGCGAAGTGGCGAAAGTAAGGCTATAGAATAACACAACACACGACTTCCTGCACAAGCGGACGGACTGTCACGGGGCGGAAAACCCATGGCAGCCCGTCCGCTTGCGTATGTGCGCCCGCTATCCGTCTCTTAGGCTGATACTTGTGTTATTAGAGACGGGATTCGGGGGAGCATGGGAATGCTGCTACCCCCTCTTGCCTATCCATACTTCCTCGCTTGCTCATCCATACTTCTTCTTCTGCCCAGATATTCCTCCTTCTTTGCCTGCGCATTCTATAAACTACGGCGTAGTTTTTATAAACCGCGACGTAGTTTGTACAAACCGCGACGTAGTTTTTATAAACTGCGACGTAGTTTATAGAATTTCTGCCCAAGGCAGGAGGAATATCCGGGCAAAGGAGGAAGTATGGATGAGCAAGCGAGGAAGTATGGATGCGGGAAGGGGGGCGGCAAATTGGGAAGTCCCACCGCATGCTACGAGCCTTGGCTGCTTGTTTCTTCTAATACAGCCGCACCGTTTGCCTGCGCTGAAAAATAGTTCCATGGATTTCGCCACGCATTTGGCGGATTGAGAAAATTGCCTTACCTTTGTGCCGACATTTTGGTGGCGGAGTCCCCAACTGCTTCGGGGACCCGCTGAAAAGGGAACCGGGTGAGAATCCCGGACAGACCCGCTACTGTAAGCTCAGCCGCGCAAGGGCCGCATGGTCACGCGCAAGGCAAGTGTCGGCAAAAACCCCTGCCACTGGGAAACCGGGAAGGCGGCCGGCATCGAAGAGTAAGTCAGGAAACCTGCCAAGATGAATGACGTGTATCAGCTTTCGTGGAATAGAGCTTGAGACGAACAAAGCAGGCGGCCAACGCCCCTGCGCGTTTATCCATCCATGTTTTATTTGCAGCCGTTGTGCAGCCGGGCGCGGAGCGTCGCCATGCGCGGCAACGGGTACGGAAGCTGCCGGTATCAAACCATCGGACAGCGAATATGTTTTTTTGCCAGAACATATATTGAGTCATGCTTGTTGCTTTTGTGCGGTGCCTCGGCACCGGCACAAAGCCGGCTTGACAGCATCCAGGCTTTGCAGGAGGTGGAGGTGGTGGCCGACCGCCACCATGAGGTCATCCCCGCGCAGAAGCTGGAGCGCAAGCAGCTCGAAGCCCTCAGCACCTACTCGGTGGCCGATGCCATCCGCTACTTCGGCGGCGTGCAAATCAAGGACTACGGCGGCGTGGCGGGGCTGAAGACGGTAGACATCCGCAGCATGGGCACCAACCACATGGGCGTGTTCTACGACGGCATCCAGCTGGGCAACGCGCAGAACGGGCAGATAGACCTCGGCAAGTTCTCCATGGACAACATGGAGGAAATCTCCCTGTACAACGGCCAGAAGAGCGAGATATTCCAGCCCGCGCGCGACTACGGCTCCTCCGGCACCATCTACCTGCGCACGCGCCGCCCCAGGTTCGAGGGCGGCAAGCGCAACAACCTGCAAGCCACCATGCGCACCGGCTCCTTCGGCCTGGCCAACCCCTCGGTGCTGTGGGAGCACAAGATAAGCGACAACGTCAGCCTGTCCGCCAACGTGGAATACACCCACGCCACCGGCCGCTACAAGTTCCGCTACCGCAAGGTCATGGCCGACGGCACGGTGGCCTGGGACACCACCGCCGTGCGCCAGAACGGCGACATACAGGCCGTGCGGGCCGAGGCGGGGCTCTTCGGCTACCTGCCCCAGGGCAAATGGCACGCCAAGGCCTACTACTACGACTCCGAGCGCGGCATACCCGGCGCGATAGTGAACAACGTCTGGAAAAACGCCCAACGCCAATGGGACCGCAACGCCTTCGCGCAAGGCTCGTTCCAAACGCAGCTGCTGCCCGGCTACGACTTCATGCTCAACGCCAAGTACGCCAACGACTACATGCGCTACCTCAACCCCGACACCACCCTCAAGCTCACCGACAACCGCTTCTGGCAACAGGAGGCGTACCTCTCGGCGGCACACAAGTATGCCATCCTGCCCGGGTGGGACGTGTCGCTCTCCACCGACTACCAGTGGAACGCCCTCGAAGCCGACCTCCGGGACTTCGCCCGCCCCCGCCGCCACACCCTGCTCGTGGCCGCCGCCACCGCCTTCGAATGGCGCGGGCTGCGGGGGCAGGCCAGCGCGCTCGGCACCTTCGTGTGGGACAAGGCGACGCGCATCCCCCAAGCCGCCACGGACGAATTGCAGATCCGCACCCGCCGCCTCACCCCGGCCGCGTTCCTCTCCTACACCCCCTTCCGCGGCTTCGACTTCCGGGCGTTCTACAAGCACATCTTCCGAATGCCCACCTTCAACGACCTCTACTACACCGACATCGGCAACATCGACCTCGAACCCGAATACACCACCCAATACAACCTCGGCGCGCACTACCGCCGCGACTGGCAACGGGGCATCTTCCGCCGCATCGACGCGCGGGCGGACGCCTACTTCAACCAGGTGAAGAACAAGATAATCGCCGTGCCCAAAGGCAACAGCCAGTACCGATGGATGATGATGAACATCGGCTACGTCGAGATACGCGGCATCGACCTGGGCGCGCAGGCCACCCTCAGCCCCGCCGACGGCTTCTACATCGACGTGCAGGCCAACTACACCTGGCAGCGCGCCCAGGACTTCACCGACCCCGCCGACAACGACCCCTACGCGGGCACCTACGGCGGCCAAATCGCCTACATCCCCTGGCACAGCGGCTCGGCCGTGGCGCGGCTCACCTACAAGACCTGGCGGCTCAACTACAGCTTCATCTACGTGGGCGAACGCTACACCTCGTCGGCCAACATCCCCGCCAACCACGAGCAACCCTGGTACACGCACGACCTCGGGCTGGCCAAGGACTTCCGCTTCGCCCGCTGGGGGCTGGGCCTCGCCCTCGAGGTCAACAACCTGCTCAACCAGCAATACGAGGTGGTGGCCAACTACCCCATGCCGGGCCGCAACTACAAGCTCACGGTGCGGTGCACGCTCTGAACCCGCCCCCGCCGCCATGCCAACAGATGTATGCACGTCGGCAGGATGCCCCGCCTTCCCCCGGAGGGCCGGCGCAGGCGGAAACCACCGCTTTTGCAGCGGCAAAAGCACCCGAAACCCGCCCGGCGGGGAAAAGCAAGCAACGGAAACCTACTTGATACAGAATATATTAAAGAGATGCATTTCCTGCCCCTTCCGACGAACGTTCGTTGACGGTTCCGACGACCGCTCGTTGGCGGTTCCGACGACCGCTCGTTGACGGTGTCAACGACCGCTCGTCGGAAGCGTCAACGACCGCTCGTCGGAGGTACTGACAAACGCACGCCGGAGGTACTGACAAGCGCAAGCCGGAGGTACTGACAAGCGCAAGCCGGAGGTACTGACAAGCGCAAGTCGGAAGCACCGACGAACGCTCGTCGGAAATAGGCAGATTACGGATATTCATTATATATAATATGTATAACATGGCACATGCAAGACAAACTTCAAGCCTCCCCTTCAAGGGAGGTTTGGTGGGGTACATCCTCCTCGTCCTGCTGCTGCCCGCCTGCCGCGAGGAGGTGGAAGTGTTCCGCCCCGAAACCGAGCCCGCAGGCACGCCCGGGCACACCGGCTACGCGGGCTTCTTCCTGCTCAACGAAGGCAACATGGGCAGCAACAAGGCCACCCTCGACTACTACGACTACGCCACCGCCCGCTACACCCGCAACGTCTACGCCGCGGCCAACCCCACCGTGCCCAAGGAGCTGGGCGACGTGGGCAACGACCTCCAGCTCTACGGCAGCCGCCTCTACGCCGTGGTCAACTGCTCGAACAAGGTCGAGGTCATGCGCATCGGCCGCGCCGACACCTGCGCCTGCCTCCTGCCCCGCCGCATCGGCCAGGTGGACATCCCCAACTGCCGCTACATCGCCTTCCACGAAGGCTACGCCTACGTCACCTCCTACGCCGGACCCGTGCAGATAGACCCCGAATACCGACAGGCGGGCTACGTGGCCAAGGTCGACACCGCCACGCTCCAGGTGGTCGCCACCTGCACCGTGGGCTACCAGCCCGACGAGCTGGCCGTGGCTGGCGGCAAGCTCTACGTGGCCAACTCCGGCGGGTACATGTTCCCCAATTACGAGAACACGCTCTCCGTCATCGACCTGGCCACCTTCACCGAGGTGAAGCGCATCCCCGTGGCCATCAACCTGCACCGCGTGCGCGCCGACCGCCACGGGCAGCTGTGGGTCACCTCGCGCGGCGACTACTACACCGTCCCCTCGCGCCTCTGCTGCGTGGACACGCGCAACGACGCGGTGACGGACACGCTCGACATCCCCTGCTCCAACCTGTGGATTGACGGCGACTCGCTCTACCTCTACGGCACGGACTGGAGCAGCGGCGAGGCCAACTACGGCATCGTCGACGTGCGCACCCGGCAGCCGGTAGCCGACCGCCTCCTCCCCGACGGCCTCCGGGTGGAGATGCCCTACGGCATCATGGTGCACCCCGTCACCAAAGACATCTACCTCACCGATGCCAAAGGCCACGTCACCCCCGGCACGCTCCACTGCTTCACGCCCGACAGCGCGAAGTGGAGCGTCTCCACCGGCGACGTGCCCGCCCACTTCGCCCTCGTGCCCCGGCAAGGAGAATAACGACAAGCAACCATCCGACATTATACATTTACATGAACATCGAACGTATGAAGAAACAACTGTACCCCTTGGCACTCTTGTGCCTGGCCGCCCCCACGTGGGCGCAAACGCCCGCCGCCGGGCAGTACGCCATCGCCGTACCCGAAGGAGCCACGCTCTTCGTGGGCACCAAGTCGAAGCACTTCGTGCCCTTCACCGAAGTCGCCCCGCTGGGCCACACCACCGCCGACGGCACCACCACCTACCTCTTCGAATACAAGGGTGGCGTGCACAACTACCGCGTGTCGGCCCCCGGCAAGCTCACCTGCGCCGACAAGTTCACCCCCAAGGAAGGAGAAACGCTCGCCGTCACCCCCGACATGCTGGAAGCCGACCCCCGCCGGCTCGACCGCGACCCCGCCAGCAACAATGGCTACAACGTGGCCGACGTCTTTCTTAACATCAACGAGAAAGGTCACCTCCGCCTCGCCACGGGCGAAACGTTCCAAATCGTCAGCCTGCGCAACTGGGAGGCTGTGGACAACATCGTCAACAACTACTTCATCGAGCCGGACTACCATTACACGGTGCTGGGCGAGGACGGGCAAGCCAGCAACGCGGTCGTCACGGTCGACGGCAAGGCCTGCTCACGGCCCAAGCCCCCGGCACGGCCATCGTGCTGGTGAGCTACGATGCCATCCGCATCCCCTCGGCGGCGGGCGGGCCGATGTTCGGCGCGTTGTGGCCCGAGAACACGGGCGTATTCGTCGTGTCGGTCGATGCCCCCGCCTCCGGCATCACCACCGGCATGACCCTCAACGCCGACCTCAACGCCGGAATGCTCGACAGCCGCCTGGCGGGCGCGGCCATCGATGCCGAGCTGGACGTGCTCTATTACGCCGAAGGCACGGACGGCTACCGTTACACCTTCACCCCCACAGGGGCTACCGGGGTGCTGCTGGCCCGCCCCACGGTGAGCGACGCGGACGGCCTCTCCTACCACGGCTTCGCCACCGAGGGTGTGACCGCCAACGCCGACGGCAGCTACACCCTCTGCCTCACCGAGGGGCGCAACATCGTGAAGCTCGTATCCGATGCCGGGGCCGAGTACCAGGTGCTCTCGGCCAAGCCCGTATCCTACACGGTGACGAACAACACCACCCCCGGCGGCACCTACCTGCCGGGCGACGAGGTGTCCATCCGCTTCTCCACCCTGTACCACCCCTGCAACAAGCTCGCGGGCGTGTACAACATGTCGGCCAACATCTACTACTCCGACGGCACCGACACCTACAGCGGCAAAGGCAACCAATATGCCTTCGCCAGCAACGAGGCGGCACAGACCCTCACGCTCACCATCCCCACCGACTGGCCCGACGGCACATACTACACCCTCACGCGGGGCGCGCTTTACGCCAGGGGCTTCGGCGACCCCTACGGCAACCACCGGGGCATCACGCTGGAAGAAGGGAAAGCACCCAATATGAACGCCCAAACAAAAACGGCCTACTTCGGCAGCCTGCCCGCCATCAGCCTCCCCGTAGGCCAACCGTTGCCCACCGGCCTGCCCGCCTCCACACTGCAAGTGCACGCCTGGCCCAACCCCTTCACCGACTACCTCGTGGTGCGCACCGAGGCGGCGCAGCGGGCCACGCTGTACGACCTCGCTGGCAAGGCGGTGCTCACCACGAAACTCCAAAGCGGCGACAACCGCATCGACACCAGCACCCTGCCCCACGGCACCTACGTGCTGCGATGCAATGGAGCGATGGCGAAAGTGGTGAAGTAACGGCAAACCTCCGCCCATACGCAACACCTGCCCCGGCGGGCATACGCATCACGCTACAGCCCGAAGGGCAGCCTACCCCTGTTCTCTATGCTGAACTCTCTTATTATTAAACAAAAACAATAAAGACAATGAAAACAACGAAAACAAACCGCAACAACTTAAAGCCCCTCTTCCGGAGGGGGTGGGGAGTCCTGCTCCTGCTATCACTCATCTCCTGCCGCCAGGAAGTGGAAATACCCGGCCCCGAAGGCGGCAACGTGGGGCAGCCCGAATATACCGAATACGCAGGCTTCTTCCTACTCAACGAAGGCAACATGGGCAGCAATAAGGCCACGCTGGACTACTACGACTACACCACGGCCCAGTACACCCGCAACGTGTACGCCGCAGCCAACCCCTCCGCCGTCATGGAACTGGGCGACGCCGGCAACGACCTCAAGCTCTACGGAGGCCGCCTCTACGCCGTACTCAACGGCTCGGGCAAAGTGGAAGTGATGCGCCTCAACCACGTTGACAGCATCCCCTATCCCCTCCCGCGCCGCATCGGGCAGGTGGACATCCCCAACTGCCGCTACATCGCCTTCCACGAAGGCTACGCCTACGTCACCTCCTACGCGGGACCCGTCGACACCGACCAACGCCAACAGGGCTACGTGGCCAAAGTGGACACCGCCACCCTACAAATCGTGGCCGAATGCGTCGTGGGCTACCAACCCGATGAATTGGCCGTGGCGGGCGGCAAAATCTACGTGGCCAACTCCGGCGGATACCTGTACCCCGACTACGACAACACCCTCTCCGTCATCGACCTGGCCACCTTCGAGGAAGAAAAACGCATCCCCGTGGCTCCCAATCTCCACCGCGTGCGTGCCGACCGCCACGGGCAGCTGTGGGTTACCTCGCGCGGCAACTACGCCGACCAACCGGCCCGCCTCCTGCGCCTCGATCCCGCCACCGACACCGTGACCGACACACTCGACCTGGCCGTATCCAACCTGTGCCTGGCAGGTGACTCCCTCTACTACTGCGGGCAAGACTGGAGTGGCGGAGCTACCACGCCCACTAACGGCTACGGCATCATCGATGTGCGCACCGCCCGCCCTGTGACCGACCGCCTCATCACCGATGGCACCGAAGTGGAATCGCCCTACGGCATCATGGTGCACCCCACCACCCGCGATGTGTACCTGACCGATGCCCGCAGCTACACCGTGACCGGCATGATTTACTGCTTCGCCACCGATGGCCACAAAGCGTGGAGTTACCCCACCGGCGACGTGCCTGCCCACTTCGCCCTCGTGCCCCGGCAGGGAGAATAAGAGGATAGGTCAAAATAAGAAACGGATGTTTTAAGGAACGACTGTATAAAAACACGACAAGCCGGGCTGGTATGCCCGGCTTGTCGGTTAATAAGGGAGGGGCGGCAACCCCTCGTGGGTTCATATGCTATTCTTTCATAATGCGTTCGGTGATGATGCCTTCGGGCGTGTCCACGCTGAGGAGGTACGCGCCGGCGGGCAGGCGGTCGAGGTCGAGGCGGTGCGAGGCCGTGCCGTTCACCGCTTCATCCAGCACGAGCGCGCCCGTGAGCGAGTAGAGGCGCACCTGGTCGATGCCCGTGCCGTTGTTCACCATCACGAAGTCCGTGGCGGGGTTGGGGTAGATGACCACGGCCACGCCGTCCACAGCCTGCAAGGCGGTGGCTTCCTGTATTTCGAGGGCAAACGTGCCTTCGCCACTCGCATCAGAAGCCCACAACACGAGTTCGTCCGCATCGGCTATGCCTACCAGGTAGTTGCCCGGGGCAAGCTCGGCGGTGGAGACGGTTGCCGTGAAGTCCAGCGTGCCGTTAGCAGGCACGGTTACGGCCTGCGGGTCGCTATAGGCCAAAATGCTATATCGCCCATCGGTGCTTTCCTGCATGATGTATGCAGCTAAATTGCCTGTGTAGTCGCCGCCGCCCGCGTTCTTCAGCTGCACGCTCACGGTGAGGTCTTCGCCCTCTTTAATGGGGGAAGCAAAGGTGGGGTCGGCTGCCAGGGACATGATGGGCTCGGTGGCCGAAAGGAACTGTGCGCCGAACAGGTCGTAACCATCGGCATTGCCAAATGATGTTTCGGTAGTCCCCACCGAGAAATAGTACACGCCCGGTTGCAGGTCGGCTTCCGCTATCGTGCCGGTAAAGGTGTACGTGCCGGTGCTATTGGCAGCCACGGTCACTTCTTGCGGTGCGGATGTCCATACAGGTCTAGCCAATTGCCCGACAGGCCTTGCTGGTTCAACTCCAGTATCACATTGTCCTTAAACTCGCCTCCGCCCGCATTCTGCAACTGGGCGGTAGAAGGTAAATTCTTGACCCAATATGATGGTTCTCGGATATTCGGGTCGGCACCAGCGACATGATGGGGTCGGTGGCACTCGAAGTCGATAAGCAGATAAGCCGCTCCCGTCTGCCGTGGCAAGGCACATTCTTCGGTCGCTCAACAAGGCGAATGGCGTATGTGCCGGAAGCCAATTCGGACATTGCACACCATGCTGAAGTTGGTTGTTCCGCCATCGGCTGCCACGGAGATTTCCTGCCCTTCCGAAGTCCATACTACTTCGCCCACGCTCGAACCATACGGGGTGTCCACTATCCCGTACACTTCTACGAACAATTCGCCATTGAATGCTCCGCCACCGTTGTTTACCAAATTCCGGCCCCGTGGTCTTGATGGTGTTCCCTGGAATTGCGGGGGTGCAATCCGAGTTCATAAGCCGTCGGGTCGGGCAGCACGGTCACCGTGTTGCGGGTGATGGGGAAATACCGGCCTCCCATCAGGTAGGCCACGGCGAGTCTGTATTCCCCGGTTGTCACGTCGTCGCTGCTCACGTTGCCGGTGAAGGTCAGTTGCCCGGTAGTCGCATCCTTGGCTACGGTTACTTGCTGGCTGGCGGTTTCATACACAATATAGCCTTCGGCATTCACCAATAGCACCATGACATCGCCCGTGAAGTCGGCTCCCGTGTTGGTGATGGCGGTCTTTACGGTAAAGTCGGTGTTGAGGGATATCTCGGTCGGCATTTCGGTCTGTTCTGCTACAGTGGCCAATGCCGGGCCGTCGGCTTCTTTCACGATGACGTTCCAACGCGTCACACCGTTCCCGTCGGCAATAAAATAGATGGAACTGCCTTCCACGTATCCTACTGCAAGTCGGTATGCGCCCGCCGCCAAGTTGGCCACGTTGTAGGAAACGGTCACCTCAGCTGTGCCATCATTAGCCGCCACGGAGGCAGGAACGGTGGTGGAGTTCCATGCCAATCTGCCCGTCGTTGTATCCAGCAAGGCGATGGCTATTTGCCCTTCGAAAGCCACACCGCCCGTATTCTTCAGTGTGAGCGCAAGCGTGTTGTCCGCATACTGCGCGATGGTATCCGGCATGGTGGGGCTGTCCAGCGACAGCATGAAGTGGATAGACGGGTCGGGTTGCACGATGATGCCGAAAATGTTCACGCCTGGGTCCTGCCCGTCGATGTCGAGCGCGCCGGCTTCGTTGGAGATGCCGATGGCATATTGCCCGGCAGGCATTACTTCGGGGTCAATGTGTCCTGGGATAGATACCGTCTGCTCGCCACTGGCAGGTACGGTTATCTCCACCGAGTCGGAGGCAAGGTATGGGAAATAGTAGCCTATCCCGTATATATCGGCATAGAACTGCACGCACACTTTGCCGGTATAGGCAGCCGTGCTGTCATTCTTGATGGTGGTTTTCACCGTGTAGTCCGCGTTTTCCTTGAACACGGTGTTTACCATCGCACTGTCGGCCACGTAGGTAAGCACTGTGCCTCCTTCTTCGGCCTCATCGGCGCGTTGGGCAGCCTTCGTCTGAGGCTTGCTTGCACGGAGCATCTGGCCTGTCTGTACCGGCTTGAGTGTGGCGGCTTCGTTCAAGTTTTGGTGTTGTGCTTGCAACTCGGTTGCCTGTAGGGTAGCGGTTTGTTCTGCCTGCAATGCCTTGGGCTGCAACTGAATGGCTTCCACCTTTTGCGCCCGTTCCGCTTTCATTTGCCGGGCGGGCTGCATCGGCCCGGCCAGCAGCCCTGCGCTCATCGCTACGATGGCGCAGAGGGAGAGTAAAGTTTTTCTCATAAGGCTTGTATATTGAAATTATACTTGCGCAAATATAGAGAAAATATGTTTACGAGAAATGCATTTAAGGAAAAATGTTATTACCTGTATAAAAAATCATAAAAGCAAGCAACAGGACGCGAATACGCTTGAAACAAGAAACACCGATTGACGGGCAACATCCCGTCAATCGGCGTTCTATGCATTACGATATAATACGTCACATCACATGCGTCCGCCACCCAAGGCCTGGTACAGGGTGATGATGCCCTGTATTTCGGTCACGCGGTTGGAGACTTGCGTCATCTGGGCGGTGAGCAACGACTGCTGCGCGGTGAGCACTTCCAGGTAGGTGGTGGTGCCGTGCTTCATCAGCAGGCTGGTGCTGCGGGCTGCCGTTTCGAGCGAGGCCACCTGCTGGTCGTAATACTGCGACTTGGCGCGTGCCGTCTGGCATTGCACCAGAGCCTCGTTCACTTCCACCCCGGCATTGAGCAGGGTTTGGTTGAATGCCAAGCGGGCTTCTTCTTGCTGTGCCTTGGCTATGCGCAACCCGGCCAAGTTGGAGGCCCGGTTGAACAACGGCTCGGTGATGGAGGCCGTGGCCGCCACGATGAACTGCGCCGGATTGACAATGGCGTTGCCCAGACTGTTGGTCCACCCCAGCGTGCCCCCCAGCGTGATGGAGGGGTAGAAAGCGGCCCGGGCGGCATTCGTGCCGTAGAAGGCTTGTGCCAATGCCCACTCGGCCTGTCGCACATCGGGACGGTTGGCCAGCATCTGCAAGGGCACGCCCACGGCCAGTTGTTCGGGGAATTGCTGTTCGGCGAGCTTGCCGCGTTCCACGGCGTGCGGTACGTCGGCCAGCAACAGGCAAAGCGAATTTTCGGCCTGGTTCACCTGTTCTTTCAGGTCGAGCACCGTGGTCTTGATGTTGTAAAAAGTGGCCATGGTCTGCGCCAGAGCAGCCTCGTTCACCAAACCGGCTTCCTTCATGGCGCGGGTAGCATCCACGCTCTCGCTCCACGCGGTTTCGGTGGCCAAGGCTATTTCATACTGCGCGTCAAGCATCAGCAGGGTGTAGTACAAGTTGGCCACCGAAGCGACAAGTTGCGTCTTGACGGCCTGTTCGTAAGCCTTGTTCTGCTCTAGGGCGGTCTGCGCCTGCCGCTTGGCGTTGGTGTTCTTGCCAAAGATATCCAGTTCCCAGCTGGCCGTGAGGGGCAGGGTGTAGGTCTTGGGTTGAAAGCCGCCTTTGCCCCCGTTGATGCCCCCTTCCGGGGCGAGGTAGAACGACGGCACGTAGGCCAGGCGCGCCGAGAGCAGGGAGGCTTCGGCCTCCTGCACGCGGAGCTGTGCCGTGCGCAGGTCGGTGTTGCGCACCAAGGCGGAGTCTACCAGCCGTTGCAGGTAGGGGTCGGTGAACACCTCCCGCCACGACAGGTCGCCGAAGTTGGTGGTATCGGCTGTAACCGCCACCTCCTCGCCGTACAGGCCTTCGGGCACTTCTTCGGCCGCCTTATACTTATTATATATACCGCAGCTGCCCAACGCGAGCACCACAGCGGACAATAACATTATTTTCTTCATATCTCGTTAATCTTTCTTTTTAGAATGGCTTTGGATGCTCTTTAGCCGTTTCATCACTTTTTTCTCATGTTCGCTCTCCTCGATTTCTTCCTGCACCTGCCAGTCGGGCGAAGGCTCGCTCTGCATGGGGTGCACCTTTTCCTGCAACCATTCGAACACCACGAACAAGGTCGGCACCAGGAAGAGCATGGCCAGCGTGGCGACGAGCATACCGCCTACTACGCCCGAGCCCAATGCCCGGTTACCATTGGCACCCACGCCCGTGGACACCGTAAGTGGTAGCAGGCCCACAATCATGGTGAGGGCGGTCATCAAGATAGGACGCAAACGCACCTTGGCCGCGCTCACCGCTGCTGCGATGATACCCATGCCCGCCTGCCGACGGCTCACGGCGTATTCGGTGAGCAGAATGGCCGTCTTCGAGATAAGGCCTATCAACATGATCAAACCCGTCTGCAGGTAGATGTTGTTTTCCAGCCCCAATACCTTGGCGAAGAGGAAGCTCCCCATCAAGCCCACAGGCACGGACAACAACACGGCGAACGGAATGATGTAACTTTCATACAGGCCGCTCAGCACCAGGTAAATCATCAGGATACAGATGGCGAAGATGATGACCGTGGTGTTGCCTTGTTGGCTTTCTTCGCGGGTGATGCTACCATAGTCGATGTCGAAGCCAACGGGCAGTGCCGTAGCCGCCACTTCTTCCACCGCGCGGATGGCATCGCCGGTACTGTAGCCTGTGGCAGGCATGATGCTCAACCCGATGGAGTTGTACATGTTGAAGCGGTTCAGCGTTTCCGCGCCGTAGGTGCGGGTCAAGGTGACAAACTGGCTCAACGGAGCCATCTCGCCATTGGACAGGCGCAGGAAAGTGTGGTCGAGCGAAGTCTCGTCCAAACGGTATTCCGGTGCTGCCTGCATCATCACGCGGTACACTTTGGAGAACCGGTTGATGTTGGATACATACTGCCCGCCGTAGTAGCCCGACATCACCGAGAGCACGTCATTGGTGGTTGTGCCCGCCCGCTTGCATTTGGCTGCATCCACGTCCACTATCCATTGCGGGAAGCGGATGTCGAATCCGGAGTAGGCTCTCGCTATTTCAGGCCGTTGGCTCAAGGCGGCTATGTATTGGTTGCTTATCTCGAACAGGGTGGTGTAGTCGCCGCCCGTTCGGTCCTGCAAGTTCACGTCGAGGGCGTTGCCCGCGCCGTAGCCCGGTATCATCCCCGGTGCCATGACCAGCAGGTTGGCATCCGTGATGTCCGCCGTGCGGCGGTATATCTCGTTGATGAGGGCCGAGGATGCGTCTTCCTTTTCGGGGCGGTCTTCCCACGGCATGAGGTCGAGGATAAGCATCCCGAACGACGTACCGCTACCCACGAAACTGAAACCCGAAGTTTGCTGCACATTTTCTACCTGGGGCATATCCATGATGCGGGCTGCGATGCGCTCCATAATCTGGTTGGTGGAGTTGAGCGAATTGCCCGGCACGGTGGTCACGCTCACGAAAAGTACGCCTTGGTCTTCTTCCGGCACCAAACTGGTCTTGGTGGTCTTCATGAGGAACACCAGCAGCACGATGGAAAGCCCGATGATGCCCCATGTGAGCCACTTGCGTTTGATGAAGAAGAGAACGCCCACTTTATACTTGTTCACCATCGCCCCGAACGACGTGTTGAACGCCTTGCGGAAGCGGGCGGAGAAGTTGTTTTTCTGCGTGCCGTCCTCATTCAGGTAAGGCTTCAGCAGCAAGGCGCAAAGAGCAGGACTGAGGGTCAAGGCGTTCACGGCCGATATACCCACGGCCACCGCCATGGTCAGCCCGAACTGCGTGTAGAACACACCCGACGTGCCACCCATGAACAGTACCGGGATGAACACCGCCATGAACACCAGCGACGACGTATGACGGCGTTGCTGATACCTTTCATTGCATCGATGCTGGCCATGTAGGACGACTTGTACCCCACGTCGAAGCGTGCCTGCACCGCCTCGACGACAATAATGGCATCGTCCACCACCGTACCGATAACCAGCACGAGGGCGAACAGCGTAATCAGGTTGATGCTGAAGCCCGCGATGGTCATAAAGGCAAACGTGCCGATAAGTGAAACCAGGATGCCCACCAAGGGGATGATGGACGAGCGAACGTCCTGCAAGAACACGTACACCACCAGGATAACGAGAATGATGGCCTCGATCAAGGTCTTGATAACTTCCTTCATGGAGGCGTAGAGGAAGTCGTTTGTGCTTTGCAGTTGGATAAGTTCCACGCCCTTCGGCAGGTTCTGACGCGCTTCTTCGAGGAAGGCGTTGATGTTGTTGTTCACCTCCGTGGCGTTGGAGCCTGCCGTCTGGTAAATCATACAGGTCACGCCCGGGTGGCCGTTCGTCTTGCCTTCGTAAGCATAGGATTCCTGCCCCAGTTCGATGTCGGCCACGTCTTTCAACTTCAAGACCTCGCCGTCAGTTGTGGAGCGGATAACAATCTCGCCGAATTCCTCCGGTGTGAGCAAACGTCCGCGATACTTCATCGTATATTGGAACGTTTCCTTCGAGTTCTCACCGAACGACCCGGTGGACGATTCGATGTTCTGCTCTGCCAAGGCCGCCGTGATGTCGGCGGGTATCAGCTTGTATTGCGACATGATGTCCGGCTTCAGCCAAATGCGCATACTGTAGTCACCCCCCATCACCATGAGGTCGCCCACCCCGTTGATACGGAGAATTTCCGGCTTCAAGTTGATGCTGATGTAGTTGGTCAGGAACTTTTCGTCATACGTGTCGTCCGGGCTGGTCAGCGTGAACGTCTGCAACTGGCTGGTCTGCCGCTTGGAGGTGGTAACCCCCACCTGCGTCACTTCGGCAGGCAACTGCCCCGTGGCACGCGACACGCGGTTCTGAACGTTCACCGCCGCCATGTCGGGGTCGGTACCCTGCTTGAAGTAAATGGTCACGCTGGCACTCCCCGAGTTACTGGCCTCGGAGGTCATGTAGGTCATGTTTTCCACCCCGTTGATGGCTTCTTCCAGCGGGGCGATAACACTCTTCTGCAAAGTTTCGGCACTCGCACCGAAGTAGGTGGTGCTCACCCGCACGGTCGGAGGTGCGATGTCCGGATATCGCTCGATGGGCAGGGTGAAAATGGATATGACCCCTACCACCACGATGAATATGGATATGACCGACGAAAGTACGGGTCGTTCTATGAAATGTCTTAGGTTCATGCGTTAATCCTCCTTCGTTTGGTTGTCGGCGGTTCCTTTGGGGTGGATTTCCATCCCTTCGCGCAGCAGGCCTGCACCTTCCGCCACGATGACATCACCCTCGGCCAGGCCGCTTTCCACGATGTATTCCTGCCCGCCGTTGACACGGCTCACGCGGATGAGGGTGGATACCGCCTTGCCATCGATTACTTTGTAAGCATAGGTCTGGTCCTGGATTTCATACGTGGCCGCCTGCGGGATGACAAACACGTTGTCGCGCTGCTGGGGTATCACCACGTTGCCAGAGCCGCCGCTGTGCAACAATCCCTCCTGGTTGGGGAAAGCCGCGCGGATGCTCACCGAGCCGGTGGACTGGTCTATCACGCCGCTGATGGTCTCGATGCGCCCTTCGTGGGCATATTCCGACTTGTCGCTCAAGGTAAGCTTGATGGCGGGCATCTGTTCCAACGCCTTGTCCTTCGAACCGTACTGGCGGATGAGACCCAGCAGCTGGTTTTCCGTCATGGAGAAATACACGTACATCACCGAGTTGTCCGACACGGTGGTGAGCGGCTGCGGGATGGACGAGCTTACCAGCGCGCCCACGCGGTAGGGCAGGGTGCCCACTACGCCGTCCGACGGACTGGTAACTACCGTGTACGACAAGTTGTTGCGGGCGTTTACTTCCTGTGCTTCCATTTGCGCCAGCTGCGCTTTGGCCGACAGGTAGGAGTTTTCTGCCGTGTTGAGGTCGAACTCGGACACCACCTCCTCGGCATACAAGGCCTTGCGGCTTTCATAGGTCAGCTCGGCATTGGCCAGCGAGGCCTTGGCGGCTTCCACGTTGGCCTCGGCGGTGCGCAACGCCGCCTGGTAGGGCACTTGGTCGATGATGAAAAGGGGCTGCCCCTTCTTCACGTGCTGCCCTTCGGACACACACAATTCGGTGAGCTTGCCGCTCACCTGCGGGTAGATTTCAATGTCTTGCCGTCCTTTGATGGTAGCCGGATAGGAAGTAGAGAGCGTCCGGCTGGTCGGAGCAATCGTCATCACTTCATGCTCGGTGTTGGCTCGCGTCTGCGTGGCTTGCTTGCAGGCCGGGAACGCCAAACAGCAGGCAATAATCAAACCTGCCTGCTTCATGAGAGATAAGTTTTTGTTCATACTGATACCTATTGTTTATTTCGGCTGCAAAGATACTACCTTTTATAGGAAAGAGACTTTTCAAAGTACGCATACCTCTGTTCATTTTCGGAACAAAAAGTGTGAAAAGTGCATAGAATGTGTTATTTTTGCGGTCAATAACAGCCACACGCATGGAACAGCATAACATCGAAATAGCCCTGCTGCGCGAACCGTTCATTGCTGGGTCGGGTAAATTGCCGTTCATGGACAAGCGTTTATGGAAGATGGGAGGCGGATTGGCGTGCTTGTGCCGCCAAGGCAAGGCACGGGTACACATCGGCATCAAGGAATACGCCATCGGTGCAGGCACGCGGGTGCTACTCATCCCGGGAACCATCCTGTACGTGGACGAGACGAGCGACGACTTCAGTTTGTCGTACTTATGTTTCACGCACGAACTGTTCCAGGAAGCGTGCCTGCACATGGAGTCGGCCTTCATCACTTTCCTGCAAGAATATCCCTGCTACACACTGCCCAAGCATGCCATACTCGTGACCGACGGGCTGCTGCGCTCGCGGAGGCCATCTACCAGGACAAGAAGAACCGCTACCGGGTGTCGCTGGCCAAAAATCACCTGCAAAGCCTGCTGCTGGACATCTACGACAAATATCACCGCTTCTACAACCAGGCCGAGTCGGGCAGCGGCGACCGGCAGGATGAACTGTTCAAAAACTTCATCATGCTGCTGAACGAGCATTCCACCACCGAGCGCGAAGTAGCCTTCTACGCCCGCCAATTGGGTATCTCCACCAAGTACCTCAGCGGCATTTGCCGCCACATAGCCAATAAGTCGGCCAAGGAGGTGATAGACAACTTCGCCATCCTGCAAATCAAGGTGCTGCTACAGTCCACCGAACTGAGCATCGTGGAGATAGCCGACCGCCTGCGCTTTCCGGACCAATCGTACATGGGACGTTACTTCAAACGCCACGAAGGCATCACCCCCAAGGAATACCGGGCGGGGAAAAGCGAAGAATGGTAAAAAAGATTTTAATATAGCAGGTTGCGGATAATCGCGAAGCGAAATCCGGCTCTACGGTTTTGCCTTTTAAAAGAATAGTTGTTACTTTGCAAGGTAAATATTCGCATAATCCCATCAACTGTCAATTATCAACTTATCAACAGTCAATCATATTATGGAACAACAAGAAGAGAAAATCACCGGTTTGCCGGAGAACGCTTACCGGGAATTGAAGGAGGGTGAGGAGTACCGTCCCCTTCTGTCGCCACAACGGGTGTACCCCGAAGTGAACCTGCGTTCGGTGGGCGTGGGGCTGCTCATGGCCATTCTGTTTTCAGCGGCGGCGGCCTACCTCGGGCTGAAGGTGGGGCAGGTGTTCGAAGCGGCCATCCCCATTGCCATCATCGCCGTGGGGCTGTCCAGCGCGGCGAAACGCAAGAACGCGTTGGGCGAGAACGTCATCATTCAGTCCATCGGAGCCAGTTCGGGGGTCATCGTGGCAGGAGCCATCTTCACCCTGCCGGCCCTGTACATCCTGCAGGCGAAGTACCCCGAAATCACGGCGAGCTTCATGCAGGTTTTCCTCAGCTCGCTGCTGGGCGGCGTGTTGGGCATCCTGTTCCTCATCCCGTTCCGCAAATACTTCGTGAGTGACATGCATGGCAAGTACCCTTCCCCGAAGCCACGGCCACCACGCAGGTGCTCGTGTCGGGCGAGAAAGGGGGCAGCCAGGCCAAGCCGCTGGTGCTGGCGGGTGTGATAGGCGGGCTGTACGATTTCCTCATCGCCACTTTCGGCACATGGGCGGAGACGTTTACCAGCCGGGTGTTGCCCTTCGGCGACATGATTGCCGAAAAGGCGAAGGTGGTGTTCAAGTGCAACGTGGGCGCGGCGGTGCTGGGTCTGGGCTACATCGTGGGGACTGAAGTATGCGGCCATCATCTGCGCCGGGTCGGCCTTGGTGTGGTTTGTCATCGTGCCCCTGCTTCCCCTGCTGGGAGACGGCGCATTGGCTGCACTCAATCCGACTTATGCAGGTGGCTTGCGTGACATGGCACCCGAGGCTATCTTCACCGAGTTTGCCCGTCACATCGGCATCGGCGGCATCGCCATGGCCGGCATCATCGGCATCGTGAAGTCGTGGGGCATCATCAAAAGTGCCGTGGGGCTGGCCTCGAAAGAACTGAAAGGCAAAGGCAAAAGCGTAAACGTGGAAGTGAAGCGCACGCAGCGCGACATCTCGATGAAAATCATTTCCATCGGCGTGATTATCGCCT
>VOFD01000002.1_pt1 | contig 34239 bp, 42 predicted proteins | sample 5384101 | NCBI WGS metagenome assembly VOFD01 (sample SAMN12384723, study PRJNA508395) | human gut metagenome | isolation source: healthy gut C | host: Homo sapiens
GGTCGCTGCCTTGATGACAAGCCTTCTTGTATCCAGGGTAATCGGAATCGATCGCATGGAGGAAGAAATCCTGCACGGGGAAGGCACCTTCCGCCGGAAAAAGATTTTTGTTTTGATGATCAAATACTTATGCCCGGTTTTTACCATGATCATTCTTGCAAGCTCAGTTGCCAATGCATTCGGGTGGATTTCCATGTAACTGCAGGTTACATATTTCCTATCACACAAAGGAACTGTCACAATAAGCATATCATGCTTTAATAAGCAATAATATTATAAGAAACGCACTTGTGGATTTCATGTGGAAATACAGATGGAAATTCGGTTCAAAAAATGTGGCATTTCTAGCCAGCCTGATGTCTGCATCTTCGATGATCCGTGTTTTTCCAAGTTTGGAGCACTCCGCGGGTCATGTCCGCATCCCGGGAGACAATTTGTAGGACTTTTGTGCCGCACTTGCCTGTACTCCCGCAATAAAACATAACCGCGCGAAGCCGATGTCTGAATTGCCATCTGCCATATTTTTAATAGCAGATGGCAACGAGTTTCGGTTCGCGCGGTTTTATATTGTCTATGAGGGAGTACAACTAGTGCGGCTTGTACTATAAGCATGTAGATACATTATGTATGTATCCGCATGCTTATTTTTATTATAATAAAAGGCGGATAAGGCTAGTGCGGTGGGACATAGCTCCCGTTTTTTAGAGTTTATTCCGCCTCTTATTATAAGCATTCGTTTAAACAGGTTGGATTAAATACATCCGTGTAACGAACAAGTCTGAATGGTAATAAGTCTGGCGGAGAAAAGGAGGATTTGCATGAAACAAATAGTAAGTGTAGGAATCGATGTATCAAAAAGGGAAAAGCACTGTCTGTGCCATGATACATCCTAATACGATTATTAAGGAATCGTTTGAAGTTTTGCATACCGTAGAAGAAATGTCAATGTTAGCTGATTACATCGGATCACTTGATGGAGCAATCCGTCCGGTTTCTTTTGCACACGGATGCCGTTTCCCTCATGCGCTCCGGGCCAGTCCCTCACGCATGGTCTGCTGCGTCGCCCACAGGTCGCGCCGGAAGAACTCCTCTTCTCTCGTCCAGTCCTCCGGCAGCCAGTCCCAGGCGATCGACTTTTGATCCGGGCAATCCGGTCGGTCGATCTTCGTATCGAACTCCCTGAGCCACAGACATTCCTTTGCCTCGCGGTTCATCTTCTGTAACGTCAGGGACGCCGTATCCTTCGCCCGCCCGAGCGGCGACACATAGAACTCCTTAACAGGAAGCTTTGACAGGCGTTCTGACAAAAGCTCTGCCTCGCGCCAGCCCTTTTCTGTCAGGGTATCATGCTCATAATCCGGATCCCCGTGCCGTACAATTAATAATCTCATACTGCCGCAAATGCCTCCGCAAGATCTTCAATAATATCGTCCACATTCTCTGTTCCAATCGACAGACGGATGGTGTTCGGCTTGATGCCCTGCTCTAACAGTTCCTCCGTCGTAAGCTGGGAATGTGTCGTGGATGCCGGATGAATCACGAGCGACTTCACATCCGCCACATTGGCAAGCAGAGAGAACAGCTCCAGATGATCGATGAAGTCTTTTGCGGTCTGCTCGTCTCCCTTGATCTCGAACGTAAAGATCGAACCGCCGCCGTTCGGGAAATATTTTTTGTAGAGTGCCTGCTGCACCGGATCCTCCGATACCGACGGATGATGCACCTTCTCCACCTTCGGGTTGTTGTTCAGATATTCTACGACCTTTAATGCATTCTCCACATGGCGCTCCACACGCAGCGACAATGTCTCAAGTCCCTGTAAAAACAGGAAAGAGTGGAACGGAGAGATGGTTGCACCGGTGTCGCGCAGTAAAATGGCGCGGATCTTTGTGACGAACGCTGCCGGTCCTGCCGCCTTTGTAAAACTGATGCCGTGGTAGCTCGGATTCGGCTCCGTCAAGGACGGGAACTTGCCGCTTGCCTCCCAGTCAAACTTTCCGCCGTCCACGATCACGCCGCCGATGGCTGTTCCGTGTCCGCCGATAAACTTGGTTGCCGAGTGAACGACAATATCTGCTCCGTACTCAAGCGGGCGGACCAGATACGGCGTTGCAAAAGTGTTGTCCACAACCAGCGGAATCTGATGCGCATGCGCGATCGCTGCGATCTTCTCAATATCCACAACGTCCGAGTTCGGGTTGCCGAGCGTCTCAATGTGGATCGCTCTGGTGTTCTCCTGGATTGCCTGCTCCACCTCGTCGTAATTGAATGGATCGACGAAAGTTGTCGTGATACCATACTCCGGGAATGTATGTGCCAATAGATTGTAGGTGCCGCCGTAGATGTTGTTTGCAGCCACGATGTGCTCGCCAGCATGCGCCAGATTCTGGAGTGTATAGGCGATCGCCGCCGCACCGGAAGCCACGGCAAGCGCTGCCACACCGCCCTCCAAAGCTGCGATTCTCTGCTCGAAGACATCCTCGGTCGGGTTTGTTAATCTGCCATAGATATTTCCCGCATCGGTCAGTCCGAAACGCGCCGCCGCATGCTCACTGTTGTTAAATACATAAGAAGATGTCTGGTAGATCGGCACTGCTCTCGCTCCGGTCACCGGATCTGCCTCCTCCTGTCCTACGTGAAGCTGTAATGTCTCAAATTTTAACTTTCTGTCCTTTAATGCTTTTCCCATGTTATGTTTCTCCTTTTATTTTCATTTTGGAAGTTCTGTCTGTTGATAATCTGATGATAACATGAGAAAACCAACCTGTCTAATATGAAAAAAAAGCACCAGTTATAGGTTATTCCTATAGCTGGTGTTTTCTAATCTAATCCTCTTTTTTAAAGATTGCATTGCGCACTTTTGCGAGTGCATTCAAAAGAATCGTTCCAAGCACACAGCAGCAGATGATCTCTCCCGCTCCGACGGTCAGCATGTAAAACGGAATCGACCAGTCTCTTCCGCCATATTCCATGGTAAGTCCATATCCGTAGCGGAGTACCAGCGGAATGATGATGATATTTGATACCACCGGCGCGAGCGTGCATAAAAACTTGTGCTTGCGGAGCAGATATGTTCCGACTGCGCCGAGCAGCGTCGCCAGACTGCCGAAGATCACATCATAGATGGCTGCTCCCGTCAGAAGGTTGGCAAGCAGACATCCCACAAACAGTCCCGGAATTGCCGCCGGTGTAAAGTACGGCAGAATGGTCAGCGCCTCGGAAATCCGGACCTGAATGGCTCCCGATGCCAGGTTGAACGCACTGATAAAATAGGTCAGCACGACATAGATTGCTGCAATCATCGCAGCGTGCACAATGAATTGTACCTTAGAGTTTCTCATATTCTGTTCTCCTTTAGTTTTGTTTTACGAGTGGAAGGTCTCGAACACTCGATTCATTTAACGCCGGAAATCGGCGGCAAGCCCGCTTAGACCTTGTTTTTATGGGCTACGCAACGTCTGACATTTTATCACAGTCTGCCAAAAAAGGCAACGGCAAAATTTCTCCCGTAAAATTTTTCACGCAAAAAACTGCTCCGCGAGCGTAATGCTCCCAATATAAACCACCGGTCCTGTCATGTCAATTCTGCCGTCCCGGGCAAATTCCACCAGAAGCTCCCCGCCGTGCATATGCACCGTCACACGGTCGCCGACAAATCCCATCTTGTGCGATGCGGCAGCCGCTGCACAGGCTCCTGTTCCCGACGCGTATGTATAACCCGCGCCGCGCTCATAGATCTCGATCTGAATATTTTCCCGGTCGAGCACCTGACAGAGCTGCATGTTGATACGGTTCGGAAAATATCTGGAATTTTCCACATACGGGCCAAGCTGCATCGCTTTTTTCTGGCTGACCTCCTCGAGCATCAGCACACAATTTGATTTCCCAGGGGAGACGCAGGTCGCGTTATAGAAATTATCGCCAAAAAAGATCGCCTCGTTGACAATCTCCCCTCAAACCCGACCACCGGGATTTCCTTTGCCACAAACTCCGGGTATCCCATGTCCACGCGCATGAGATCGCCCTGCTCGTTTAAAAACGTCACCCTGGTCTCACCCGCTTTTGTGTGCAGCACATAGCTCTCCTCTGTCACATACCCCATATCTTTTAAATATTTGGAAAAAATGCGGATACCGTTTCCGCTCTTCTCCGCCTCACTCCCGTCCGGGTTGAAAATGCGCACCCGCATTTTGTCCCCATCAAAAAAAGGGCCATAGAGAATGCCGTCTGCTCCGACTCCCAAATTGCGCCGGCAAAGTGCTTCCACCTGCCTTTCCTGCAATTCACATGCATTGCGATTCGGATCGTAGATCAAATAATCATTCCCCAGCCCATGGTATTTACGCAGTGTTATCTCTGCCATAAATGTCTCCGGTATCTGTTCTTATTCTATTATATGCTGTATTGGCGCGGATGCCATCTCTTCAGGGATATCCTGCTCCTCTTCCGTCTGCTTGTTCTGCTCGATCAGGCTGCGGATCGCCTCCGTCTTCTCATGAAGAATCTTGTCGATCTGCCCTTTTGTCACCTCATCGCTCACTTCCTCATTGCCGTAATTCGCCGAGCTGACTGTCAGCTCCGGCTCCACAGGAAGCTGCTGCCCGGTAACCGCATCCTCTTTCTCCCCGGTCTGTTCTTCCTTTGGCTCCGCATACGGTGTCGGTATATAATTCACATTCCAGTATTTTACAATACTGCGGTGCATCCGTTCCTGCTTGTCTCTCTCATCGATTCTATCCAACATATACTGTCGACCTGCCCCACTTATTTTCTAATTTATTTATACTACAAATTCTGCCGTACTTCCATAACATTTTGCATTTCCTGCTGAAAATTTTCTGTATAAAAACGCCCCGAATGAAGCATGCTTTTTAACAGAAAATCAAACCGGAGGAAACGCATCATGTCTTCATACAAAGTTGAAATCTGCGGTGTCAACACCGCGAAGCTGCCTGTTTTAAAAGAAGAGGAAAAGGACGCGCTCTTCGCCCGCATCAAACAGGGAGATGCCGCTGCCCGCGAAACTTACATCAAGGGAAACCTCCGCCTCGTCTTAAGTGTAATCAAGCGCTTTTCCGGAAACCACGAGAACGTAGATGATCTCTTTCAGATCGGATGCATCGGTCTGATCAAATCCATCGACAACTTCAATCCTACACTTGGCGTAAAGTTCTCCACCTATGCGGTTCCGATGATCATCGGTGAAATCCGCCGGTATCTGCGTGACAACAACTCGATCCGCGTCAGCCGTTCCCTGCGCGACACCGCCTACAAAGCCATCCACACCCGCGAGATTCTTGCCAAAACCTCCTGCAAGGAACCGACATTAGAAGAGATTGCAAAAAGTCTCCGGTCTCACCCAGGAGGAGATCGTCTTCGCCCTGGATGCCATCCAGAGTCCGGTCAGCCTCTACGATCCGGTCTATACCGACGGAGGAGACACCCTCTACGTCATGGACCAGATCAGTGACAAAAAAAAACCGTGAGGACAACTGGATCGAAGAACTCTCTCTAAACGACGCCATGAATCATCTGAACGAGCGCGAGAACTTCATCCTGCGCCTCCGCTTTTACGAGGGGAAGACACAGATGGAAGTCGCCGAGGAGATTCACATCTCCCAGGCACAGGTCAGCCGTCTTGAAAAATCCGCCTTAAAATCCATCCGCACCTATCTCTCCCTGTAATGCCTACCGATCCCACTTGTTGCAAAGTTCATTGATCTGGTCCGCAAATTTGCCAAGTTCGCGGTTCGGCATACCCTCGCACTTGCGGATCACCGTCATCAGGCGCTCGCCGGCTGCCACAAGTCTTGCAAAAATATTGTTGACTGCGCGGGTACTCTTCTTCTCTGCCGCCTCTCTGGATCCCTGTGCCACACAGGCGCCCGTCAGCAGATCAAACGTATCTCCGCTGAACGGCGCGTAGGCATCCAGCCCCAGTTCCTCATGAATATGCGCCGCAAACTGCTCCGTTACCTTGTCTTCGCCGTGCACGATAAAGACGCGCTTCGGCTTCGGGTCAAACATGCTCACCCATTTAGTCAGCTGGTTCACATCCGCGTGACCGCTGATTCCCGGAAGGTTCTCGATCTTCGCCTGCACCTCAATCGTCTCGCCAAAGAGCTTCACTTCCTTTGCCCCGTTTAACAGCATATTCCCGAGCGTGCCCGGAACCTGATATCCGACAAACAGGATCGTGGAATCCTTTCTCCATAGATTGTGCTTCAGATGATGCCGGATCCGCCCCGCCTCGCACATGCCGGACGCAGAGAGAATGACTTTCGGCTTGTCGTTAAAATTGATCATCTTCGACTCGTCGCTGGTGATCGCCATCCGAAGCCCTGGAAAACCGATCGGGTTGATGCCCTGCTGCACAAGTGCGAGCGCGGTGTCATCAAAACAGTCCTGCACATTTTTGCCGAAAATCGTGGTGGCTTCCACCGCGAGCGGACTGTCCACATACACCTCAAAATTCTGGAATTCCGGAAGCAGATTCTCCATCTTGATCCGACGGATAAAATACAACATCTCCTGGTACGTCCCACCGAGAACGCCGGTATGACCAGATTGCCGCCTCTCGTAAACGTATCGCGGATCACGCGGGCAAGCTCCACGGCATAATCCGGCGGTGTCTCATGCGTGCGGTCACCGTACGTCGACTCCATGACCACGTAATCCGCCGATGTAAGATACTCCGGATCCTTGATGAGCGGGCGGTTCCCCGGTCCGATGTCTCCGGAAAATACGATTTTGCGCTCCTCCACACCCTCAGCAGTGTTCTCAGAGATCCACATCTCAATACTGGAAGATCCAAGCAGATGCCCCGCATCCACAAACCGGACTTTTAAGCCCTCACAGACGTTGATCACGCTGTGGTAGTCGCAGGATACAAAATGTCCCAGAACCCCCACCGCATCATTCATATCGTAGAGCGGTACGACCTCCGGCCTGCCGGCACGCTTCGCCTTGCGGTTCTTCCACTCCGCCTCAAACATCTGGATATGCGCGCTGTCCTTGAGCATAATCTCGCACAGCTGATGTGTCGCCGTCGTCGTAAAAATCTGCCCGCGGAAGCCATGATTATATAACATCGGAAGCAGACCGGAGTGATCGATGTGCGCGTGTGTCACAAACACATAGTCGATCGTCGACGCGTTCACCGGTATCTCCTGATTGACATACAGATCCGGTCCCTGTTCCATACCGCAGTCCACCAGTACATGCTTATCCGCAAACTCCAGATAATGACAGCTTCCTGTCACCTCGTGTGCAGCCCCCAAAAATTCAAGCTTCATATGCATTCCCCCAGCATTTTTTTGATAAGACCATTATACACGTAATGTCCTGCGGTTACAATTCTTTTCCCTTGTCTCTTTTTTCACAATCCCGGGCAGCGCTACTCAAAGCGCACAATTTCTTTCTTCAGGCGTCCCATGATTTTTTTTTTCAAGACGCGAGATGTAGGACTGGGAAATCCCCAGCATATCCGCCACCTCTTTCTGCGTTTTCTCCTCCCCTCCCGCCGTGTTCAACCCGAAGCGCAATTCTATGATCATGCGCTCTCTGCCGGTCAGTCCGGCAATCGCTGTCATGAGCAGCGAGCGCTCCACATCCGTCTCAATATCCCGGTAGATCACATCCTCATCCGTTCCTAAAATATCCGACAGCAGCAATTCGTTTCCATCCCAGTCCACGTTTAACGGCTCGTCGATGGACACCTCCAGCCTGGTCTTGCTGTTTCTGCGCAGATACATCAGAATCTCATTTTCGATGCACCGCGAGGCATAGGTGGCGAGCTTGATGTTTTTATCCGGATTGAACGTATTGATTGCTTTGATGAGACCTATGGTACCGATCGAGATCAGATCCTCCACGCCGACTCCCGTATTGTCGAACTTTTTTGCAATATATACCACCAGACGCAGATTGTGTTCGATCAGTTTTTTCCGCGCCTCCTCCGCCGCATCTGTAGCAAGCATCCGGATGCACACGCTCTCCTCCCCTGCATCCAGCGGCGGCGGCAGCACCTCTGCGCCGCCGATATAGTGCACCTCATCATTCTCCCCTGAACAAAAATGTCCGATTCCGTTCAAAATTCCCCGCATCCCGTAATCAGGGACCATCCATTTTATGTACATGTAAGCTCCTTTCTTCACTGTCATCCCAGGGATGCATGCAGAATCAGATCATATTCTTTATCCTCAAGCAACCCCTTCTGTGCGATTCCAACCGCCATATGTTCATACCGCCGCATCTGCCTGCCATCCTGCAGTATCATCTCATCCACATCCATCACCGCAAGAAGTCCGTCCTCTGCTCCAAGGGCACGGTACGGCACAAACCGGATTCTGTCTTTTGTCTGATCCACAAATTTTTCCGCCAGGGTATAGCTCAAAATACAGATCGGCTGCCCGGTATAGGGATCTCTTAACTGGTTCCCGCTGTCCCAGTAGGCGCTTAACGCCATCCGGCGTGCATCTTTTCCAAGCCATGCGCGGCGCACATGGCTGCCAAAGACTCTTCTTCTCCCAAGATACCGCAGAAGACCGCACGTTACCGTCACTGCAGCCGCGATCGCTACTCCTCTGCTTTTTGATAAAATACCGCTCTCCTGCAGCCATTCTAACGCCCCGCCGAGCAGAAGAACCACCAGATACACTGCCACCCAGTTCTCAAAGAACTGCCTCCTGTCACACCTCCCGAAACAGATGACCGTCATCAGTGTGTTGATAAAAAAATGCGTGAGCAGGCAGTACAGCAGATAATTGCGGCAAAGCAGGATGCAGCACAGCCCAAGCACTGCGGAAACAGCCGCCCCAAGCAGCAGCCACCGCATTTTCCTGCATCTCTTCAAAAAAAGATTCGCCCCAGCAACGGCAAGGAAATCCATGAGAAAATTCTGGATCAAAAATACGTCTGCGTAAAATACATATATTTCCTTTCACCTCGGTTTTTCTCTGACATGCCACCTATTATACGATGCCGCCGTCTCCTTTTTTGTCAAAAGTCCGCTCTATAATGCGGCGAGTCATCTGCCCGGTTCGACATAATCTTCCTGTAACACAAAAAACTGCCATGTGCAAGTCCTGTAATCGGACTGACACATGGCAGTTCATATTATGTCACTGTAATTCTATTTGCGTGAATTCTTCAGGAAATCCGGAATCTTGATGTCCATCTGCTGCACCGTGCTCTCCGGCTGACGCGGTCTCTGGATACCCGGCAGAGGCGGTGTTACTGTACCATGTCCTCCCTGCGGCTGATAGGTCGGAGCAGCGGTTCCTGTGGTTCTTCCGAGTGTGGAACCGGATACCGGTCTGGTCGGTGTCTGCGTTGCATAATTCAACTTCGGCATGATCTTGCTCGTTGCGCCCGGATTCTCAAGTCCTGTCGCAATGACGGTGTTCGTAGCCTCATCGGTCATGGACTCATCGTACTTCGCACCGAAGATGATGTTGGCATTGTCGCCTGCGAGATCCTGTACATAGCTTGCCGCATCATTCGCATCCATAAGAGAAATATCACCGGAAATATTGATGATGACGTGGGTAGCACCGTTGATGGTTGTCTCAAGCAGCGGGCTGGCAACTGCAAGCTTGACTGCCTCGATCGCCTTGTCGTCTCCCTTGGCATTACCGATACCGATGTGAGCCATACCCTTGTCCTTCATGACGGTAGACACATCTGCGAAATCGAGGTTGATGAGTGCCGGCAGGTTGATTAAGTCTGTAATACCCTGTACTGCCTGTTGCAATACCTCGTCCGCCTTCTTCAATGCATCCGGCATCGTGGTACGTCTGTCCACGATCTCAAGAAGCTTGTCATTCGGTATCACAATTAAAGTATCAACGCTCTCTTTCAAGCGGTCGATTCCGGAAAGTGCATTTAACATACGCTGTTTCGCCTCAAATTTAAACGGCTTTGTCACAACGCCTACGGTAAGAATCCCCTGCTCTTTTGCGATCTTCGCTACAACCGGCGCTGCGCCTGTACCGGTACCGCCGCCCATACCACAGGTAACGAATACCATGTCGCGCCCTTCACTGCCGAGGAGAGCTCTTCCATACTCTCTTCCGCTGCCTTCTCACCAATCTCGGGCTGTGCTCCTGCTCCAAGTCCCTTCGTCAGCTTCTCACCAATCTGGATTAAGGTCGGTGCCTTGCAAAGTGTAAGTGCCTGCTTATCCGTGTTGATCCCGATAAACTCCACTCCACCGATATTTTCATCAATCATTCTATTTACAGCATTGTTACCAGCTCCTCCAACTCCGATGACTATAATCTTCGCACTGGTATCTGCTTCTGTCGTCATAATCTCTAGCAAGGTAGTTCCTCCTTCATTCTCTCCCATAATTCATGTCCTGTGGTAAACGGATGTAAACACACCATCTATCAGAGAATCATCCGGTGCTCCTCTTCCTACACCGTCTGTTCTGTATATCGTCTTTCAATGCAGTGCAGAATCCATACTGCCCGCTTATAAACTCATATACAATATAATATATTCTTTCTTTCAATTTATCAACTAATTTTTTCACTTTTTTGAACAAATTAAGGATTTTCTAATCTCTGTCAAACACAATATCTGTGGTGTCCGGTGTCCATGTGTCCAGATGAAGTGTTCCGTACATTCCCGCAAGCTGTGGAAGGATCGCCGACAGACGCACAATCTTCTGCGACAGATAGTCGTCCGAACCGATCGAAACCTGTATGCCATAGTAGGTCAGCGTCGGTTTTAAGCTGCTGTCGTAGTGAATCTCCTGCGGCAGAAGGTCGTATTTTTTCAAAATCTGCGTCAGGCTCAGAAGGTTGTTTAGCACATCCGGCTGATCCAGCGGCAGTTTCTCGTAGAGCACGACCTCATCGCATGTCACTCCGGTGATCTTTGGTACATCCTCAATCTCGTCCGAAGAAGTCTCCACGACGAATCCATCCTTGTCAAAATAGGCGTACTGCCCGATGGCGTCAATGTAAAAGCAGCCCAGAATTCCTTTTTCGTATACCAGGACATGCACTGTATGCGGATCATCCAGCTCACTTCCATCGTGTCGACAAAAGGCACCTTGCCGGTATCCTTGATGCGGTATTTCAGAAGAACATACAGAGAATTCCACGAATACTCATCATTTAACACCAGCTGCTCGATCTGCTCGGAAGAATAGAGCTCATTTCCCTCCACCACGACGTTTTCCACCGTGAATACTTTCCAGACGATCAGAAATGCAATCGCCAAAAGCATCAGAAGGATCAGTACAACCGTCAGTCCGATTTTCCGTCTTCTTTTCTTTTTTTTCTCTGTTCTCTAATCATACTTTAGGTAACCTCAAACTTTATTCCCCTTGACACGGACAGCGCAAGCCCCATTTCCGAGAGCAGAAACAGAATGGAGGTTCCACCGTAACTGACAAACGGAAGGGAAATCCCGGTATTCGGAATGGTGTTGGTCACAACGGCAATATTTAAAACCACCTGGATGGAAATATGCGCCATGATGCCGACCACAAGCAGCGCCCCGTAGAGATCTGCTGCATTGTTCGCTATCACCATAAATCTCCAGATTATCAGCAGGTATAAAAGGATCAGGCAGATCGCGCCGAAAAGTCCCAGCTCCTCACAGATGACGGAGAAGATCATATCGTTCTGCGCCTCCGGGATAAAACCGAGCTTCTGCATGCTCTCCCCGAGTCCCTTGCCGAACAGCCCGCCGGAACCGATCGCATAGAGTCCCTGCAGCGTCTGATAACCTTTTTCATACTCTTCCGGGTGCAGCCAGATCTGGATACGCTCGGCGCGGTAGGATGCAAGCGCGATAAAAATGACGCCGACTGCGAGTACCACGCCTCCCACAATCAGGAAATGCGAATATTTCGGGCTCGCCACAAACAGCATGCACACCGCGATGCCAAGGATAATAATCGCTGTACTTAAGTTATTGTATGCGACCACCCCGACGACGGGAAGCACGATCGCCATGACCTTGACCAGCGTCTTAAAATCCCCCACCTGCTTCGACGTCTTATAGATGATCGTCGCCAGGAAAATGATGACCGCAAGCTTCGCAAACTCGGATGGCTGGAACGAAAGCGGTCCGATGTAGATCCAACGCGCCTGTCCTTTGGCTTCCGTACCGATAAAGATAACCGCCGTACACAGTCCGAACGCCATCAGATACGCCAGACCGCTCACTCTCATCCAGAACCGGTACGGGATTCTCGAGACGATGATCATCGCTATGATTCCAAGACTTGTCGCAAACAGCTGCTTTTTTCAGATAATACGCCGTATCCCCGAAACGCGTGGAACCATAGTAAGAGCTCGTGCTGTAGAGCATCACCAGACCGAAACAAAGCAGAAAGATAATCAAAAACAGCAGGCTGTAATCAAAATATCGAATTGGTTTTTTTTTTTTTCTTTTTCCTGCCTTCGCGCCATTCTCCACTCCTAGTCTTCTTTTTAAGGCACGCACATATTCCTTGAAAATGCGTCCGCGCTCCTCATAGTTTTTAAACATTCCCCAGCTTGCACATGCAGGGGATAAGAGTACCGCATCACCGGATACCGCGTTCCGGTAGCAGGTGTCGATCGCCTCCTCAAACGTATCACAGAGCACAATATTCTCAAATCCATGTGCCCGCGCACAGGCTGCAATCTTCTCCCGCGTCTGTCCGATCAGCACGAGCAGCTTGACTTTTTCCGCCAAAGCTTTCAATCCACTCGTCATACTCCGACTGCTTATCGTAGCCGCCGCCAATCAGAAGGGTCGGACGGTTCATGGCACAAATGCCCTTGATCGCGGCATCCGGGTTGGTGCCCTTAGAGTCGTTATAAAACTTCACGCCGCGCTTCTCCGTCACATACTCGATGCGGTGCTCGACTGCCTGAAAACGCTTCAGCACTTCGACAATCTTATCCATTGGAACACCGAGGCTTAACGCTATGCCGGTCGCAGCCATCACATTCTCGTAATTGTGCGTTCCCAAAATATTGAGTTCATTCACGTTGATGACCTTCGTGGTGTTCTCTCCGTCTGCATAGTAAATATCCTCGCCGTCCAGATACAGTCCGCGGTCTAACTTCTGTCTGCTGGAAAAATACAGCACGTTCGTGTGAAGCGTCTCACCGAATGCGCGCAGGACTTCATCCTCGTAATTGAGCACGCAGACCTCGTCTTCCGTCTGATTCTCCGCGATCCGCTCCTTCGTCTTAATATAGCACTCCATCGTGTGATGACGGTTCAGATGATCCGGCGTGATATTTAAAATAGCGGAAACTGCCGGGTGAAATGTGTGAATGGTCTCCAGCTGAAAGCTGCTGATCTCCGCCACCGTCACTGTCTCGTCCGTGGTGTCCGCAGCCACGGAGGTATATGGAATTCCGATATTGCCGACCACTTTCACATCCCGGTAATAGTTTGCCATGATCTCGCCGCAGAGCGCCGTGGTCGTCGTCTTGCCGTTGGTCCCGGTGATCGCCACGATCCGTCCCTTCGCAAAATGGTAGGCAAGCTCGATCTCGCCCCAGATCGGAATCCCGTCTTTCAGATCCTCAACCATCGGAAGATCCGTCGGCACTCCCGGGCTTAACACGACAAGATCCAGTCCGCTTCTATCTTCCGCTGTCAGTTCTCCGAGGATGATCTTCACATCCGCAAAGACCGGGTGCTTCTCACGAAGCGCCGTAAGATCCAGCTCCTTATTTCCGTCAAACAATACCACATTCACATTCTTCTTTTTCAGAAGTTCCGTCGCGGCAACACCGCTGATTCCGGAACCAACCACAAGCACTGTCTTACCTGTCAGATCCATGTTCTTCCTCCTATAATCCTAACAGGGCGATCATGCATAAGATCGCCGTTGTAATCGAAAATACTGCAACCACTCTCGTCTCGGACCATCCGCCCAGCTCAAAATGATGATGGATCGGCGCCATACGGAAAATCCGCTTTCCGCCGGTCTTTTTAAAGTAGGTCACCTGGATGATAACGGAGAGTACCTCGACCAGATAGATCAGTCCGACAATCACGATAAACAAAGGCATCTGCATCATATAGGCTGCCGAGACCACAAATCCGCCGAGCGCCAGTGATCCGGTATCTCCCATGAAAACACTTGCCGGATAGACATTAAACAGCAAAAATCCAAGCAGCGCACCCACAACCGCACAGGTAATCGGCGCAATGCCTGCATTCGTTCCGATCGCCACCACGGAGAAGAACGTTGCCACCATGATGGTGACGCTCGACGCGAGGCCGTCCAGACCATCGGTAAAGTTCGTACCGTTGACGGTTCCGATGACCGCCAGATACAGTACCGGGAACGCTCCCCAGCCGAGGTCTAAATATTTTCCTCCGGAGAACGGAATCAGCATGGTGAGCGGGACATCCGAGTAGCATCCCATATAAACTGCGAACACGGTCGTCACCACAATCTGACAGAGCATTTTCTGCCATGCAAGCAGTCCGTCCGATCTGCGCAGCACAACCTTCAGATAATCATCCAGAAAGCCGATCACACCAAATCCGACGGTCATAAACAGAATCGGAACAATCTTTGGATAATCTTTTACATAAAACACCGATGTGATGATAATACTTGCCAATATCATAAGTCCGCCCATCGTAGGCGTTCCGTTTTTTTCTTCAGATGGGATTCCAGTTCCTTCCGCTCCGTCTGTCCGACTTTGAGTCTTCGCAGGAAAGGAATTACAATCGGTCCCAACAATGCACTGATTGCAAAAGATACGATTACCGGGATTACAATTTCATACGTCATAATAAACACCTCATGTATTTTATCTTTGCCGAAAGCAACATGTGCTTTTTAACCCAACTAGTATACGTTATTTTTCATGATTTATCAAGGTAAGGCAATATGTTTTCCATAATTTCTTTTTACGACCGGCGCCGCAATCAGCCCTCCGTAATACGTGCCCTTCGGGTTATTGATAATCGCAATCACAAGCACTTTGGGATCGTCCGCAGGAGCAAATCCGAGGACCGAGGAAATATAGCGGTGCTCGCTTCTCGGCAGCGTCTGGGAAGTCGCGGTCTTGCCGCCGATCGCATACCCCTCGATCTTCGCATTCTTTCCGCCTCCCTCCGACACCACTTTTTCCAGCAGATACTGCATGGTCTCCGAGGTCTCCCCGCTGCAGATCTCTCTCTCTCTTATCATAAGAAAATGTCTCGACCAACGTTCCGTCCGTCTCACGGACCTCCACTCCGAAGTGCGGTGTGATGCGCGTTCCCCATTTATAATAGAAGAAACGGTCGTCACGAGCTGGATCGGTGTGATCTGGAACGACTGTCCGAACGAGATCGTCGCAAGTTCCACCGGGCCGACGTTTTCCTGCTTATGCATGATCGTCGCCGCCTCTCCCGGCAGATCGATTCCCGTCTTCTGTGTCAGACCGAACTGTTTGAAATATTTGTAATAGTTTTCCACGCCCAGCCGCTCGCCCAGTTCAATGAAGACGGGATTGCAGCTGTTCATAATGCCTGTCTCGAACGTCTCTGCCCCGTGTCCGCTTGTCTTCGCGCACCGGATTCTGCGATCCTCCACCACTTTATATCCGGGACAGTAGAACTGATCTGTCAGCGACACCACGCCCTCCTCGAGCGCTGCCGCCGCCGTGATAATCTTAAATGTGGAACCCGGCTGATAGGTGTCGCTGATACACGGGTTTCTCCACATGCGGTTCAGCAGTTCCTGCTTTTTGTCCGCAGACTCCGTCCCATCCGCTCCCATCTCCTCAATTAAGGTAAACGGTTCGTTCAGATTGAATTCCGGATAATTTACCATCGCCATGATCTCCCCGTTCTGCGGGTTCATGACAATCACGGACACCTCATCCGCCTGCTTTTTTATGTATGCCTTTTCCGCCGCCTGCTCACAGTATTGCTGGATATTGCTGTCCATGGAAATATATAAATCATAGCCGTTCACCGGCTCAAGCCGCGTCTCTCCCGCATTTTCAATCTCAATCCCGCGCGCATCCGTGAGGGTGAGGATCTTGCCGCTCGTTCCCTGCAAATAGGAATCGTATTTGACTTCAAGCCCCAGAATTCCCTGGTTATCCGCACCCGTAAAGCCGAGCACCGTGGACGCCATGGTATCCAAAGGGTAATACCGCTTGTAATCCTCGTCGACCTTGATTCCGGAAAGGTCGTAGGCACGGATGCGGTCTCCGGTCTCCTTGTCAACATTCGTCTTGACCCGCTCAATGGAGCTGACCTTCTCCACCCGCTTTCTCACTTCCTCCTCCGTGAGCCCCAGTTCTTTTTTTGCAGTGCCGCAATCACTTTCTCCGGCTCATCGATCTGACTGTGAATCACGGAAATGGTACAGACCGATTTGTTCGTCGCAAGGATTTTTCCCGTGGCATCGATGATTCTTCCCCGCGCTGCCTTGATATCACGCTCTCTCTCATGAAGATCCTCCGCCTTCTGCCCGTAGTATTCCGAGCAGAAGACCATCAGATAGACGAGCCGTCCGCCCAGAAACATCAGCACGAAAAACACGGCGAGGAACATCAGCCATATTTTTCTGCGGTTGAATGTCTTGCTCCGGTAAAATGCATGTTCCTGTGACATATAGAAAAAACCTCACGAAAGTTCTCCATGAAATTTTATTCATCCTTTCGTGAGGTTATGTCTGTTATTGCTGTCCGTTATCCTGTGGGATGTCTCCACTATCCTGTGGGATATCTCCGTTATCCTGCGGGGTGTCTCCGCTATCCTGCGGTTCATCCCCGTTATCCTGCGGCGTGTCTCCGTTATCCTGCGGCGTGTCTGTGCCTTCCGCCTCCTCTTCATTTCCCGGCAGGGTATCCGTTGTGTCCGGCACATCCAGTCCTTCTTCCACCGGAGTCTCCTCGTTTACAACGTCCGTCATCGCTGTCGCTCCGGTATCTGTTCCCGTAATGTCCCACCCTGCATGAATTCCGGTGGTCTGCTCATCGCGGTAGATGTTCATGTAAGGAAGCACTTCCTCTAAGATCTCACGCACAATATTCTGTGCAAAAGAGCTGTGGTACTGCTCCACCGCATTCGGCTCGTCGACCACGCAGTAAATCACAAGCTGCGGATCGTCGACCGGTGCAAATCCAATAAACGATACCAGATAGTTGACGCCGTCACGTCCCGCTTTCTGTGCCGTTCCCGTCTTGCCGCCCATTGAGTAGCCGTCCACTTTCGCTGTCGCTCCGGTACCTGAGGTAACGGTGGAATACATATACTGCCGCAGCGTCTCGGACGTACTCTCCGAGATGGTTTCCCGAAGAAGTGTCGGCTGGATCTCCTGCACAACGTTGCCGTTCTCATCCGTAATCCGTTTTACCACATGCGGCTGATAGAACTTTCCGCCGTTTACAATCGAGCAGAAGCCTGTGGCAAGCTGGATCATCGTCGTGTTGAAGTTCTGACCGAATGCGTTTGTCGCAAGATCCACCACCGTCATGTTGTCGCCGGTATAGATCAGAGAATCGGTTCTCGTCTCTCCCGGCAGATCAATGTTGGTCTTCTGACCAAATCCGAAAATCTGCTGGTAGTTTTCAAAGTTATCTCTTCCTATTTTATAGGACATCTGCATCAGCGCATCGTTGCAGGAATTCATCAGCGTCTGCTCCAATGTCTCCATTCCGTGTCCGTCTCTCTTGACACAGTGAATGTCATGACCAGAGATCGTCTCATACCCGTCGCAGTAATAGGTGTCTGCCGTGGTCACCGTCCCGGTCTCAAGTCCTGCCGACACGGTAAAAGGCTTCGCCGTCGATCCCGGTTCATAGGTATACGACACGCAGAAGTTCTGCCACAGCTGGTTTAGTGCATCCATCTTTGCGTCATCATCCATGGCAGCGAGTTCTTCCTCGGTGTAATACGCGGAGAGATCTCTCGGGTTGCTCAGATCAAAATTCGGATAATTCGCCATGGCGAGCACATCCCCGTTATTCGGATCCATAATCAGGACTCCGATATGGGAAGCTCCCGCATCCCCTTCGCGGTAGGCGCCTGTGTACGCCTCGTTGAATTCCCGGATCTTGCCCTCCACCACGGACTGGATATTCGCATCAATCGTTGTCACGATGTTGTTGCCGTTTGTCGCCTGCTTGATCGTTTTCTCAAAATTATTATCCGTATTCAGATAGCCGAACTCACGCCCGTTGATGCCGTTTAACGTGCTGTTGTAATAATTCTCCAGACCGTTCACTCCGACATTTCCGGATGCCGTAAATCCGATCACCGCGCTGGCGAGCGATCCGTACGGATACTCTCTCTGATATTCCTTCTCAAACCATACGCCCTTGATGTCAGGGTTCACCTTTCTGCCCTTTTCATCCGTCGCATCCTGCAGTTCCACGAACGGCTGCATCTCGTCGTACGATATTTTCTTCTTCAGCACAATATAACGGTTCTGCGGATCATTCCGGACATATCCGTAAAGCTCATCGCTGCTCAAGTCCGGAAAACACTGCACAAGCGCCTGAATCGTCGGCGCAACGTAATCCTCATCGCTCGTTAAAACAGAACAATCCAGTATCACATTGTACACTGCAATACTGGTTGCCATCACTGTCCCCTTTGCATCGACAATATCGCCTCTCTGGTAAGGAATCACTTTGCTGTCGTATTCCTGCTGGGACAACACAATTTTCTCATATTTTTCACCGCTGGTATATTCAATATACATCAGGCGTCCGATCAGACCGATCAGCATGCCTGCCACAATGGTAAACATGACAATCAGCTTTTTTGCATGCGCCTGGGAAATTTCAACAGCGGTCTTCTTTTTTTCTTTGCCATGCGCCTCTCCTGTCATCCTACTCACGCGGAATCTCACTGTACTGGTTCATGTAATCGTCATCGTTCACTGTATAGTACACAATCTGCGATTCCTTCGCATAGGACATTCCATATTCTGTCATCGCCGTATTCCGGATGCTGTCAAGATCCACGCTCGTATTGATCCGCTTGTATGCCTCGTCGTTGTCGGCTTTCAGATCTGCGATCTGGCTCTCAAGGCTTGATATCTGATTCATGCGCGCCGTCATCTCCGACTGGATGTGGATGTATGCACCGGTAAAGATGCCGAACACCATCACAGCCATCGTGAGAAATGCCACATAGCTCTTGCTCATGCGCAGAGCACGCTCCTGATTTCTTCTGGCTGCACGCTTTCTGTTTCTTAATTCAATCTCGCGTTCCCGCTCCCGTCTCTCGCGCTCCCTTCTCTCTCTTGTGACATGCTCCGGGCGGCTCTCTCTGATCCTGCGATCCGGTCTCGTCACTGCAGGCGCTGCTTCCATCCTGCGGACAGTATTCCCGTCAATATAATATTTTCTCTCTGCCGCTTCATTTCTCATAACTGCCACTTCCCTCACTACACTCTAAGCTCTTTCAAATACGCGGAGCTTTGCACTCTTCGATCTCGAGTTCTCTGCAAGCTCTCTCTCCCCCGGCAATACTGGCTTCCTTGTAATCACTCTTCCCTTGGACTTTTTCCCACATACACATACCGGGAAATCACTCGGGCAGGTACATGGATTCTCGTTGCGCTTAAAATTCGTCTTGACGATCCGGTCCTCTAATGAGTGAAAGGTAATAATACAGATCCTTCCTCCCGGATTAAGCAGATCGATCATCGTATCCAGATTGTCCTGCAACACTTCCAGTTCGTGATTCAATTCAATTCTGATTGCCTGAAACGTACGCTTTGCCGGATTTCCTCCGGTCTTCTGCACTTTCATCGGGATGGACTCCCGAATAATTTCCGACAGTTCTCCCGCCGTCGTAATCGGCTTCTTCTGTCTCTCGTTCACTATATGTTTTGCAATATTTTTTGCAAATTTATCTTCTCCGTAATCACGTATGATCCGGTATAAGTCCATCTCACTGTAGCCATTGACAATATCCCTTGCCGTGAGACTCTGTCTGTCATCCATACGCATATCAAGAGGCGCATCCGCGTCCCGGTAGGTAAATCCCCGCTCCGGTGTGTCAAGCTGGAACGATGACACGCCCAGATCCAGCACGATGCCGTCCACATGCTCTATACCGATCGCATGAAGTTCCTCTTTCATGTTGGCGTAATTGCTCCGGATGATCGTAACCTTATCGCCGAACGGCTTCAAGCGCTCTCCCGCTGCCCGGATCGCATCCGCATCCTGATCGATGCCGATGAGACGTCCCTTTTCCGATAACCGTTTTGCCACTTCACTGGCATGTCCGGCACCGCCAAGCGTTCCGTCCACATAGATTCCGTCCGGTCTGATGTTCAGATGTTCAATTGTCTCTTCCAGTAGAACGGAATAATGTTTAAACTCCAACCTGCGCCTCCTGCTTAGATACTGAATCCAAGATCCGCCATGTGCTCTGCGATCTCGTCCATCTCATCCTCATCGTAGGTATTCTCCTGCCATCTGTCCTTATCCCAGATCTCCACGCGGCTTAAGACTCCCACGAGCACCACATCTTTTTGTAAATTGGCATATTCGCGCAAAACCGGCGGAAGCAGAATTCTGCCCTGCTTGTCCAGCTCCACTGCGGCCGCCCCAGCAAAGAAAAAAACGGGGAAAACTTTCTGGCATCCTTCGATGTCATGGAAATATTGCGGAACTTCTCCTCAATATTGTGCCACTCTTCGGCAGGGTACACAAACAAGCATCCATCCAGTCCCTTGGTAACCACAAATTCACTGCCTAACTGCTCTCTGAATTTGGATGGAACGATCAGTCTGCCCTTTGGATCCACTGTGTGATTGTATTCTCCCATGAACATAACACAAACACCTGCCTTCAGTGGTTTTCCACAAAGTTATGAACTTATCCACCACTTTGTACCATTCTCCACCACTTTCCTCCACTTGTATGATAATATTACCCCACCTTGTACCAAATTGCAATAGAAAAAAGCCCAAAACTTGCGTTTGGGCATAAAAAAAAGGACCTCGCATACATGCCTCGCATATATGTTCCGTCCTGTTTACTGTGTTTATTCAATTGTCAGACCCTGACACCCTCCTGACTCTCAAGATATTCTTCTATCAGCTTGTCCAGTCTGGTGCTTTTCTCGTAATAGTACTCAAACCTGTTCTCCTGCAACAATGCTTCATCCAACTCGTGTCTCGCCGTCTCGATCTTCTTTTGTAACTCATAGATTCTGTTCATATGAATCCTCCTTAAAACGCTAAGATTCCTATGTCTGACGTTAACATAGCACTAAAGGTGGGCATTCCCACATAAATCTGCTCTTCACTGCCTGCCTTACATTCATTATATTACTATGTCCGAACACGAAAATCAACGAAAACAACCCGTCATTTTTCGACATTATGAGTGCCGGATTCTCCACTCGGCGCGTTTATTCGCCAATAACTTCATCATTGCATCCAGCGCTTTGTGATTCACCTCGACAATATGTTCTATATCATCCTCCACGCCATGCTTGTGCGCCAGATACTCGTCATGCGACTTCTGGATAAAAGCACAGATCGTCTCCGCGTCGATGAGCGGCTCTGCCTTTTTCTTATTCTGCAGCTTCTCATGTTCGCTGCAGCAGCCGGTGATGTCTGGTAGCCTCACCGCTCTTTAGGTACGATCTTAAGTCCCGCTTTAACTTCTCCTCGTAAGAACAATGATCCTTCAGGCTGCCCGGGTAAATGGTGTTGTGCGGAAATGTAAAATAATCCGCCAGATAATGGCTGATCTGTCCCAGATCCCGGTAATACTTGCACCCCTTTTTCTTCCGGATCAGCGCATCTCCCTCCGACAGACGCCTGATATGTCTGCTGACATAAGGAAACGTTCCGTCCATCTCGTGTCTCTTATAGAGAAACGAAGGCTTGATGTCCGGCAGAATACTTCCCAGATAAAAAAGAAAATTTGTGACGTTTTAATTCTTCATCCTTTAAATTCTCCACCATATAGCGCGCCAGCGAAAATATGTGACTTTTTTCTCATTCATCGGTTCCCCCTTCTGCACTGCATGACTTTTTTCCTAATTTTGCTTTCATTGTACTTCCATCAGACGCACTTTACAAGAGGAAAATTCCACCGGAATGCAAAACGGGGAACCGTTTTGCATTGCCTCCGGCTCCCCGTCTTTTCTCCTATTTGCAGCAGAAACTTGCGCACTCTGTCTCGCCGCAGGAACAGGCGTTGCCCCCTGCGATGCCGATATGGTCCGCGCTGCATTTCTTATTCTCGTTAAACGTGCAGTTGCAGGCCTCACATGCCACATCGATTGTCTTTGACTCATGCTCTTTTACATTGCATCCGCAGTTTTTTCTCCCCGCGCTCCACAAAGCTTCCGCAGCAGGTCTCATTCTGATGCACCGCCTCGCTTCCCTCAACCTTGATGTTGCCCTTGCAGCAGCAGCGATCCTCGTTGTAAGCACATCCGGTTACCGCACAATCCAGTAATGTCATATCTCTTTTTCTCCTTTCGATCCTTGTTCTCTGGAATGATATATTCCCATTCTTAAGTATCTCCGGAGCAATTTCTTTTATAACCGGTTTTCTTTTTCCACAGCAGGAAGAATTGCCTATTACACAAAAAAGGAAGTACCACATACCGGTACTTCCCTTGCACTCTGCTTCCTGTGCTTACTTTCCACAGCAAAATTTGTATTTCTTGCCGGAACCGCACGGACACGGATCGTTGCGTCCGACTTTCTTTCCGACGATAACCGTTCCGGACTTCTTCTGCTCCAGATACAGTCTCTTCTTCGTCTCCGGGTCAAAAATGTCATTCCACATCGGAAGCTCATAGAGCCAGTCTGCCTTCGCGTCGACCATGTTCTTGTACAGCTTCTCCTTGTCGAATACGAGGCTGACCTTCGTATCTTCCTCCATGGTGTCGATCGGGTTCGGCTCTACCAGGCTCTCGTTGATACCGTCCAAGAAACCTGTCATATCCATGATGCTCAGTCCGTATTGATCTGCAAGCTCTTTGACCGTTCCCTCTACCTTCTCATCCGGGTTCGTCAGAAGCTTCTCATAGACACCCTTTTCCAGAAGAAAATATCTCTGCCAGAATCTCTGCAGTTCTCCTCTGTCTGCCTTCTCATTATAAGCAACTTTCTGCCACTGCTCTAATAATGCCATATCTGATTCCTCGATTTCATGATTATTTGCATCTATCTGCCGGATTGCTTGTCCGACATCTGCTATGTCAAAGATGCACTATAGTATTATAACAAATTTTCCGGCATATTTCAAAGACTTTTTTACAGAACCCGCCAAAAGCAACGGGACGTCGACGGAAGCAGATCGTTCATTTTGACGTGGCAGGCAATAGGGTGAGAAGATCATGCCCTTCGATTTCAGAGGGAATGTATCTGGAAATTCGGATCAAAAAATGTTCCATCTGCATTTCCATCTGAAATCGGTGGGATGTGTCGCCTACCCTATTGCCTGCCACTAAAAACTATTCGTTCAGCAGATTGTAGTCCTCGATGGAAGCGTTGATCGTGTCCGCCATCTTCTGCACTGCCTCCTCCGGTGTCTCCTTGTCATTTAACGTGTTCTCGATCTCGGTCTGTACCGTCTGGCGTGCTTCCGGAAATACAGAGAGAAGCGCTCCCGCGTACTCGCCCTTGGTGTCGTTCAACTGGTCGATCGCGGTCTGGAACTGTGGGTACTGCTCGATGTTCTGCTTGAATACATCCTCATTGTACGCATCGTTGGTAACCGGGAAATATCCTGTCTGGGTTGCCCAGTATGCCTGAGACTCTGCCGATACCAGATATTCCACGAACTTCCAGGTTGCCTGTGCCTTTACGTCATCCTGATTCTGGATTGCCCAGAGGGATGCTCCGCCGATGGACACACCGCCCTGATCTGCATCGTTGATGCCCGGAAAATATGCGGTTCCCACCTCAAAGGAGCCATTGACATCGTTTAAGATCTGCTTTAAGGAAGCGGTGGAGCCAAGCGTAATTGCCGCTTTTCCTGCAGAGAAGTCTGTCAGACCTGCATCGCCGCCAACTCCCACATTCGGTGCATATCCCTTGTCGTAGAGATCCTTCCAGGCGGATACGATCGAGAGAGCCGCACCGTTGCCGTCAAAATCCACGGCTGTCGCCGCCGCGCTTCTTCCGTTGTCATTGTTTGCGTAGGTCAGTCCCTGCTTGCAGATAAACTGCTCAAAGAACCATCCGTAGATTCCCATGGAAAGTGCCTCTCCTGCACCGCCCTTGTTCACAAGATCGTCGGCAATCGCATCGATCCCCTCCAGGCTCGTCGGCACCTCGGTGATTCCCGCCGCATCAAACATATCCTTATTGTAATAGAGAATCGGCGTGGATGTATTAAACGGCATGGAGTAGAGCTGGTCGTCGATCGTGTAGTAAGCGGCAATATTCGGCACGATATTGGAGTTGTCATAGCCGTTCGCATCCATCAGCTCCTGCATCGGAATCACCCAGCCGGAGTCGATCATGAAACGGGTGCCGATCTCATAGACCTGAATCAGATCCGGACCGCTTCCTCCCACCATGCTGCTCTTTAATTTGTTGATCGCATCATCGTACTCGCCCTCAATTCTGCATCCACCGTAATGCCATAGGTGTTCTCCTCATTGAACTGATCCACAAGCGCGGTAAGTGCCTCGCCGTTTACACCGCTCATAGAGTGCCAGAATGTGATCGTCGTCCCGGAAAGATCCGCATCTGCCGTGGCGGACACATTCGTCTCTTTTTCCGTCACCGTTGCCGGATCACCCTGCGCACTCCCCGCTTCCCCTGCAGCGTCTGCGGACGTATCCGCCGTCTGCGCCGTGCTTCCCCGCAGCCTGCAAGTGCTGCTGCAAGCATGGATGCTGTTAACAATGATGCAATGATTCTCTTCTTCATTCCTCTTTTTTTCTCCTTTTGAATTAGTGAGTTCTTTTTTCTATGTCAGCCCTTGACGGCACCGGAAAACATACCGCGGATCAGCTGCTTTTGTCCTAAGATAAACACAAACAGCGACGGCAGAATCACCATCACAACTCCCGCGATTACCATCGTAATCGACTGGGAATCCACACTGTTTAACATGCTGATACCAATCTGCACGGTTCGCATCTCCTCGGTTCCGGTTACTAACAACGGCCACATATACATGTTGTAAGCGTTGATGAAGGTATAGACCGCCATCGCTCCGATCGCCGACTTCGTCAGAGGGATCAGAATCCGGACAATGAACACCAGATTCGGACAGCCGTCGATCTTTGCCGCCTCATACAGGGATTTTGGAAAGGTCAGATAGAACTGACGGAACAAAAAGATCCCCATGGCGGAAGTGATATATGGAATGATGAGCACTTTGTAGGAATTCAGCCAGCCCCATCCGCTTACCGTTAAATAATTGGAAATAATTGTCGCTTCACCCGGCACCATCATCGTCGCCATGATCAGCATAAAAATCACATTTTTTCCCTTAAAGTCCAGAAATGACAGTGCAAACGCCGCAAGGGAGCAGGAAATAATCTGTCCGAGCGTAATGCATCCCGCCACCAGAAACGAATTTAAAATAAAACGAAACAGCGGAATCTTTGTAAACGCCTGTGCAAAATTGTCAAGCGTCGGCTGCTTCGGAATCAGATTCATCTCCATCGAGAACAATTCCCCGGATGGCATAAACGCAATGGAAAGCGCATACAAAAGCGGAAGGATCACCAATACCGACACCACCAGATTGACGCCGAAACGGCTCCATAATCTGCGCCGTTTTCTGCCGAGTTCCCTTTTTTTCATGGTCTCGTGCAGCCGTTCGATCTCTTCTCTCTTCGAATGTGCCGCACTGCGCGGCTCGAGCCTGATATCCATCAATACTTCACTCCCTTCTTTTCCAGACGGAACATGAGCAATGTCAGCAGCATGACAATCAAAAACAGTACCACAGACTGTGCCGCCGCCCCGCCGAAGCGGAAATTAAAAAACGCGTCGCGGTAGATCGAATAGACGATCAGGTTCGTCGATTCACCCGGCCCGCCTTCCGTCAAGATTTTCACCTGCCCGAACGACTGGAACGCCAGGATAATATTGACGATGACCGTATAAAACAGGATCGGGCTTAGTCCCGGCAGCGTTAATCTGGTAAACTTCTGCCACTCGTTCGCGCCATCCACAGACGCCCGCTCATAGATCGACTCGTCAATATTGGCAAGTCCCGCCGAAAAATACAGATAATTGATCCCGCTGTTCAACCACGCCGTCAGAAGTGCCACGCACACCAGCGCATAGCGCTCGTCATGCAGCCAGTTGATGTCCGACCGCAGGAATTTGTCGAGAATGCCGATCGTCGGATCTAACATAATCTCGAAAATCAGTGCAGCGGCGCTTGAGGCGATCGCCATCGGCAGTGCGTACGCCGTGGAAAAGACCCGGATTCCCGGAAAATTTTTATTCACCAGCAGCGCCGTCACAAGACCGAGCAGCATGCTGACCATTACCACGATCACCACAAAAATCAGGGTTACAAGCAGGCTGTTATAAAAAAGATTCTGACGTAAACAGATCGATATAGTTTCCGAAGCCGACAAACAGCTTTGCCTGTCCCAGCTTGTCGGTTTTATACAGGCTTAAATAGATCGTTTTTGCAAACGGATAAAATAAGAACAGTCCGAATACGATAAGACACGGCACCAAAAACAGGTACGGGCTGATCTTTTGTCTTAGCTTTACAAATGCATTCATGTTGTCTCCTTTCAGATGCGCATTTCACTGTCGCAGTCAAACAGATGGATCGCTGTCACATCGAAGTACAGCCGGCGCACCTCACCTGCCCGGGCGTCATATTCCGCCGGAATCTTTGCCACATACTTTTTCCCGTATAAAAGGAAAAACAAAAGCTTCTCGGCTCCGAGCAGCTCCACCTCAAGAATCATCGTCTCCACGTAATCCGCCCCGGCGCTTACACATTCCGGTGCCTCCCACAGGATGTTTTCCGGGCGTATGCCAAGGATCACGCTGTCGCTTCCGTGCCTGCTTATCCGCGCTGCATCCTCCCTGCACGGCATCATGCGGTACTCCCCGACCAGAAGTGCCGGAGCCTCCTCCCAGGAAACCACTTGTGCCTCGAAAAAATTCATGGACGGCGTTCCGATGAATCCTGCGACAAACCGGTTGACCGGCTTTGCATAGAGGTTCGCCGGTGTATCCACCTGCTGCATTTTTCCATCCCGCATCACCACAATCCGTGTGCCAAGCGTCATGGCCTCCGTCTGATCGTGCGTGACATAGATCGTCGTTGTTCCCACCGCATGCTGCAATGCCGCCAGTTCCACACGCATCTGCGTCCGCAGTTTCGCATCCAGATTGGACAGCGGCTCGTCCATCAAAAGCGCCCTTGGATTGCGGATAATCGCATTTCCGATCGCCACACGCTGTTTCTGCCCGCCAGAGAGTTCTCCCGGTCTTCTGTCCAGCAGATGCTCAATGCCAAGCATCTTTGCCGTATCGTATACTTTCTTTTTTATCTCCTTCTTATCGACCTTCCTCACGCTCAGGGAAAATGCGATATTGTCGTACACGCTCATATTGGGATGCAGCGCATAATTCTGAAATACCATGGCGAGATTCCGCTCCCGCGGCTCCTTGTAATTCTCGATCTCTCCGTCCACCCACAGCTCGCCCGACGAGATGTCCTCCAAACCTGCGATCATGCGCAGCAGCGTCGATTTCCCGCAGCCGGACGGTCCAACCAGAATCAAAAATTCTCCTTCTTTTTATCTCAAGCGAAAAGTCATGAATTGCTTCATAACCGTTCCGGTATACTTTTCCCACATGTTCTAACGCCAATTCAGCCAAAATAAAACCTCCCAGTGCTCTCTTACATTGCAAACTCAACAGTCCTTATTGTAAGAGTTCCACCGGGAGGCAGCTATCAAATTCCTGTAATATTTTTTTGTGTTTTCAGTAAACTTTATATGGTTTTTATAAAGTTTGTACAATTCGTGTAAATTTTTTCTGCTTGACGGAACCGCCTTTTCCATCTACCATAAAGGTACAGCCGTAAACCAGAAGGCTGTTTAGAAATGAGGTTACCATGAAAAAAGTGAAACGTATTCTTGCCGCAGCCGGCGCCATTCTTCTGCTTTTGCTGTATGCATCCACGCTCGTCTGCGCTTTAAGTTCCAGCGAGAATTTTATGAATCTGCTGATGGTCTCCATCTACGCGACCGTCATCATTCCGGTTCTGCTGTGGGCGTACACGCTCATCTATAAGCTCGTGCACAAGTCGTCCGAAGAGGACGCCGAGCAAAAAGGAGCCGCCGCAGGGGCAGGGAAAATAGATACAAATTTCCGGATAAGAGAAAAACCGACAGAATGTTCCAGAATACAAACGGATGCGGGGATTCTTTGAAACAAAATGAGAGAATTTCTTCCCTGCCCGCCGGGACATCGAATTCCGTGTCTTTGTCACGCTTGGACAATCCACAGGGTGTGTCCGACAACCGCAGACAATGAGCGGACTTTCTAGTGTCCCCTAATGGGCACCGCTTCACAGTCAATATAAAACCGTGCGAACCGAACTCGCCGGCATCTGCTATTGAACACAGGGCAGATGCCGACTCAGACAGCGGCTTCGCGCGGTTATATTTTGTTCAGCGGTGTCCAAAGGGACACACGAAAGTCCTAAAATTGTCTGCCGGCTTGCGGACACACCCTGTAGAGTGCTCCAAGTTTGGAAAGACATGGATCATCAAGGATGTTTCGGCGGGCAGGGTTAGAAATTCCGCATTTTGTGTTTAGAATGTCCGCATCCTTTGTATCTGGAACATCTATCGTTTTTCTCTTATTACGGAGTCCATCTCCCTGCCCGTGCAGTGGCTCTTTTGATCCGTCCTCTACTCTTCCGTACTGTCCTCGGACGCGGCGCTCTCGGTCACGTCTACGCCCACAGCCGTCTCTACGCCCTCGGTCGCGTCTACGCCCTCAGTCGCGTCCACACTCTCAGTCTCCTCCGTCTCTTCCTCATTTAACAATTCCTGCGGTGTCTTGGAGAAAGTGCCGGAGAGATCCCGCGACACGAGATAGATCTTATCGCTCTCTGCCACCTTCAGGTAATACTGCCCGGTCACTGCATTTTTATCTCCGAGCTGCAGCGTCATCGTGCCGTCTGCCGTGGTGAAGGTAATGATCCCCGACGGATTTTCCAGACCGTACTGCACCAGATCCTCGCCGTCTGTAATCTCACTCTCCGCCGTAAGGCCCGTGACCGCATCCAGCATGGCGTCGATCTGTGACGTGTCGAGGGTGAGTGAAATATCCCCGTCCCAAGTCCACTCTCCGTCCGTTTTCGTGTAGGCATAAACCTGACCGCCCAGCACGTACGAGAATGCCGTCACATCATCGGTTTTAAAATCGACGACTGTAAGTTTCTCTGTTTTCTCCTCGCCCGCCTCTTTTTTCCTCCTGTTTCTGATTGTATACATGAATTCCTCCATAGGCTGCTGCAAGCACTGCGAGGACAAGCAGCATGCCAAAGAACTGTTTTTTCTGTTTCTTCATTATTTCTTTCTCCTTACCGCCCAGATCACAACACCGGTCACAATCAGCAGAATCGGCAGGATAACCGTTGCCGCAAGTCCGCCGATCAGCGTTCCGAGTGACGTAACCGTAATCGTTCCAAGCGTATACTCCTTGACCGGAATGACGCCCGTCGACTCTCCGTCGTCACCGGCAAGCTGTCCTAACGCATCTGAGAACATGGACACATTTCTTCCCGATACAATCGAGTCCGCATTGTCGGTCAGCATTTCCGTGGAGCCAAACACCACCAGTTTCATCGTGTTGCCGTCATCCACATCCTGCTCTGCCGCCAGCGCAATCGTAAACGGTCCTGCAATGTCCCCGTCTTCCAGCTCAGACGTCTCCGCATTTGCCACATCCGTCTTGGACACCGCCTGATCGCTTGTGACAAGCAGCGGTGTGTAGGTAATATCTTCCGCTTCCTCCGGATAACTCAGTCCCTCGCTGTACGGCGCGAAAATGTACTCGCCCGTCACAGATGAAGTATAGGCTGTCGACTCAATTTCCGGCAACAGATAATACGGGGTACTCCGGTAGCATGCTGATGCACTGTTTTCCATCACAATGCCAGCTACCCGTTCAATGCCGTACGCCTCCAGAACCCGAAGCAAAATTCGGCAGATCCTGATACTCGAAGTTGCAGGCGATGAGCGCTCTTCCTCCGCCTTGCAGATACTCCTTTACCTTCGTGGCATCATCCTCCGAAAAGTCTGATGTCGGTCCGTTGATGACGATTGCCGCTGCATCGTCTGGAATCGCATCTTCCGTCAGCAATGTCAGCTGTGACACCGTCATATTGGCTTTCTCAACCGCCTCCGAGAAACCGCCAGAAAGGGTATTTTCTCCATGACCGGTAATCTCGTAGATGACCGGAAGTTCACTGTCCGCTTTCGTCACATACTGCAGGGCACTGGTCAGCTGTCCCTCCGCATCATACCCGTCCACAGAGCTTGAATATGTAGAATAGTCATAAGAATATTCATAGACGTCGCTGTAGTCCACCACGCGCGATCTCGCGTCCGACTCCACAATCATACTGTTCTGGCTCGGCGCACTGTCCGTGTACTGCTGATAAAAATTCGGGCTCTTCTCCGGATCCTTGTAGACCACCTTTAAATGTTTGGAGAGATCTTCATAACGCTGCAGGGTCTCCGCTAACGTACTGTCCGCCGACTTCTCGGACGAAAGCACATAGATCGTGACATCCTGCGACAGATTCTTCACGTAATCCTTTGTGGTATCCGTCAGACTGTACAGCTTTGTGGAAGTTGCATCCACAGCCGTCCAGGAGGAAGGCATCTCCTTTACCACCAGATTCGCCGCGATTGCGACCGCAAATCCCACCACAATCATCGCCACGGAAAACATTCCTGTGGTCAGTTTTTTTTTCGTCGTCATGCTCCAGCGTCTCTTCTGCACACACTGGCAGGTCAAAAACAGACACAATCCCGTCACACTGACAAAATACACGACGCCCGTCAGATCCAGACAGCCGCTCATAAAACTCTGAAGTGGGGTATACAGATCATATGCGCCCAGTACCTTCGTGATCAGATGGTCGCCGATCAATCCCGTGATGCTGTTCATCATATATCCCAGAAAAAGGAATGCAAACGCCACCACCGCTGCAATTACCTGACTCTCCGTCAGCGCCGACGCCAGCATACCGACTGCGATGCAGGTACATCCGTACAGCCAGAAGCCCAAAACCGCCACATAATTTTCTCCCATCGGCACCGTGCCAAAGGCAGCCAGAACAAGCGGCGTTACCGCAATCACCGCCACGGCAACGGTAAAAACGCCCACCATGGCCAGAAATTTTCCAAAATCATCTTTCCAAGCGAAACCGGCGCTGTGAGTACCAGCTGATCGGTTCTGCTGTGCCGATCTTCCGCCATGGAACGCATGGTAAGAACCGGAACGGCAATCAACATGATAAACGAGATCGCCGAAAGTGTGTACGACACATACGGATATCCCGCCCGCAGATTATACGCCAAAAAATACAGACCGTACAGCGCCAGAACCGCGGCGATAAACAGCCATCCCGTGATATTCTGAAAATAACTTTTCCACTCTCTTTTTAAAATTGCAATCATGCCTGTTCTCCTTTCCCGTCTGCTCCCGTAAGTTCAAGGAAAACATCCTCCAGCGATTTTGTCTCCGTATGCATTTCCAGAACCGGAATCTCATCTTTTGCACAGGCATGAAACAATGCCTCACGGATATCTTCGCCCCGCTCCGCCGTCACATGAAACAGGACTTCCTCCGCTGCTTCTCCCGGCTCTCTGCTCACTTCCGCCACACCCGGAAGTTCCTTTAAGAGTTCCTCCATGCGCTGCTCTTTCTCTTTTACCAGAAGCGCAATTTCCTGTGCTCCCGACATCCGCTCCAGCAGATGTTCCGTCGAATCGCTCGCCACAAGTTTTCCCTTCGACAGGATAAACACATGATCGCAGACCGCCGAAATCTCTGTCAGAATATGGGAACTCAAAATCACGGTGTGCTTTTTTCCCGAGCTCCTTAATCAGTTCACGCACTTCGATGATCTGCTTCGGGTCCAGTCCCACCGTGGGTTCATCCAGTATAATGACATCCGGATACCCCATGATCGCCTGTGCAAAGCCGACGCGCTGCCGATATCCTTTGGAGAGATTGCGGATCAGCCTCTCACTCACTTCCTTCGTGTGTGTCAGCTCCATAATCTCTTCTGTCTGTGTTTTTCTTACCTTTTTATCCAGACCTTTCAGCTCTGCCACGAAATCCAGATACTCCCGCACCGTCATCTCCGTATAGAGCGGCGGTATCTCCGGCAAATACCCCACGCATTTTTTTGCCTCCTGCGGATCGGCAAAAATATCGTGACCGTTGATCTTCACCTCGCCGCTCGTCGCGCCAAGGTATCCTGTAATCATATTCATTGTCGTGGATTTTCCGGCACCGTTGGGTCCGAGAAAACCATAGATTTTCCCGGGTTCCACCGTAAGCGTCAGATCATCCACCGCCACATGTTCCCCATATTTTTTGACCAGATGATTGATTTCAATCAAAACCATTTCCTCCTTTTTCCTGTTTCCGTATCTAGCCTACGAAAGAAATGTGTTCAAAAGGGAATCATTCTGTGATAATTCTGTGAAAACAAACCCAAAGGAATTGTTGCAATAAGCATAGACCTCTTTGGGGTGATAAGTAATATTATAAGAAACACACTTGGGGATTTCATGTGGAAATGCAGATGGAATATTCGTTTGAGAAAAATGTGAGCATTTCTTCCTGCTGAATGTTTGCATCGGATTCCGTGTCTCTTCCACGTTTGGACAATCCGACGGGTGCATGTCCCGTGATTGGATATCCGATCTGCTCCTCCACAAACTCTACATACTTTCTGCAGTTCTCCGGAAGATCTTCGTAGTTCTTGATTCCGCGGATCTCGCACTTCCAGCCCGGAAGCTTCTTAAGTACCGGCTTTGCCTTTTCAAGCTTTGCTGTTACCGGGAAATCTGTTGTCACTTCACCGTCTATCTCATAGCCTACGCATACGGGAATCTCATCCAAGTATCCCAATACATCGAGCACGGTAAATGCAACGTCGGTTGTTCCCTGCATACGGCAGCCGTACTTACTTGCCACACAGTCAAACCATCCCATACGTCTCGGACGACCTGTCGTTGCGCCGAATTCTCCGCCGTCGCCGCCGCGTCTTCTGAGCTCGTCTGCCTCATCCCCGAAAATCTCGCTGACAAATGCGCCTGCTCCGACTGCGGAAGAATAAGCCTTACACACCGTTACGATCTTCTTGATCTCATACGGCGGGATGCCTGCTCCGATCGCGCCGTATGCAGCCAGTGTGGAGGAGGATGTAACCATCGGATAGATACCGTGATCCGGATCCTTTAAAGTTCCAAGCTGTCCCTCCAGCAGAATACGCTTGCCGTCTTTGATTGCCTGATCGAGGAATAAGGAGACATCCCCGACATACGGAGCAACCATATCCCTGTACTCATGCAAGGTTGCAAGAAGTTCCTCTTCCTTTAATAACGGCTTATGATACATATGCTCCAGCATGATGTTCTTCGTCTCGCAGGTGCGCTTTACCTTTTCTTTTAAGAGCTCCTCATCGAACAGCTCGCTGACCTGGAAACCGATCTTTGCATACTTGTCCGAATAGAACGGTGCGATTCCTGACTTTGTGGAACCGAAAGAATTCTTGCCGAGACGTTCCTCCTCGTACTGGTCGAACAGGACATGATACGGCATAACCATCTGTGCTCTGTCCGAGATCATCAGCTTCGGTGCCGGTACGTTGCGGTCTGTGATCGACTTGAGCTCGCCGATTACCTTCGGGATGTCGAGTGCGACACCGTTTCCGATAATATTTGTGATATGGCTGTGGAATACGCCGGACGGCAATGTGCAGTGCAAACTTGCCATAATTGTTCACAATGGTATGTCCTGCATTTGCTCCGCCCTGAAAACGGATGACGATGTCAGCCTCATCCGCGAGCATATCTGTGCTCTTGCCTTTTCCCTCATCGCCCCAGTTAGCGCCTACTACTGCTGTAACCATATGTTTTCCCTCCTGATATGATACACTTTTTGCCGGAAGTCCGCATTTTCCTGATTCCAGGCTGCATCCATGCGGCCGGTCTGCCCGAAAGCAGCATCCACTCTGTAAATCTGCCTCATGACATAAAAAGTGACGGTTGTAAAAACCGTTACTCACTTCC
>VOFD01001235.1_pt1 | contig 34162 bp, 53 predicted proteins | sample 5384101 | NCBI WGS metagenome assembly VOFD01 (sample SAMN12384723, study PRJNA508395) | human gut metagenome | isolation source: healthy gut C | host: Homo sapiens
AACACCGGTCGATAAGGTAATGGCCGCACATATGGCACCGCAGTCCGGAATAAATCCGGTTTCCGTCGGACAGTTAATATCTTTATGGGTTGCCAGAAAAACTGCGCCTTCCCGAATATACGTACAGGCCCGTTCCAGTTTTTCATAAGTCAGCGTCATATCGAAACCGATAACAACAACCTCCGGTTTTTCCTCCGTCAGGCAGATGCCTTCCTCCCGGAAAACCGCTTCCAGCGCCGGAGTGCCGACCAGATACACTTTTTTCCCGGATATTTACTTTTCAGATATGCCGCGGTCACATCACCGGAGGTCATAATCCGATCCTTTGTGATCGGACAGTCCATAGCCGCAAGCTTTTCTATATACATACTGCCGTTTTTTGATGAATTATTCGTGAAAAAAAATAAAATCCCCTTCCGGTCTCCTTTACCTTATGGATAAAATCCAAAGCGCCGTCTATGCGCCGGTCACCGAGATAAAAAAGTACCGTCCATATCCAGCACAAATAATTTTACTTTATCTAAAAGCGCTTTCATTTTCATTCCTCCTGCCTTGATAAAAAGAGCCGATAATCATCGACTCTTTTTCATTTGCGTTTATTATACACTATAATTTATGCTTCATCAATAGCTTTTCCGATATCATGGCGCATATATTTATTTTCAAACTGTACCCATTCCGTTGCTTTATAGGCATTGGCTCTGGCCGCTTTCAGATTTTCACCCTTTGCCGTAACGCCAAGGACACGGCCGCCGTTGGTAACGATTCCGGCGTCGGTCCGTTTTGTGCCGGCATGGAAGCAGTAATAGCCTTCATGTTCTTTAAAGGTTTTCAGTCCATGGATGACAAAGCCTTTTTCATAGCTTACCGGATAACCATCGGATGCCAGAACAACGCAAACGGCTGCATTATCTTCAAATTCCAGATGAATTTCATCCAGACGTCCGTCGATACATGCCTCAAATACGTCCACGATATCCGTCTTCATCCGCGGCAGGACAACCTGTGCTTCGGATCCCCGAAACGTGCATTATATTCCAGTACCTTCGGTCCGTTTTCCGTCAGCATCAGTCCGACAAACAGAATACCGACAAAATCCCTGCCTTCCGCCTTCATCGCCGCCATGGTCGGTTTGTAAATATTTTCTTCACAGAAAGCCGCAACTTCCGGTGTATAGAAAGGACTTGGAGAAAATGTTCCCATACCGCCGGTATTCAATCCCTGGTCACCGTCCTGAGCCCGTTTGTGATCCTGAGCCGAAGTCATCGGTGTAACATGGGTTCCATCACAGAAACAGAGTACGGAAACTTCCCGTCCGGTCATAAATTCCTCCACAACCATGCGGTTTCCGGCTGTACCGAACTGTTTATCTTCCATGATCGCCTTCACACCGTCTCTCGCCTCTTCCAGTGTATTACAGATCAGCACGCCTTTGCCGAGAGCCAGACCATCTGCCTTTAAAACGATTGGCATATTGGCTGTTTCAAGATATTTCAGCGCTTCCTCCGCCGAGTCAAAATTTTCATAGCCCGCTGTCGGAATATTGTATTTTTCATTAAGTCCTTCGAAAAGGCTTTGGAACCTTCGATCATCGCCGCCTTCTGTCTCGGTCCGAAAACCCGGAGACCTTTCGCTTCAAAAGCATTGACGATACCGCCGACCAATGGGTCATCCATGCCGATAATCGTCAAATCGATGCCCTTTTCTACGGCAAAGTCTGTCAGTTTTTCAAATTCCATCGCGCCGATATTGACACATTCCGCATATTCTTCAATGCCCGCATTTCCCGGTGCACAGTAAATCTTTTTCCACACGGCTGCTCTGAGCAACTTTCCACGCAATCGCATGTTCTCTTCCGCCGCTTCCAACAATCAGAACTTTCATGCTGTCTCCTCCTCTATAAATGCCACGCCATCAACAACTTTAACCTTTCCGGCCGCAATCAGATCAATGGCCTTCGGCATAATCTGCCATTCCGCTTCTTCCATAATCCGGCGCTGCAAAACTTCCGGCGTATCCGTCGGTTTCACTTCCACAGCCTTCTGAAGGATAATCGGTCCCGTATCGGTTCCTTCATCGACAAAATGAACCGTCGCACCGCTGATTTTAACCCCCGTGCCAAGGCTGCTTCATGCACCCTGAAGCCCGTAATATCCCGTACCACAGAAGGACGGAATGAGGGACGGATGGATATTAATGATCCGGTTTTTAAATGCCCGGATCATTTCCGGCGGAATCACTACCATAAATCCGGCCAGAACGATCAGATCCGGATTCAAATCCGTCAGCGTTCTTAAAAGTGTTTTATTAAAAACTTCACGGCTTTCAAAATCCTTCGGCGAAATGCAGCAGGAAGGGATATTGTGTTTTTCCGCCCGTTCCAGCGCCTTTGCATTTTTGTTATTTGAAATAACCATGGCAATTTCCGTATTGCGAATAGTTCCGTCTTCAATCCGGTCAATGACAGCCTGTAAGTTCGTACCGCCGCCGGATACGAGTACCGCGATTCTTAACATAATGTCACTCCTGTTTCACCGATGGTTGTTTCACCAATCACGTATGCGGTTTCACCTGCTGCTTCAAGCAGTTCGATGGCTTTATCTTTGTCTGCCGGATCAACTGCGATTACCATACCAATACCCATATTGTAGGTATTGTACATCACTTTTTCTTCGATGTTTCCTGTTTCAGCCAGTAATTTGAAAATAGCCGGAACTTCATAGGAATCTTTGTGAACAACGGCATGGATACCTTCCGGCAGCATTCTCGGAATATTTTTCATAGAATCCGCCGCCGGTGATATGGCTGCAGGCTTCCACTTTAACACCGCCGTTTTTAAGGTTCTTTAAGGCTTTGACATAAATTTTTGTCGGAGCCAGTAAAGCTTCGCCCAGTGTTTTTCCGAGGCTGTCATAGTATGTATTTAAAGATTCTTCGGACATTTCAAAAACCTTACGAACCAGGGAGAATCCGTTGCTGTGAACACCGGAGGATGCGATACCGATCAGTGTTTCGCCGCCCTTTAATTCTTTACCTGTGATTAAATTTTTTCTTATCAACGATACCTACCGCAAAGCCGGCCAGGTCGTATTCGTCTTCGGGATAAAAGCCGGGCATTTCGGCCGTCTCACCGCCGATCAGAGCTGCTTCCGACTGTACGCAGCCTTCTGCAACACCGCTGACAATGGTTGCAATCTTTTCAGGGAAGTTTTTGCCGCAGGCAATGTAATCCAGGAAAAATAATGGTTCGCCGCCGGCACATGCGATATCGTTGACGCACATAGCCACACAGTCAATACCGATGGTATCGTGTTTTTCCCATAATAAATGCCAGTTTTAATTTCGTTCCGACACCATCTGTTCCGGATACCAGCGTTGGTTCTTCCATGTCTTTAAACTTATCCAGAGCAAAAGCGCCGGAAAATCCGCCGATATTTGTTAACACTTCCGGCCGCATTGTTTTCTGAACAAATTTTTTCATTAATTTGACAGATTCATATCCCGCTTCAATATCCACACCTGCATTCTTGTAATCCATAATTAATCCTCCTGTTTTATGGTTTTCTTTGAGTATTCTTAATAATATTTTTATATTACATCTGTTCCAGATAACTTTTATATTTAATGTCTTCCAGTTTGTCCGCTTTGTCCAGGACCATCTGGTTCAGTCCTTCAGCGTAATCTTTTAATCGCTGTGAAAGTTCCGGATCCCCTGCTGCCAGAATCTTCGCAGCCAGAAGTCCCGCATTCTGAGCGCCGTTGATCGCCACGGTTGCCACAGGGATTCCCGGAGGCATCTGAACAATGGAATACAGTGAATCCACACCGCCGAGGGCCTTTGTCTGAACCGGCACACCAATGACAGGAAGCACCGTCATCGCCGCCGTCATGCCCGGCAGATGGGCTGCGCCGCCGGCGCCTGCGATAATTACTTTCAGCCCCTTCGCCTCTGCTGTTTTTGCATATTCGCATAAACGGTCCGGTGTCCGATGGGCCGACACGATCGTCAGTTCATAGGGTACCTGAAGCTCATCAAGAATTTCCGCCGCTTTGGACATGACCGGTAAATCCGAATCGCTTCCCATAATAATTCCAACTTTTACGTCCATGGTTTTTCCTCCTTACCTCTCACCGAAAATATATTTTTGAATGGGCCAGACGGGCCTTTTGCAACGCTTTTTCAACAGTTGTATCCGTCACCGTAATATGTCCCATCTTCCGGCCTTTGGATACCTTTTTCTTTGCCGTAAATATGAACCTTGACTTCGCCGACCCGGTAGGCTTCATCCAGTCCTTTCACTTCGGCTCTATCCACCGAATACTGTCCGATAATATTCTTCATCACCGTCGGACGGAGCAGTTCTGTACTTCCGAGCGGCAGTCCGAGGATTCCCCGGATATGGTTTTCATACTGGGAGGTCACACAGCCCTCGATCGTATAATGACCGGAATTATGAGGTCTCGGAGCCAGTTCATTCACGAGAACATCGCCATCAGCGGTCACAAACAGCTCAATACAGAGCATCCTGCAGGCATTAAAAGCCTGTACGGCTTTCCGTGCAATATCCATGGCTTTTTCCGTAGAAGCAGCGCTGATATCTGCAGGGACTGTTGTTTCATCAAGGATACTGTCCTTATGAACGTTCTCAGCAACCGGGAATACTTTCACATCCCCGTTGACATTGCGGCATACGAGAATCGATACTTCTTTCTCGAAGGGGCAGAAGGCTTCCACCATCAGCGGCAGCTTTCCGGCGCCCAGAGCTTCAAAGGCCGTTTCCACATCCGCTTCTGTATTCACCGGGGCATTTCCTTTACCGTCATAGCCTCCGGTACAGGTTTTGAGCATCATCGGATACCCGAATACTTTTCCCGCTTCCCGGATATCTTCGGCCGTTTCCACCTTTTTAAAATCCGGCACCGGAAGTCCGTGCTTCTTCAGCCATTCCTTCTGGTTGTACTTATTCTGGATATGAAGCAGTGTTTCACTGGAAGGATAAACTTTATGTCCCTCATTCTCCAGCTCCCGGAGCGCTTCCGCATTAATATGCTCAAACTCATAAGTGACCACATCCACTTTTTTCAGCCAGCGCATGAAATGCTTCGACATCATCAAAATCTGCAATAATATGTTCGTCCGCAATACTGTCCGCCGGACATTTTGGCGTCGGGTCCAAAATAACAAAATAGGTGTCCAGACGTTTGCCGTCTAAAATCATCATCTTGCCGAGCTGTCCGCCGCCTACAATTCCTACTCGATACATCTTTAAAGCCTCTCTTTATCAAAATATAAGTATTACTAATAAGTTGAATTATCTCTGATAATAGAACCCTTCGACAGGGTTTTCACTATCCTTATTGTACCTGTCAGCCCTTTATCCGTCAATAGCCCGTCTTCAAAAAAGGTCCCTTTCGGAACCTTTTTTTCATACTTATTAAGACGGCTTATTACCCGTTATTAAGGGGACGGTTCAGTGCCTCTGTTCCCTCAAGAACAAAGGCGCCGTCCTGAATTATCGGAATCATATTTTCATCCCTGTCCACCACAAGGATCTCTGCGATTTCATCATAAGGTATGGTTATATCTGTGTGACAGTTGTAATAGGCCTGAAAGCCCGCTTCATGTCTCCGGGCAGAAATTTCATTTTCCCGTGCAATGATTTCCTTTCCATCGGATTGTAGACGGCATGGTCTTCCGCTCTGGCATAACAGGTATCTCCAATGGCAAAATGCGGCCCCATTTTTTCCACGATCAATATCGGAAGCCGGTCGGCTATTTTTATATTTTTCTGCCGCCGCGTAAGCTGTCGTATTGGTTCCGATGGCAAATTCTCCCAGGGGCAGCGCCTGATATCCGGCCAGAAGATAATCCTTCACCAGCTTCCGGTCTGCCGCCGGATCACCGGTATTGGCACAACTGTAGTCTGTAATCCGGCCGTCGGCAAAGCGAAGCTTTAAATCTTTAAAATAAATGCCGTTCAGATAGACTCCCGTCGCATGGAAGACCTTCCGTCCCGGAAAGCTTTCGGACTTGTAAAAACTTCCCCCGCCGGAATGTTGACATCGGCGCAGCAGTTTTCAAAAATCGTTTCTCTTTCCGGCGCCGCCAGCGGATGCAGCCGGACCTTCATGACGGTTTTATTGGGCTGCTTTCCACGGACATAGACATATTCTCCCCCTGTCAAGCACATCGATCATACGCTGCTGAATCCGGCGGTATGTGTCGTTGTCCAGCGTATTTACCTTAAGTATTTCATCAAAAACCGCCTGGTAATCCGGTCCGATCTCCGGTATCGGAAAGGCAATGATCGTAAAGCTGATCTCTGAACTCTTTCTGTAGTTTTCCAGAAGATTCATCTGATGATTGGCATATTCGGCTTCCAGCTTCTGCTGTTTCTTTGTCAGATGCCAGCAGCTTTCCCCCACTTCCGGTGTAAAAGGCGCCTCACCGAAGGTTTCAAAGCAGGCCGGTCCCCCATTCACAGCGACCCATTCACGACATGCTTCATAGGCTTTTTCAGAGCATCCAGATGCCGTCCGGCAAAATTTTTATCGTAATAAAGGGCTTTATCCTTACAGTGGTCAAATTCAAACTGAGGATTCACACTCTTTCCCTGATAGCCGACCGCCGCCTGCCGCCGGTTGATCGCCGTCGTTGCCGCCGGAAAGAACACCGCTTCAAAGCCTCTCTCCCGGAATTTTCCACCGCCCGGCGAAAGACCCGTTCAAAACCGATGCTTCCCCGGACCGTCACGCATTTTTTATTTTCCAGAGAAATCCGGCCCACTTCAAACCCCGGAAATACCCTGACACAAAAAGTATCCGCAATCACATCGATCTTTTCTTCCGGAAGTTCATTCATATATTCTGCCGTTTTAGTTCCGAATCCGAAATATAGTCACCAAATCGGTAAAGATAACGAAGGTCACTTAAATCCGCTGTCATAATAATGGATTTCACCCGCGAGAAATCCGGAACCATCTGTTCACGAATCCGCCAGGAAACCATCGCATCGCTGTAATCACTGACCGACCAGTAAATCATTTTCCGAAGCTCCTGTGCATCCGGAAATAAAGCGTCCTGTGCATCATAAACAAAGGCTGTATAAATTTCCAGAAAGAGCTCCCAGAGAACAACTATCCCTTCCAAATGCCCCATCATCATTAACGGCAGACACCGGTAGATCTCCGCAGCCATAAAACTCAGAATCCGTCCGTATGCCTCACCGAATATCCGAACCGCCGTCTCCGGATTAGCCCAGCTTTTCCCATAGCCTTCCCGGATCGGATCATAGAAATCATCATACAGTTTCTTCCATTCCCCGATGGTTCTGTCCTTCACATCATGAACCCCCATCCATTCACGGAGGTCCTCAACCTTTTTTTTATCCATTCGGCCAGATCCAGAAAATACCGCTTCACCGGCCCGGTTATTTCCGTTCGATCCCGAAGCTCACCCGGGATTTCCCGAATCCGTGCCACAGCAAGGCTGTGGCGTTCCATTAAAAATTCTTCATGTGTCACCTTATTCACTCCCAGTTTCATTTTCGCCGTCTATAAAATAATCTTCAGAATTCCGATCAGCAGAATTACCGCATGCATGACGGACGATACCTCGCAGACCCTCAGCCCCCTGCCTGAAGGTACTTCCCGGCAACATCGGTCCTCCGTATATTTTTTGTGCCGCTATCACCCCGATAAGGCTCCCGAACATTGTCAGGTAAGGAATCAGGCAGAAAATACCGTGCATATTCCCACCCTTATAAATGCCGAATCCGATAAAAAAAAGAAGAACAGCAATTGAAAACAGACCGCCTGCCAACGCATAGACGCCGGATTTTGTATGTTGTTTCCGAATCTTTGTGAAACTGTAAACTTTATCTGTCAAACCATTTCCTCCTCGCATAATTCATCAGACAAAAGACCAGGTATCCGAGGATCCCGCCCGTCGTATTTAAAATCAGATCATCCACATCAAAAAGAACCCACCCGGAAAATAAGCTGTATACATTCTACAAACAGGCTTAAAATGAACGTCAGAATTAAAAAACGCGGAAAAATTTCCGGTTTTTCCGGCTGACAATAGGTATCATCATCCCAAATGGCAGAAATGCCAGGACATTTCCAAAAGGTTCAGCAAAAATGCCTTAAATCCCACAAGCTCTCTATATGTATAAAACCGCATAATCTCTTTGAATGGTATGAGATTATAATGGTACGTATTCTGCATCGCTGTTCTTCCGTAATCCTCGCCCAGAAACAGACATAGGCAAGGATCAGCAGATATATCACAAGAAACACAAATGTGCCCCATTTAATTTTCTTCATATTACACCTTCTAATATTCCGTCAGCCTGCCAAACAAAAGAAAAGGACACATAAACATGGTCCTTTTTTCTTTTTGTTCATACCGCAAGCGCTAAAAAAGCAGATTTTTTTTGTCATTTAATAATTTGCTGCCGCAGATAATCGATAAAACACCGACGGAAACTCCGACAACAATACAGATAATTCCCATAGCGATATTGGCGCCGCCGATACGGCCCATGGAATTAAATATTTTTTCACCCATAGAGATAACCTCCTCTATTTCGCACCATACTGTGCATAATAGGCATCAATTGCCGCTTTTAATGTGTCGTCAATCACAACTTTGCCCTTATACGGACGATTATATAAATGTTCCACAACCTCTGCCATGGTTACGATAGCGGTTGTCTGAAGTCCGTACTTTTTTCGATTTCAGCCAGAGCGCTCTTTTTTCACCCTGTCCCCGTTCCATACGGTCTACGGATACCACCAGTCCGAGGACATTCACATCGCCCTGAGCCTTGATGATCGGCAGCGTTTCCTGAATGGACGTTCCGGCAGTCGTTACGTCTTCGATAATAACCACTTTATCACCGTCACAGATCGGACTTCCGAGAAGAATTCCCGTATCCCCGTGATCTTTCACTTCCTTACGGTTGGAGCAGTATTTGATATCTTTGTCATAAATACTGCTGATGGACATGGATGTCGCTACAGACAGCGGAATACCTTTATAAGCCGGTCCGAAAAGTACATCAAAATCGAAACCGAATTTGTTTTCAATTGCTTTTTGCATAATATTCACCCAGACGTTTTAACTGAGCGCCGGTCCGGTAAAATCCTGTGTTGACAAAAAATGGCGTCTTTCTTCCGCTCTTTGTCACAAAATCACCGAATTTCAACACGTTGCAGTCTACCATGAATTCAATAAACTCCTGTTTGTACTGTTCCATGATATTTCCTCCTTATTACTGACAATATTTTTTTAATCACGGCTTCCGCTGTTCCATCAGCCGCCGCCTCTGTATATGATTTCTTTTCTTCCGACAGTTTTTCTCCGAGTTCCACGATCATTCCGGGAATCTTTTTCCGCCGGAATAACGCCGGCCTTTTTCGCCATAACGCTGGTATCCATACCGACCTTACCGCCGATATGACATTCAAAGGCTTCAATGCTTTCATCTCCGGCTTTGATCCGGCATCCTGAAAATCCAAGGGCTGCCACCGGATGTCTGGCGCAGCTGTTCGGACAGCCGCTGATATAAATTCTCGGCAGACGGGTTTCATCCATATCGGCAGCGGCAACCGCCCTTTCAATGGCCCGGCATAATGCCTGACTCTGGTTGACTCCCACCTGACATGTCGGCGTGCCGATGCAGCTCACAGACATGCGGACCTTTGTCATCATCATCCGCTCCTCCATGGCCTCAAGCAGCGCTTCGGCCTGAGCTTTGGAAAGATTCCGCACATAAAGTTCTTCATCCATACTCAGCCGGATTTCCGCCGCCGGTATCTCTGAAATCATTTTAAGGATCTTCTCTCCGTCCTCAATAAAAAGCTGACCGCAGAGCGGGTGCAGCACAACGGTATATAAATCCTTCTGCTTCTGTGGAATCATCCATGGATGATCCGCTTCACTGTCCCAGGATGCTTCTTTGAAAATTTCCGGTTCAATCCTCAAAGCTGCAGCTCACGGACTTCCCTGAGATGCTTTTTTATAACATTCCATAAAGGCATCAACGCCCATCCGCCGCGGAATAAAGCGGGTGCGCGCCCGTCCCTTATTCTCATAATCCCTTCGGCCATGAACAGCCGGATCATCGCTTCGATATAATACAGGATTTCCGTCGGTTCCACCCACGCATCATAAGGCAGTCCCAGCGCCGACTGTCCACCCATACCTCCGGCAAGCCAGAGCCGGAACATCGGCCGTCCCTCGTGAATGCCTCCGATGAAGCCCATATCATTGACCGTGGCACAGGCCGTATCTTCCGGAGTCGCAGAAAAGCGACCTTTAACTTTCTCGGCAGCTTATATCCGGTCGCATTGCGAAGAAAGTAATCCCCGGCCTGCCGGGCATAAGGAGTCACATCAAAGGCTTCCTCCCGGTCAACGCCCGCCATCGGTGACAGCGAAACATTTCTCGGAAAGTTTCCGCCGCCGCCCCGGGTAAACAAATCATGATCGATGCCGTCTTTCATGATATCACAGACCTGATCGATGGTTAGATCATGGATCTGAATGGCCTGCCGGGTCGTCAGATGGATTTTATCCTGACCATTCGCCCCGGCATCATCCAAAAATCCGTCGAAAATGCTCTTTTTGTTAAAATTCCTGACGGTGTCCGCAGACGAATCATAAACTTTCCGGTCTCTCTCTGGGAATAGCTTCCCCAGGCCGCCGGAAAATCCTTTGAGTTCATTTCTGCTGATATCCCCTGCCAGAAAGGCTTTGCCCTTCTTCCGGAGGACTTCCACTTCTTCCTTTAATATCTGTTTATATGCTTCCATGTCGTTTCCCCGCCTTTCCGCATCTTTTTATTTCACTTTGCCGATCAGCGTACGGATATCGTCCACCTTCATACGGCGCATATAATCTTCAATTCCTGAAATCACCTGTTCCGTCGCATATGGATTATTAAAATTCGCTGTGCCGACAGCCACAGCCGTCGCTCCGGCAAGAATAAATTCCATCGCGTCTTCAGCGGTCTGAATACCGCCCATACCGATAATCGGAATCTTTACGGCATTTGCCACCTGGTATACCATCCGCACTGCTACCGGCTTAATGGCCGGACCGGAAAGTCCTCCGGTTTTATTCGCCAGTGCGAAATCCTGTTTATAAATATCAATCTTCATGCCGGTCAGCGTATTAATCAGAGACAGGCAGTCCGCACCGCCAGCTTCCGCCGCCTTTGCCATCACGGTAATATCGGTCACATTCGGACTCAGCTTCATGATGACCGGCTGTTTTGCTTTCTCCTTCACCGCCTTTGTAATAGCCTCCACCGCTTTTGGATCCTGGCCAAAGGCAATGCCCCCTTCCTTCACATTGGGGCAGGAAATATTAATTTCCAGCATATCCACCGGTTCATCCCCCAGACGCTCTACAACTTCCAGATAATCTTCGGTGGATTTTCCGCAGACATTCACGATAATCTTCGTGTCATACTGCCTTAAAAATGGGATATCCGTTTTACGAACACATCAATCCCGGATTCTGAAGCCCGATGGCATTGAGCATACCGCTGGCAGTCTCCGCGATCCGCGGTGTCGGATTTCCCGGCCACGGAACGTTCGCAACTCCCTTGGTCACAACCGCACCCAGTTTATTCAGATCGACAAATTCGCCGTATTCCGCACCGGAGCCAAAGGTTCCCGAGGCTTCCATGACTGGATTTTTTAATTCCACTCCGGCAAGATTCACTTTGGTATTTATCATAAATCCACCTCCCGTGCATCAAATACCGGACCGTCTTTACAGATCCGTTTATTATGGACGTTGGAGTGATGGTCCACTTCCGTTGACTGACACACACAGGCCAGACAGGCGCCGATACCGCAGGCCATCTTCTCCTCGAGAGAAATCTGAGCTTCAATACCCTCGCCTTCGGCATAATTTTTAAGGCTTTCAGCATCGGTGTCGGACCGCAGCTGTAAAATCACATCGCCGGCAACGCCTTCCGCTCATCGCATCCAGAACATTGCCCTTCGTTCCCACACTGCCGTCTTCCGTCGCAATGACAATCTTTCCAAGGCCTTCAAAATCTTCTTTTAAAAACATCCGGCTGTCCCGGTAGCCCAGAACAATGGTTTTTTCACCTTTCAGTTCTTTTGCGAGCTGGAGCATCGGCGGTATACCAATACCTCCGGCAACAAGAATGGAAGTACTGTGTTTCAACGTATAGCCATTGCCCAGAGGTCCAAGGACCTTCGCCGCGTCTCCTGCTTTAAGGGAAGAAAATTCTTTTGTCCCCTCTCCGACTATCCGGTATACAAGGCGTAATCTGCCGCCATCCCGGTCAATTTCACAAATACTGATCGGTCTTGGAAGCAGACGGCTGTTGTCTTTACTGTAAACGGAAACAAACTGACCCGGTTTTGCCGCTGCCGCCATATCGCCCGCATCCAGCCAGATACTGTAAATATCCGGGGCCAGCATTTCCTGTGAAATAACTTTGACCATCTTACACTGTTTTTCCTGCATCTTCTGTCTCCTATCTCAGGCCTGCGCCGACCTGAATGTCTTCAATCATATCCAACACGGCCTGACGGGAAGCGTCCGCATAGCCTTCCGGACCGAATTTTGCATATTTATCCTGTTTGTATGCAGCAATAATGCCTCTGGATGAATTGACAATAGCTCCCAGGCCGTCTTCGTTAAAGTAATTCACCAGATCCGAACCCTTCGCCCCTGAGCGCCGTATCCCGGCACAAGGATAAAGTTCTTCTTCATAATATTTCTAAGTACTTTTCCCATCTCCGGATAGGTGGCGCCCACAACGGCGCCGACATAGCTGTAACCGCATGCGCCCATATGCTGGCTGCCCCATTCAACAACCTTTTCGGCAACCCACTCATAAAGCGGCCGTCCGTCAATCAGACGGTCCTGAAATTCACCGCTGGATGGATTGGACGTTTTTGTCAAAATAAACATACCCTTCTTTTCAGGTACAGCCACATCAATGAAAGGCTGAACACTGTCTGTTCCCATATATGGATTAATTGTAATAAAATCTTCATTAAAGCCGTAGTAAGACTTGCTTCCGACCTGGGCTTTTCCCAGATGTCCTGTCGCATAAGCGCCGGAAGTGGAACCGATATCCCCGCGTTTAATATCTCCGATAACCACCAGATCCTTTTCGTGACAGTAGTCCAGTGTCTTTTTTTAAAAGCCATAATTCCCGGAATACCAAACTGTTCGTACATGGCAATCTGCGGCTTGACCGCAGGAATCAGATCATAGACAGCATCAATAATGCCTTTGTTGAACTGCCAGATCGCTTCCGCAGCGCCTTCTAAAGTTTCACCATACGCTTCAAAAAGCTTTCTTCTGAATAAAATCGGAACATAAGCCAGCATCGGGTCAAGACCGACTTCGATCGGCGCTCCTGTCTTTTAATCTTTTCCACCAGTTTATCAATCATGGTTTATCCTCCCGTTCATTTATCATATATCATTTATTTTATCACATTCGCCCTTTGATTAACAGAATAAATTAGTGCTTTCTTTTCTTTGGTCTGGAGATTTCCGCATTGACTCTCCGTCCGTGGTAGCTGAGACTGTTAAGAACATCCAGCACTCTCCGCGCTTCAGAACCCGGGATTTCAATGAAGGAAAATTTATCCATAATCATCACATCCGTTACCAGACGTTCATTCAGACGGCATTTGACGCTTAAAAGCTCCAGAAGCTGTTTCTTTTTGATTCTGTCCAGTTTTCCGAGATTAATAAAAATCCGTACCTTTTCTTTTTACCCATCTTCTTTTTAATGACATCGGTAAATCTCGGCCGTTCCTCAATATCCCGATAGCTTTCCGCCGGAACTTCCCGGCTTAAAAAGGCAGCCGCCACATCGAGAATGGTATAATCTTCAGAGTCTTCGCCATCGAGAAATTCCTGAAGGGCACGGGTGTAGTTATCCAGGTTTTCCTTCTGCATAATATTAAGGATTTCATTCATTACCTGTTTCGTCCGGACATCCACGATTTCAGAGCCCTTCGGAATGGACATATATTTGATCTTTGCTTTGGTGTATCCCATAATTTCCCGGAGTTTATACATGTCTCCGTCCCACAAAGGAATAAGATACGCCTTCCCGGTTTGCTCTTCCGGTCCGTCCGATCCGGTGAACGTAATACTCAACATCCTCCGGAAGATCGTAGTTAAACACCGCTTCCACATTTTCAATATCAATCCCCGGGCCGCAACATCAGTAGCGATGAGGATTTCCGCTCTGCCGTGTTTAAACGCATGCATGACCCGGTCTCTCTGAGACTGTTTCATATCTCCGTGGAGTCCTTCGGCCTGATATCCCCGGGCTACCATTTCGTGGGTCAGCTCATCCACCCGGCGTTTTGTATTACAAAATACCATGGACAGTTTAAAGTCATTCACATCGATCAGCCGGGCCAGAACGTCCATCTTGTCCCCCTCATCCACTTCCAGATAAAACTGTTTGATCGAAGGCACAGTAATCTCCGTCTTTGTAATCTGAACTTTGACCGGGTCCGTTAAATATTTTTTGTAATCGCCAGAATCTCCTTGGACAGCGTTGCCGAAAACAGCACCGTCTGACGCTCTTCCGGCACAGATTCCAGAATCGTATCAATATCCTCTCTAAAGCCCATGTTCAGCATCTCGTCCGCCTCATCAAGCACCATATACTGCAGATGATCCAGACGGATGGTCCGGCGGCGCATATGGTCCATCAGACGTCCCGGTGTGGCCACAATAATCTGAGGTTTCCGTTTCAGAGCCATAATCTGGCGGTCAATATTCTGCCCGCCGTAAATCGGCACAATGCGGATGGATTTTTTATATTTTGTTAATTTCATCAGTTCATCCGTCGTCTGTACAACCAGTTCCCGTGTCGGACATAAAATCATTGCCAGCACATTTCTTGAGGAAGTGTCCATGCCCTCAACCAGCGGAATACCGAAAGCGCATGTCTTTCCGGTTCCTGTCGGCGCCTGTGCCACCATATCCCGTCCTTCGAGCATCGGTCCGATACTCTGGCTCTGCACCGGCGTCGCCTCCACAAAGCCCATATCGCTGACTGCACGTTTTAATTCGTCGGATATATCCAATGTTTCAAATAATATTTTCTCCATATTAACCTCTTTCTTATATTTATATTTTTATGTTTAAATGTTTCTGTCAAAAGTGCAGAATCATCCGCACCAGGAAATAGAACACCCAGTAAATGCCATTCTGGGCAAGGCCCATCGGGATTGACAGAATTCCCGTGACCGCCAGGATCAGAAAAACGATATAGCCATACCGGCTGACCCGGCGTTCCATATAGTTTTCATCATCGTGAACCAGAATACCGAAAACCTTTGAACCGTCCAGCGGTGGTACCGGAATCAGGTTAAAGACGCCGAGACCGATATTCAGCAGGGCAAAATAATTCAGCAGATTGTAAATATACACCACCGCATAACCGGCCCGGCCGCCCGTCGTCTTATACATGATGCCCATAATAAAGACGCTGATAAAGGCCAGAATAAAATTTGCTCCCGGCCCCGCCAGAGCTGTGCACACAACCCCCTTTTTCCGGTCTCTGTAATAAGCCGCATTAATACGCACCGGCTTCGCCCAGCCGAATCGGAAAAAAAAATCAGACAGAGGGTTCCCATAATGTCCAGATGATGCAGTGGATTAAAGGACAGCCGCCCATCCTGCTTCGGCGTCGGATCGCCCATCTTCCAGGACACATAGCCATGGGCAAACTCATGAGCGGTAATGGCGATCAGCGCCGAAGGAACGATATATACCAAATCATAATAATTCATTTTCTTCACGGAGCCTTTCATAAAAAATGCTCTGCCGTCGGACAGAGCATAGACTTAAAATACGTTCGTTACCATCCACGGAATAAAGTAGCTGATAATACACATAATGACTGTAGCCATACAGATGCCAAGAAGAACTGACGGAAATGCCTTTTTAAATTTAATTCCCATCAGGGAAGCAATCAGGGAGCCGGTCCATGCCCCTGTTCCCGGAAGTGGTATGCCTACAAACAAAAGCAGACCGATAAATTCATATTTCTGAATCGTATCGCTTTTGCTCATGGACTTTGCCTCGAGTTTTTCGATTTTCGGTTTCAGCCATTTTTTGTTTTCTTAAGCGCATTAAAAATCGGAGTGATGAAAGCCAGAATAAAAGGCACCGGAATGATATTTCCCACAACGCATAAGGCAACCGCTTTAAACAGCGGAATTCTCAAAAGTGATGCGGCAACCAGTCCGCCACGAAGTTCCAGAATCGGCACCATCGATATAATAAAAACGATCATTTCTTTGGAAACTACGCCGTCCAGATTGGTGGTAAACCATGTGATTAAAGAGTCTGTCATACTGCCCTTCCCTTTCTTTTTTTCTTTTTTAAGCCGTCTTTTTTTCAGTTTGTTATTGACTTTATAGCCAAGACGTATCTCCTGCGAAAGGCCACAGCAGCCATCATTCCGCATAAAAATAATTGGATAAAGGCAATGACCTGATTTGTCTGTTTCTGCGATAATTTCATATTTTTTTCTCCTTTCCGGGTTTTGTCATTGGAATATTCTATCATAAAACAAAGTCAGATACAATCTTTAACATTAAAAGAATCATAACAATCAGAATCATCGGCCGTATGAAGGCCGCTCCTTTCTTCAGAGCCATCCCCGAACCGAAGTAGCTTCCGAGCACATTGGAGGCGGCGGCAGGAACCGCAATCATCCAGATAACGTTGCCATTCACCGCATAGGTAATCAGTGATGCGTAATTGGATGCCAGATTTAAAATTTTAGCATTGCCCGACGCTGTTTTCAGATCAAATTTCATCCATATGGAAAATGCAATGATCGCAAAGGTTCCGGTTCCGGGTCCTACCATTCCATCGTAAAAACCGATAAAAAGTCCGATGACCAGGGCCAGAAAAATCTTTTTGGTTTTTCCGAGCCTGTCGGAAAGATTTTCTTCACCATAGCCCTTATTCATAAAAATAATCACTGCCGCCACCGGAAGAAAAACAATCACGATCCGCTTTAAAAAACCGGTCATCCAGAAGCAGAACGATCTGGGCGGCAATACCGGAACCGATAAAGGAGCCGGCCGCCGCCAGAAGGGCCGTCGGATATCCAGCGCCCGGTTCTTTAAAAAACGTGCGCTGGCCAGAGTCGTTCCGCAGGCGCTGGAAAATTTATTGCATCCATAGGCAAAATGGGCCGGCATTCCTGTCGCTATATAGGCCGGAAGGAAATCAGTCCGCCGCCGCCGGCTGCCGCGTCCACAAACCCTGCCAGAAAAACAAAAAAACAAATGATACACAGTACAGGTACTGATAATGTAAAAAGTATTCATGTCGTCTCCGTAAAATAAGCCGGAGCATCAGCCTCCGGCCTTTTATCCTTCTGTCAGTTTTCAGTCAATCACATAATCCAGAGCAATACTGGATTCCATGACGCTGTGCATATGTTTTTTACGACATCCACATGATAAGGGTCTTCCTGGTAAGCATCCAGCGCCTGCGCGTCATCCAGTTTCACCTGAAGAATAATATCATAGGAACGGGCAGACTTTAAGAAATCCACACCGACTTCGATCTCCCGGACCATTGGCACCCGGCCTTCCATCGAAAGCAGAATATCCCGCGTCTCATTTTTGCTGGCATCACTGTTATCTTTTAACTTGAAACATACAATATGTTTAATCATTCTATTCAATCCTCTCCTGTTTTTTACTCTATATTCTATATGAATTACCTGTTAAAGTAAATACTGAAGGCCGGGAAATTAAAATATATTAATTGAATAAAAAAATTTAAAAAAATAGTGTTGACAAGAACAATTTTTATTGTATAGTAATACTTGTCTTTGAAAGAGACAAAAATATATGCGCGAGTGGCTCAGTGGTGGAGTATCGCCTTGCCAAGGCGAGGGTCGCGGGTTCGAATCCCGTCTCGCGCTCTTTAAACATCAAGCGAAAGCTTGATGTTTTTTGTTGTACAGGAAATTTTTATACAATTAAAAAATGCTCCCCGAAATAAAAAAAAATCTTCGGGGAGCATTTTTTTGTTTCATTTTATATTCCCGTATCTTCTTCATCATTATGATACATCGGTTCAAATACCTGGCTCAATTCTTCCTCCTTCTTTTTTGCCCTCTTTGGCCCTGGAAATGGCCTCCTGACAAAAATAATCCTGAGAAGAAACAAGGGCTTTTCCCCTGTTTATCCGGTTTCTGATAGGTATTATCCGCCTGAAGATAATGGGCCTTCACATTATCCTTCAACTGAATGTCCAGGATATGCATGACCTGTTTTTACACACTTCATCTTCCACCGGGAAAAAGGATTTCCACCCGGCGGTCCAGGTTTCTGGGCATCCAGTCGGCGCTTCCCATGTAAATATTTTCCCAGCCATTGTTATAAAAATAGAAAATCCGGCTGTGTTCCAGGAAGTTTCCTACAATGGATTTTTACCGTAATATTTTCACTGATTCCCGGTATGCCTGTTTTCAGACAGCAGATCCCGCGGATAATCAGCTCGATTTTTACCCCTGCAGCCGACGCCTTATAAAGGGCCATAATCACCTCTTTGTCGCAGAGGGAATTCATCTTTGCGATAATATGGGCCGGCCGGCCTTCCCTGTGCATTGACCTCTTCCTGATGGATCAGCTCCAGGAATTTTTCCGCGAAGCCAGAGAGGCGCCAGCGTTAATTTATTCCACTGAAGCGGTTCCGAATAACCGGAAAGCATATTGAATACTGCCGTCGCATCCTCTCCGATGGGTTTGGCACAGGTCAGAAGTCCCATATCCGTATACATTTTTGCCGTGCTGTCGTTGTAGTTTCCGGTACCCAGATGAACATACCGGCGGATACCGTCTTCTTCCTGCCGGACAACCAGCGTAATCTTGCTGTGGGTCTTTAAGCCGACAAGTCCGTAGATAACATGACATCCGGCCTTCTCCAGTTTCTTGGCCCAGATAATATTATTTTCTTCATCAAAACGGGCTTTCAGTTCAACAAGGACCGTCACCTGCTTTCCGTTTTCCGCAGCTTCCGCCAGGGAAGCGATGATCGGTGAATTGCCGCTGACCCGGTACAGGGTCTGTTTAATCGCCAGCACCTTCGGGTCCTTTGAAGCCTGGCGCACAAAGTCCACCACCGTATCAAAGCTCTGGAATGGATGGGCCAGGAGAATATCCTTCCGCCGGATCTGACTGAATAAATCTTCTTCCGGATGAATATCCCCGGAAATCTGAGGCTGATATTTCGGATATTTTAAATGCTCATAACCTTCCAGACCGTTGACTTTCATTAAGAAGGTCAGGTCCAGAGGCCCGTTGATCCGGTAGATGGAAGCTTCTCCCACGTTCATGGCCTTTTTAAGAGTTTTCAGCAGCCGTTTGTCCATACCGTCCTCAACTTCCAGACGGATGACATCGCCCCACTGGCGCTTTTTAAGCTGTTTCTGAATTTCTTCAGCAAATCCGCCGCATCTTCTTCATCAATACTCAGGTCTGCATTTCGCATAATCCGGTACGGATAGGCACAGATCACTTTGTAATTCAAAAACAGCTTCTGAATATTCTTTTCAATGACCTGCTCCAAAAAGCATCAGGGTCCGGTCCTCCCGGTTCTCCGACGGTATTTCGATAAACCGAGGAAGCACTGACGGTACCTGGACCGTTGCAAAATCATACTCGGATTCATCCGCTTTATCCGAAATCAGAGCGCCGATATTCAGGGATTTATTCCGGATCAGCGGAAAAGGTCTTGAAGAATCCACCGCCATCGGTGTCAGCACCGGATAAACATCCTGCATAAAAAATACTGATCCACGTATTTTTCCTGTGCACTTGCTCAGTTCTTCAAAAGAATCAATAATAATCACGTGATTCTGTTTCAGCATCGGTTTCAGGGAACGGTTATAGGTCGTATACTGGGTATTTACCAGATCATGGGTCTTCACACTGATGGCCTCTAACTGAACCTCCGGCGTCATTCCCGCTATATCGGGTTTTGCATATCCCGCATTGACCATGTCCTTTAAAGAGGCGACACGGATCATGAAAAATTCATCCAGATTCGATGACGTAATGCTCAAAAATTTCAGCCGTTCAAAAGAGGGATCGTTTTATCCCTGGCTTCACCGAGCACCCGATAATTAAAATCCAGCCAGCTCAGCTCCCGGTTTTTGTGAAATATGCTGCCTTGCCTACATCTGACATGATTACGCCCTCCTTTTCTGCCGGAGTACCGGCCTCAGTCCAAAAATCTGTTTAAAGAAATGGGCACGATTCTCCATCAGCCCCTGTTCCAGTGTAATATCATAAATGGTGTTCGCCATAATTTTTAATTCATTGTCCTTCACTGTTACCCCGGATGTCCTGAATCCGCTGCAGATGACTCCGGTCCATGCCGTTGGCCAGCCGGAGAATCGCCGCCATTTTCAGCATCCGCACGTAATCTACGTGGGTCATCATCCCGGCGACCTGCTCGTAAACCGGCACCTCACTGCTGGAATTAAAACGAATGACATTGGCAACAATGGTTTTTTCCGCTTCGGATAATCCGATAATTTCTGTATTCAGAACCAGATAATAGGCATTTTCAGCGCCATGGGTCATATTCACATACTTTCCCGAATCGTGAAGAATCCCGGCCACCTGAAGCAAAAGCCGGTCTCTCAGATCCATCCCGGATATTTTTCGGATGCTGTCGAAAATTGTCAGTGAAAGCTGTTCAACATTGCGGGTATGATCCGTATCGCTTTCGTATCGGTCGGCCATCTTCCGGGTAATCGAAAGAATGTCCGCATCAAAATCATGTCCCGCCTTAAACAGATGTTTCCGGCTGATATCGTCCGACAAAATACCGTCACAGAGTCCTACATTCGACGCCCATACAATTTCACCGCCAAACATACTGACAAGATTTCTGAAAATAATCATCGACGGTTTCAGTACCGTTGCCGTCTCATAAGGAATATTATATTTTTTTGAAATTTCTTCTTCCCGGCTGCGCATCAATTTAAAGTAAAATTTATCAAACTGTGGAACCGTAAAGCTTTCCCTGTTTTTCGAAGCGTTGACCGCATTCAGCAGCGTTGCGATCTCCTCACCGATAACGATGACATGCCGGACTTTCCGCGTCTTAATAACCAGCCGCTGCAGCGTATGCAGTTCGTTTCCGATATAATCCTCCATAACGCTGACAAAAGAGGTGGTCTGCTGTTCAATGTCCGCAAGAATTTCCCGGACACGCAGAGAACCCAGCTTCAGATTCTGAGTCACCTGAAGATGGCCCGATTCAAAAATAGACACCTGAAGACTGCCGGAAGAAAGGTCTACCACAGCAACTCCCTCTTTCGTCAGTTCCTCAAAATTTTTCATCATTCCCGCCAGAGACTGTAAAATCAGGAAACGCTGCTGGGCGTTTCCGATAATCTGAACGTTCAGTCCGGTCTGCAGGCGGATCTGATCCAGCACCATATCCCGGTTTGCCGCCTCCCGCATGGCACTTCCCGCATAGGCAATATAATTTTCAATCCGGTATTCCTTCAGTTTTTCCACAAATCCCTTCAGAACACCGCACAGTTCCGCACGGTATCATAGGAGATGACTCCTGTATTATAGGTATCCGCCCCCATCTCTACCATGGAACGGATATATTCCAGCTCCTGGATACCGGTGCGTTTTGAAAACTGGTAAATTTTCATGGAAACTTCGCTGGACCCCACATCAATGGCTGCCAACATCTGCATAGGCATATTTATAACCTCCTGTTACTGGGCGATACCGATAAGATGATTGATAAACTGCTGAGCCGTCCGTCCGGAACGTCCGCCGTGACTCAGCTCCCACTTCACAGCTTCTTTTTCAATGACTTCCTCTGTCATATTTATACCGTACCGTTTTGCCAGCTCTCTGGCAATTTCCAGATATTCTGTCTGGTTCGGCTTTCCGTAATAAATAGTTTCCCCGAAACGGGTGGCCAGGGACAATTTTTCCTGCATGGAATCGCCGCCATGCACATCGTCCGCCGACTGTTTCCGGTCATCCCAGGTTTCGCGGATTAAATGACGCCGGTTGGATGTGGCGTAAATGACCACATTATCCGGCTTTGTTTCCAGTCCGCCCTCGATGATCGCTTTCAGGTATTTATATTCAATTTCAAATTCCTCAAAGGACAGGTCATCCATATAAAGAATATACTTATAATTCCGGTTTTTAATCTGGGCAATGACATTGGAAATATCTTTAAACTGATGCTTATATACTTCAATCATGCGGAGACCGTCTTTATAATATTCATTTAAAATGGCTTTAATGCTTGTCGATTTTCCGGTGCCGCTGTCTCCGTAAAGAAGGGCGTTATTCGCTTTCTTTCCCTGGACAAAAGCCTCGGTATTATCCACCAGTTTTTCTTCTGAAGTTCATAGCCGACAATATCTGACAATACGACTTTATCGGTACGGGTAATCGGTGCGATCTGCGGTTCTTCGCCATCGCTGATGATTTTAAATGCCCGGTGAAGACCGAATTTTCCAACGCCGTAATCCTTATAAAAATCTGTCAGAGCCTCATACATCGATGCGGCGGTTTTTGCCCCGGCCAGTTGTCCGTTCAGTTCTTCCATCCGCTCCCTCAGACTGTGGCTGTAAACAATGCCCATATTGTCCGGATTCTGAAAGCTCTGGATCATTCCGATAAAATGAACTCCGAGAACCTTCTCAATATCTTCCCAGTCCACCTGATACGCTTCTTTAAAAATGCACAGATCATGAAGGGCCAGTTCATTAATGCTGCCTGAGACAGCGCCCTTCTTTTCGCAGGACATGCTGAACGCATTTTCATTGTTTGTCAGCAGATAGGTCAGATATCCGTGCCACAGATTTCCGTTAAAACCGTGGTCTCTTGCAATGGTTACAATTTCATTTATACACTGGTAGATTTTATCAATCAGTTCTTCTTTATCGCTGTCATCATTTAAATAGTTATTGGCAACTTCTGCCATATCGTAAAAAATATTTTCTTTAAAATTACGGTATAAAATAAGTTCATGTACTCTGATTTTTGTCATGGCTGTTCCACTCCTATATAACTTCCGAGAATCCGGAAATTTTCTGTCTCCGACTGAATTCCGTGCAGGGCATTTTTCACCGTCTGCTCTCTGAGATTTCCATTGAAATCAATAAAGAAGCGGTACTGCCACGGCTGTCCTTTAATCGGCCGTGATTCAATCCGTGTCATATTCAGGCCGTTAAAAATAAAATGGCCGAGAATACTGTAGAGACTTCCGCTTTCATGGGGCAGTTCGAAGCAAATGCTGATCTTGTCCGCATTTTCCTGGAATACCTTTTTATGGCGGATAATGACAAAGCGGGTGGAGTTATTATCCAGATCATTTAATTTTTCTTTCAGAACAGTCAGACCAAAATTTTTTGCCGCCTGACGGCTGGCAATAGCCACCTGGCCGGGTCGCCGTCATCCAGCACTCTTTTGCCGATGCCGCCGTATTCTGCAGGCTCACCTGCTGCCAGTCTCTGTGTTCATCAAGAAAACGGCTGCACTGCATCAGCCCCTGAGGATGCGAATACACGGTATGTACATCCTCCAGCCGGCTTCCCGGAAGTCCGAGAAGGGCATGTTCAATCTTTACCATGTGCTCGCCGACAATATGATTATCATAAGCAGACAGCAGATCGTAAACATCGTTGACGCTCCCCGTGGAAGAATTTTCAATCGGAAGGACCCCGTACTCGGCTTCCCCGTTATGAACCGCTTCCATGGCATCGCCAAAGGTTTCCACATTAAAGCCGTCAATCTCCGTGCCGAAATAACCGTCCATAGCGGCTTCCGCATAGGCCCCGGAACGCCGGCGTAGACAACCTTCGTCGTCTTTTTTGTTTCTATGTTTTCAACTTCAAAGCCTTCCAGATCTGTCCGCTCGCTGGCAAGACGCTGATACTGAAGCATGCGGCTGACCGCCATAATCTGGCTGAACAGCGATTCCACGCCGTGCCGGTTGAATTCATTTGAAGTTTTTCAGTGACCTTTATTTTTTTTGAATCTTTATTTTTTCCGTTCCTTATCCAGTACCGGTTTTTCCCACACTGCGCTTATAAGCGGCAACGTTTTCAGCCACGCCCATCCGCCGTTCAAAAAAGGCGGACGATCTGGTCGTCAATGATGTCTATTTCATCCCGTAATTTTGTTAAGTCTTCCATGTCTTCTACTCCTCGTCTGCAATTGCCTTATTGGCTTCGTACAAATCAAAAACGCAGCCGGTCCTTTTCCATCTGCGGAAGAAAGGCGCCGTTTGCCGCATTCTGGTTCATATGATAAATTTCCAATGGCGTAAATCCGAGATATTTTTTCCAGATTTCTGTATTCCTCCTGAAGGGTTGCGCCGGATACCCGAAGCCGGTCTGTACCAAGACATACCTGAACCCCCATATCATACAGCTTACGGATCGGATGCCTGCTGTAGCTGTCCACCACCGAGCTTGATATTGCTGGCCGGACAGATTTCCACAACAACCTTCCGGCGGATAATATCTTCCATTAATTCTTTATCATCCAGAATACGTACGCTCTGGCTGATCCGCTGCGCGCCATAGTGAATGGCTTTACGGATACTCTGGGTGTTATACTGCCCCGCATGGACGGTAAAAAGGAATATGTCCTCTTCAATCAATGAAAAAAAGCCAGTCGTAGACATCCGTTTCGTAAAGCGCCTCCTCAAGCAGTAAATCCAGGCCGCAGACGCCCTTTCGGAGATATTTTTTGCCGCAACCACCGTCTCAAAGGCGTCGTGTTCATCCATCTTCGGTATAATGCACAGAATCAGATTGGCTTTTTATATGCCGGCTGGCTTTTCATGCCCCACTGGAGTCCCTCCAGCGCCGCTTCCACCGCATCCCCCTGGCGAAGTCCGCCCAGGGTACATTCCGATGGGGAAAAACGGATTTCCGCATATAAAATCCCTGGTCATCATCACCTCCGACGCCCACGATACCGCCAGCCTGACCTTTGGCGCAGGCTTTACCAGCGTGGAGGTGCTCACCGCCAACGGCTTTGAGACCCAGGAGCTGTAAACAACAAGTAAAATGAGACAAGGCTGCTGTGCAACTGCATGGCAGCCCTGTTTTTGCGATCAATTTTGAGAGGCAGGAACCCTATGACCCAGACCATCCCCGCAAAGAAAAAAATTTCTTCAACCAGAATGTGGACCTGATGAACGGCCCCATTTTCCAGAGCCTGTTCATCTTCATGCTCCCCATTTTTGTTTCCAACCTGTTCCAGCAGCTCTATAACACCGTGGACACTATGATCGTGGGCAATGTGCTGGGCGACACGGCATTGGCCGCCATTGGCTCCTGCGGCTCGATCTACGAGCTTCTGGTCGGATTCGGCATCGGTATCGGCAACGGCCTTGCCATCGTTGCAGCGCGCTCCTACGGCGCGCAGGACGAAGACCTGCTCAAGAAGACCGTGGCGGGCTCTCTCGTCATCGGATTTTTGTCCTCCCTCTGCATCACGCTGGCAGGCCTTGTGGGCCTGCACCCGCTGCTGGTGCTGCTGGACACCCCGGCCGAGATCCTTGAGGACGCCTACCGCTATATCATCATCATTGACGTGGGCGTGCTGGTCATGTTCGCTTACAACCTCTGTGCCGGTCTGCTGCGAGCCATCGGCAACAGCTTCATGCCGCTGGTCTTCCTGCTGATCTCCTCGGGCCTGAACGTGGCGCTGGACCTCGTGTTTATCGCCGTCGTCGGCATGGGGGTCAAGGGAGCGGCCGTGGCCACGGTCATCTCGCAGGGCGTGTCGGTGGTGCTCTGCATCTTCTATGTCCTCCGCAAGACCCGCGTGCTGGTGCCAGAGCGCAAGCACTTCCAGGTGGGCAGAAAGCTCTACTGGGAGCTGTTCAGCCAGAGCATCTCGATGGGCCTTATGAGCAGCATCGTCTCGGCAGGCTCGGTGGTGCTGCAATACGGCATCAACGGGCTGGGCACGCTGGTCATCGCGGGCCACACCGCCGCCCGGAAGCTCTTTTCCTTCACGGATATGCCCCTCATTGCCATGGCGAATGCAGGTTCCACGTTCGTCTCCCAGAACTACGGTGCGAACCACCCCGACCGCGTCCGCAAGGCGATGCGGGAAATTTACCTTTATTCTGTGGGGGTGGCCGTGCTGGCTGTTCTGTTGATGAACGTGGGCGCCGAGTGGATGGTCAAGCTGATCTCCGGTTCCAGCGAGGCGGTGGTGCTGGAAAACGGCGCACGGTATCTGGTCTGGAACGCACCCTTCTACGCCGTGCTGGGAATGCTGCTCTCCACCCGCTACGCTCTGCAGAGCCTGGGTCAGAAAGTGCTGCCCCTCTTCTCCAGCGTCATTGAGTTTGTGGGCAAGATCCTGTTCGTGCTGCTCTTCATCCCCCGCTTTGCCTACGATGCCGTCATCCTCTGCGAGCCCATCATCTGGTGCTTTATGACCATCGAGCTGGTGTGGGTCTACCTGTACTGGCGTAATCGGGCAGGCTGGAGGGGTCAAAGATGGATGTCACCGGGATGCCGGCGCACTCGTGGGTGGTGGCAAAGATGGCCGACAGGCCCGCCACAGTGCCGCCGTAGTAGTTGACAGCCTCGACCGCGGCCTGCGCCGTGTAGCCGGTGGTGATGGAGGCGGCCAGGATGAGCACATGCTTGCCCTTGACCATGGGGGCCAGATTGTCGCGCAGGATGATCTGGCTGCCGCTGGTGTACTCGGGGGTGATGACGTAGATGGTCTGGTGGGCGTTCATGTTGGCAAAGCCGTCCTTGGTCAGCTCGTTGGCCAGACAGGTGCCGATGACCTGCGTGCCGTCCAGACAGAGCACGGTGTCCACGATGGTGCTGTGCTGATAGGCACTCACCAGCTCCTTGGCCACGGCCTTGGCCTCCGACAGGCGGGCCTTCTGGGTGGTGACGTCGATGTAATAGTTGATGTGGCTGTGGCTGGTGGCAAAATGGCCCTTTGCCACGCGCAGGAACAGACTGCTCTTATTGGTGGGAAGCTTTACCATATTGATCATAACTGCACACTCCTGTTCTGATAAATGCGGCGCGGACGCCCTTGCCGAAAACACAAACAGCACAGCAGCTCTCCTGAGCCCGCCGCTGTGCTCCCCTCCGTTTTCATGCATCTATTGTAACAGCAAGCGGGCACTGTGCACAAGACACAAAACCACTAAAAATCCTACCGAAAACTTGAGCAGTATGACGTGAAAAGGGCGCAAAAAAGCCGCCCGGCACTGCCGGGCGGCGGAAAGCGCAAAAACTGAATTACTTAGCCATATTGTTGAGAATATACTCACCGGTCAATTTCCAAGTGGCACCAAACTCAGTGTAGGGGTCGGCATCAGGCTGATAGAAGAAAGTAACGACGTCTTTTTCGCCCAGAGAGGAAACACCAGAAATAGTGACAGTACCCTCAGCGGTCTTGTCTTTCTTCAACTGGGCATTGTAAAGCTCTTGACTAATCTTCAGATTGCTGAAATCAGAAGCATATTTCTTGGTGGTTTCTTTCCCGGAATCGTCGGTACTGGTAATACCGACATAGAAGCAAGAATTGTTGACACGCATCGGATTGCCGCGACCGCACTTAACGCTGAAATCAAAAGTAAGCGTGCGATCGGAAGCATTATAAGTTGCACCAGAAAGCGTGGACTGTGCCTGCAGGACGGTGATTTTACCATACTCCGTACGGGTAGCTTTGTTATCATCCTTGGAGCAGCCAGTGAACATGCTGGAACCAGCCACGGCCACAGCAGCAACAGCGGTATATTTCAGGAAAGAGCGGCGAGAAAATGTTAAGGACATAATCGTTCCTCCTCGTATGTACAAATACAATTTTGCTCAAAAAGCATTACCTATAAAATAGGCGAAAACAAAGCAAATGTCAATGGTTTTGCAAATGTTTTTGTGAAACTTTTGGCCTTGCTCTGTCCAAAACTGACGAAATTTCGTCCCGCAAGATCAGGCTTTGGCCACATCGGAAGCGCTCAGGCTGAAAGTGAGCGTCTTGTTGGTGACAAAGGTCGGGGGTATAGGTGACCGTGATCTGCTGCCAGCCGGTGGGCACCATGCAGACCAGCTCAATGTAGCCGGAGCGCTGCGGGGGCAGGCTGGAGGCATCGGTAAAGGTCTCGGTGGTGCTGTCGTACAGGGAGATGTAAGCGCCGCTCTCCACGTCGGCACCGTCGCAGACCACGGCAAAATCGGTGGTGGAAGCGGACAGAGCGTGGAAGTAAGGAGCCGTGTTGGCAGCCTTGGCGGCATCGGTATCCAGCGGGTAAGCGGCGTTGATCTCTGCAATGTTGGGGGCACCGATGTTGAACGTGACGCTGGAAGAGCGGTTGACGGCGGTGACCAGCACAGCCACATACTCATGGCCCGGGACATCGGGGGCGGAAGTCAGGGTAAAAACGCTGGTGAGCTGGACACCCAGATTGTTCCAGTTGCTGACCTTATCGCCGACCTTGACCTCGACAGATGCATTGGAGCTGGACTGGCAGCCGCCCAGCATGGCAGCAGCGCCCAGAGCGGCGGCGGAAGCACCGGTGCACTTGAGGAAGGTGCGGCGGGAAATTTTATTGGACATGGGAAATGCCTCCTTCTATTGAATGTAGATCATGAAACGCTTTTCTGATACTTCGTTTATAACATCTTTTGTACCCGGATGCAAGCATTTACGCCCAGAATTTACACTTGTTTCACAGGGAGCAACAAAAAACCTCACGGCTCCGGGGTCAGGCCTTTGACATGGGTCTCGCTGGTCTTGACCAGATTCAGCAGGCTGGGGGTGTACAGCGGGAACTCGCGGGTCAGGCTTTCTGTGGTCATGGTCAGGCAGGCCGGGTCCTTTACGCCCTCGCCGCCGTTCACATCCTGTCCGTCCAGCAGGGCTTCCACGTTGGATTCCGCCATCTTCATCACGGCGTCGGAATAGCCGGGCCAGCGCCGGGCATCCACGCTGAACATGCTGGGGGCGTTGTGGGGCTCGGCGGAGTACAGCAGGCGGAACATCTTGGCCACGGCCATCATCAGGTAGGCACTCACCTCGGTGGTCAGGGCCTTGCTGTGGCACTGGCCAATCTTGGCATACAGCACGTTCAGGCTGTTGGAGATCAGCTTTTTGTTCATGGTGGGAAGGACGCTGCCATGGTAGATGTTGTCCTTCATCTTGTCGGGGTTGGGGATGTCTTCTGCCGAGAGCATCATGCCGTTGCGCTCTGCCCTGCGGCCCAGCAGGTAGTCGCAGGAAACATTATAATAGTCGGCCACGCGCACCACAAAGTCCAGCCCGCACTCGCGGATGCCTTTTCTCATAATGGGACAGCAGGGCCTGCGAAACGCCCAGATCTTCTGCCGCCTGCTTCTGGGTGATGCCGCGCTCCTTGCGCAGCAGTTTGATGATACGGTTGAATTCCATGATGTTTTTGCTCCTCGATGATGAAATTGGAACATCCTTGATTTTTGGTTTACAGCACGTTGATTATACACAATGGAAAACGACTTGTAAAGCAAGAAAAGTGACGGAATTTTTTGTCGATTTTCGTCATTTTTATCAAAAAACTTGCCCCTCCCCCATATCTATGCTAAACTAGAGGACAGAAAGCATACATTTTGTGGCACGCGGCAAAACAGGATCTTGCCTGCGAGGCCAAAATTCAGGATAAATTGAGGTAGTTTACATGAAAACGTTCAAACTTCATCTCATCCGCCATGGCATGACCGAGGGCAACCTCAAGGGCCTGTACATCGGCAGCGGCACCGACATCCCTCTGTGCGACGAGGGCCGCGCGCAGCTCAATGCAGGAGCTGAAAGAGCGGTTCGAGTATCCGCAGGTGGATACCGTGTTCTCCTCCCCCCTGATGCGCGCCGTGGAGACGGCCAACATCCTGTTCCCAAATGCCACCCACCAGTTCTCGGTGCACGACCTGCGGGAGGCCGGCTTTGGCAAGTTTGAGAACAAGCCGGTCAAGGAGCTGGTGCACGACGAGGACTTTAAAAAGTGGATCACCCCCGGCTCCGGCTATGTGCCCGAAGGCGCAGAGCCTACCGACCAGTTCCACGCCCGCTGTGCCGAGACCCTGCTCAAGCTGTTCGAGTATATGATCCGGATGGACGTCACCGAGGCCGCCTGCGTGACCCACGGCGGCGTCATCATGAGTATGCTGAGCCAGCGCGCCCTCCCCTCCCGCCACCCGGAACAGTGGATGGCCGACCCCGGCTGCGGCTACACCGTCCAGACCGATGTTCAGCTCTGGATGCGGGACCGTCTGGTGGAAGCCATCGACATCGTGCCCTTTGGCTATGCCGATACCCTGCGCGGTCAGGCCGAAGCCGAGGAAAACGAAGCCTTTGAATAACGTGGGATCATCAGTCTGCAAAATCGTTTTGCCGCCGGGCACAAAACTGCTGTCCGACGGCATTTTTGCGGCAAAGAACGGGAAATTCCGGGCAAAAGCCTTGACAGGGTGCCCGGAATTTACTATTGTATAAAGTGAAACTTTTCCCTTGCAAGGAGGAATCCCCCGATGTCTCAATCTTTGTCGCGTCGTTCGTTCCTGAAATGCGCCGGTTCGGGCGCGGTCAGTCTGGCCGCTGCCCTGCTCACAGGCGTTTCGGCGGCCGCGCTTGCGCCCTGCTATCAGGGCGAACCTGCCCTGCTGGACGGCAAAGCTGCCGTTGAGCTGCTGGGCTATGCCCCGGCCCCGGGTCTGGGCGGTGCGCTGGTCTATCTCTCGGTGGAAAATCTCTCTGCAAAAACGCTGGCCGTGGGGGCCAGCTACCTGCTCAGCCGGGAGGTCGCCACCACCGACGAGCTCTATACCCTGGGCGTGGGCCTCACTGCCCGGTGCGATGGCAAGCCGGTGCGCTGCGGCAGCTTTGCTGCGCCGCTCTACGGCGAGAACGCGGCGGATGCTTCGGTGTTCACCCTGAACCTCTCCGCCGGCCGCGGCGCGCTGCTCCACTGCTTCTGCGCAGTGCCGGACAACTGGCAGACGCTGGAGCTGACCTATCAGCCTGCCTTTGCGGCCGGCCAGCCCATGACGTTCGTGGTGCGCCGCGGTGCCGATGAAGTCCAGCTGGGCCCTGTGCCCGCTTCCCCTGCCGAAGTGGGCAGCGTGGTGGACCTGTAAAGATTCTAAGAAAAACAAATGCCTCCGCGTCAGACCGGCGCGGAGGCATTTTTGCATGTTTGAGATTATTGGATCAGATTTTCTCCGGCGGAGTTGGTCACGGTCAGCTCCTGCCCGGTCACGCTGGAAACGAGGGCCAGGTAGCTCCGCCCGGCGTTCAGGGTCAGCAGCTCGCCGTCGGCATCGTAAAACTGGAACGTGGTGTCGGTGCCCTGCGTCCAGGTGATGTACCACAGGTGCCCGCCGTTGAGCCAGACGCCGCCGCCCATGGAAAGATCATAGTCGAACGTCTGCTCGTCATCCCGCAGGGCGGAAGCGCTGAACAGGACGAGCAGGTTGTCAAAGGCCGCCTGCTGGCCGCTGTTGGCGTCCAGCTGCGGGGTGCCGTCGGCGTGGAGCATTTTGTAGGTGGCGCTCTCGGCGTCGTAGGCAAAGCCCGTGGCGTTCTGTTCGTCGAACTGGAGCCGGACATTGACGGCATCGGGGGCCGTGGCATCCGGGACTTTATTTTCCATGCTCTGGGGCAGCAGGGCCGGGATGGCCAGAGGCGTGTCCTCCCCGGAGGCGCTGTCTGCCGCCGCGGAAGCGGCCGTCGTCACCCGGGATTCGGTCAGCGTGGAGGAGATGTTCAGCGTTTCCAGCGCGCTGGAAAGGGCGCTGCCGCTGGTGTACCAGAGGGGCGCGTTGCTCCACCCTGCCGGGCAGGAAAAGGCGTTGCGGCCTGCTTCCAGTGCATCGACAGGCCGCAGAGAATAATAATCAAGATAATTCTGGTCGAACTGCCCGCCGCCGCGCTGGACGGGGATCACCTGCTGGCCTACCAGAAGCCGCCAGTATAAGTCTTCGCCGGCGGCCACCGGGCCCACCTGAGGCACAGCATTCACAGAGGGATAGACCAGACAGAGCCGGGTGCTGCCCTGCAGCTCGGTGCGGGCTTCCAGCACCACGGAAGCGGCGGAAAGCCCCCACTGGGTGGTGCTGTCCGAGGCGTTCTCAATGCTCACCGCCACGGGGCGCTGACCCGGCCAGAGCTGCTCCTGCCCGGTGAGCGGGTCGGTGGGAACAGGCTGCTCCGGGGCGGGATCGGATGGCAGGAGCGAACAGCCTGCCAGCAGGGCGGCACAGAGCCCGAGGCTGACAGCGGCCCGGAGCGCGGTTCCAATGCGTTTCATTCGCGTCTCCTTACGGTTGCAGGCATGACTGCCCTTACTGATAGTTGAAGCGGCTCCACTCATCATCGTCCACCAGAGCGAGGTAGGTCTTGCCGCGGTTGAGGGTCATTTCCTCGCCGCTGTCGGTGTAGAGCTTGAGCGGATGGGTGGGGTGCGGCTTCTCCCAGCGGCCGGTCTGGACGCCGCCGTGGGTAAACAGATAAGCCTGCCCGCCCTGAACGTACTGGACCTCCTGCACGTCGTGGGAGTCACCCGCATAGGCGGCAATGTTGGCAAAACAGACCACCACATTGTCAAAGGTCAGCTGCTTGCCCGTCAGCTCGTCAATGGTGTCGCCATAGGCCTTTTTGGAGGGATCGTACATGGAGAGCGAGTAGGTCTTGCTGAGGCTGCCGTAGACCAGCTCCGAGCGGTAGCTGTCCGAGTGGGTGATGTGGATCTTCTTGGCCGAGGGAGTGCCGCTCAGCTTGTTGACCTCGTCGGTGCGGTAAGTCCGCAAAGCGGAAGAACGTGCTCTCGTAAGGATATTGCAGGCCGATGCCCGCGTTGGAAGCGGCCTGCCGGATCTCCTTGCCGGAGGTGAACTCGGTGTGTTCGTAGGCCACGTTGCGGCCCCGGCTGTCCCGGTGGGCCACATGGGGGTGGGTGGGCGTGTTGAAGTAGTTCTTGCCGCCGATGTTCAGGCCAGAATATTGATATACATTGACAAACTGGGTGCAGAAGATGCTCTCGCCGTCGTGGTAATAGAGTGTCTGCCAGGGCATGAGCAGCTGCAGGAACTGGTCGCGGCCGGAGCGGAGCGGGCCCACCTCCGGGATGTCATTGGCATCATGGAACAGCGCGCACAGGCGGGTGATACCGCCCTCTACCTTGCTCTCAATCAGGATGTCTGCCGAGCCGATGCCCCGCTGCGGGCGGGCATTCTGCCGCTCCGAGTTGGAGATGTTGTTGACCATCACGCCCACGATGCGGCCATTGGTGCGGTGAGCCTGTCCGGTCAGCACATCAGCGTCATAAACCGGCAGCGCGGCGGCTGCCCCGGACGACGCGGCCCCGGCCACGGACGATGCAGCCGCTTCACTGGAAGCCGCCGCAGAGCCAGCCTCACTGGCGGCCGGTGCGTTGCCGTCCACCAGCTTTTTGATCCACCCGGACACGCCGCCGCCCAGCGCGGCGCTGCCCGCCCCGGAGCAGCCCGTCAGGGCCAGCAGCGCTGCCGCCATCCCCGAAAACCGAAGTACAGACCGACGAGAAATTTTCATTGCGGAAGACCTCCTGTAAAAGCGCTGGGCCGCCCGGCCCAGCGCGGTTTGGTGTAAATTTTGATTGATTTGATTGTACTGGTTCTTGTCCGGTTTGTAAAGAGGAAGTTCCGGCCAGCACCGGCCCACAGCCCGGCATGTCCTGCCCGCGGAAAAAGAAATGCGCTTTTTTGCACTTTACTCTTGCTTTTTTTGCCCGGGTGTGGTAATATAATTCGGCAATATGTTTTATTGCATGAATATGCGCTCGTAGCTCAGCCGGTAGAGCATCTGACTTTTAATCAGAGGGCCAGGGATTCGAGTTCCCTCGAGCGCACCAAAATCCCACGAAGAATCGTAAGATTCCTCGTGGGATTTTCCATTTTCTGGGGCTCTGCACACTTTTGCACACTTTTTGCACACCGGCGGGAAAGCCGTGTTTTTCCTTGCATTGTCTGCATTCTGTGCATCGTGAGCGTTTTTTCCATACTTTTTTCAGGCGAACAGCAGGCGAGTGAACTCACGCCGCTGC
>VOFD01001332.1_pt1 | contig 34096 bp, 59 predicted proteins | sample 5384101 | NCBI WGS metagenome assembly VOFD01 (sample SAMN12384723, study PRJNA508395) | human gut metagenome | isolation source: healthy gut C | host: Homo sapiens
CTCCAGATAGTTGGTGCATTTCTGTATGTCCGTGTCGGCAGACACTCCGACAACAAGGTTGAAATGGCTATACACGAGCATCTTGCTCTCCCTTGCCACAACTTCCTGCACACGCTTGATGTCTTCCACGGCCATCTGGTTGCCGGGATTGGGGATGCTCGCGTGGCGGTTCTTCTTCTTGTCGAGTGCCGCCAGTTCCCGCTTCTGGTTGGGCAGGAAGATGACCTGGTTATACACCACCGTCTCGGCTTCCGGTATGCTGTCGATGACGGACAGCAGGTCAACGGGCATCTCGGTGTTGTTCACCTCGATGTTGGTGTAGGGCCGTACAAGCGACGGCAGCGACACGCAGTCCACATCCACGAGGCTGTACACCTTGCAACGCTTGCCGCCCATCGAGACCGTCTCGTCGTCCACCTTGAAATTGGTCATGGACACGATCCTGTCCCGGAAGTTCATGGCGAAGTAGCGGTCAACAAACTCTTTCGCCTGCGATTTTCCCAGAAATTCCGCCTGTATGCCCGCATCGTGCAGCAGGTCATGCACCTTACGTATCTTCACGAGGAAGTCGCGCCACTTCTTGCCGTCGAAAGAGAACAGGCCGCTTTTCCGGGCTTCCTGCGTGACGGTCAGGTAGCAGGTGCTGTCCGTGTATCTCCGTCCATTGAAGTAACGGAAATAGGCAGCGGACAGGAACTCGTGACGCTCGTTTGTCCCGTCCTCGAACCGCTTGCGGACAAAAACGTCCTGCTTGTGTATGGCGTATCCTTCACCCAAGGTCAGCGTGATGGCGGTGAGCAGGCTTGTGAACTCGTAGTAGCTGTCGATGTCCGCCGAATACTTCTGCACGGGATTCTCCATCCGCAGGACGGCGGAGTATTCGCCGGTCTTGGTGTACAGCACTCCAATGCCGTCCACATCCTCCACGGTGAAATAGATGTCCTGGAAGATGCGCTTGCGCTTTCCGCCCGTGCCGAAGGCATAGACCGAGACGGCCATGCCCGCACACAGGGCTGTGAATGTCAGTATGATGTACAGTGTCATTGTCGGTTGCTTCCGGTTAAATAAGGGCAGGCTCGCTTGTTCCAAAGCGGGCCTGCCCGGGTTCAACATTCAATGGGGCCACACGCTTTCCGTAATGGCTTTTCCTTTCATATCTTCTTCGAATGGGCATAGACATACACTCCTTTCCTGTTACGCTTGGTGTGCAGGCCTTTCCGCTGCTTGAGGATGATGAGCGAGATGCCCGCCGACAGGACGGCGGCCAACGCCACCAGCCCGGCGACGAATCCGCCCAGGCAGTATGCGACGATGAAGCCGGCAATGGCTCCGCCCGCCGAGCCCGCAGCCCAGTAGATGTACCGGCCTTGGATGCCCATGAACTCAAGGGGCCGCTGGAGCCCCTTGAACAGCGGATAGTCCGGATAACGCTCGTCCCTGCCTTTCATCGTGCTTGACGTTTAGCTGATACCGAAGAATAGGGGCAGGGCCTGTGCCGCCGCAATCAGGAAGATGCAGGCGCCGACGACCATCATGATCTTCTTCTTGACGTCCTGCTCCTCGTTGTTCATGGCGATGTACACGCTGATGGCTCCCACGATCGCCACGACTCCGGCGATGGCGTAGCACAGCTTCACCATGATAGGAACATACTTGGCGATTTCCTCGGCCACGGTGGTCAGGGCATTCGTTCCGGCGGTGTAGTCGCCTGCGGTGTTCTGCCCCATCAGCGCGGCGGGTGCGGACAGCAGCATGAGGGCAAGCATCGCCACTTTCTGCGACACCATGTCCGCCGCTTCTTTCTCATTGTTTTCTTGAATCTTTCAATCTTCTTCATTCTCATTGCTTTTAGTGATTATTTCGTTGTACTTCCGATTTCTTTCCTATATGCGGTAGCCGAAGAAGGCCGGGAATACGATGGAGGCTCCGATGATGAACATGCACGCGCCGAACAGCATCAGGATCGACTTCACTATGCCGTCCTCTCCCGTATTCCACTTGATATAGATCTGGAGCGCGGATATGACGGCCAGCACGGAGGCGACCGCATAGCAGATGTACAGGACATACAGCATCATCGTCACCACGAAGTCGTGCATGGTGGCAAGCGCGTCCGCTCCCCAGCTGTAATTCACGGCTCCGCTCTTGGCGAAAACGCAACAGGGAACCGTAAGTGTCAGCAATGCGCATAATATCTTTCTGGTTGACCTCATGCTAATGTTTGTCCACAGGCTTCCAGGCCATTTCGGGGCGATTCTCCAGACGGCCGCCTGAAACCATCGCCTTGTACATATCGTCCGCAGTGAATGCATCGGACAGGTATGGGACGCTGTCCTCCATCTCTGCCTCGACCTTGGCTTTCATCCGGACAAACCGCTCTTCGGACGACTCCGTCTCTTCCTCCGCAGTGCCGTCCTGCGCGGAAGCAGGTGCTGCCGCAAAGTCCGTCTCATATCTTTCCGTACCGACATTGAATCCGGTCTCGCTCTCCGTCACGTCCACGCTCTCCTGTCCGTCATCGGGGTCAAGTTCGAATATTTCTTCGTCCTTTCCTCCCTGGCCTTTCTTCCGGTACAGGTCTCTGGCGATATTGACCGCATAATAAATGACGTAGGCAACTGTCAGTATGGTTGCGAATATCCAATATGATTTCATACTCTATTGTAATAGTATTATTATTCCTTTTAGAATTTGATTTGCAAAGAAAAGCCATCTGTTGTATATGCGGAAATAATTGTATTACAAATCTCTGTTTTCTTAATAAGATTTACGCAATTTTCCAAAATCATACTCTAAAATCATATTCTGACACTCATTTTCATACTTCGGGAGGGTCGCTTCAGGCAAAAAAAGAAGCCCTCCGTATGGAGAGCTTCACAAGTTGCGGCACACCGTGCCTTGTCAGAGCCTTTTACCCCGCAGTAATCATTCAAGTCCTTGTAGCCGTCGTAGCGGTAGGCTTCGTTGTTGACCTTCCCTGCGAACAGCGAGGCGACGGTCTCTACCGTCTTCTGCCCGGCAAGGTCGTTGTCAAGGTAGCAGTGGATGAACGGATATTCCTGCAGATGTCCCAGTGCCTTTTTAAGGTTGTTCACGGAGTTCATCACAAGATGGTCGCAGGGGGCATCGACGCATATCGCCTTGTCCCCGGCCTGCCGCAGGGTCATGTAAGAGAGGAAGTCCATGAAGCCTTCGAACAGGCACACATGGCCCTGCGTTTCGCCGTGCGAATGCCTTATCAGCGAGACGTCCTTGCTTTTCAGGCAGCCCTTGTAGTAGGGATTGCGCACCTCGTAGCCTCCGGACAGGTTGCCGAAAGCCAGTCCGAAGTAGTGCCTTTTCCGCAGCTCGTAGTGCACCTCCCGGCAGAACATCCTGCCGATGTCGGCGTCTATCATCCGGGAATGGAGGTACGACAGCAGCGCATGGTGTCGCAGCGGTACCACCTTTACATCCCTCATGTCCGCTTCCACAGGCTGGAGCATCGCCACCGGGAGCCGTTTTCTCGGCAGGTCACCGATTCCGGCCTGCTGTCCGATACGGGCCAGCACCTCGCTCACGCTGTCCGTCCGGTACAGGTGCTTCCCCAGTTCCACGAGGTCGCCGCCGGTGGCCTCCCCGAAATCATACCACTCGTTGAGCCTGTCGTTGACCTTGAACGACGGCGTGTCCTCCTGCCGCAGCGGGAGAGATACCAGTATTGACTGTTGCATATCCTGACCGGGCTGTGGCCCAGTAATTGAAGAAAATCCACCATCCGGATTTCCTTTGGTAAGAGGTCAGCCTGTCCTTTTTGCTCATTTTGAACTGGTAGTCTTTTACCAGATGGGGGAGTGAATCATCTCCGATTTCAAAAGCAAAGGGAGTGAACTCCCTGTCCCTGATATGCATGGCTCTCACTTCGCTGATTCTTCCGTCTTCCGTGTTTTTGGATATTTGCAATATGGTTTCAGCCTTGTTGTTCAGCTCGGTTCCAATGTGTCCCCGCGTATTGTCATCTCCCTTGTTCAAGTGCAGTACCGTATGGATGTGAAGTTCGTAGTAGCTTGACCATCTCATTAGTTCATTGATGATGTCAAGGGATTCGCTTGGACTGTTGATGTCGTGAATAAGGTCGCGTATGCCGTCTATGATAACCAGTCCGATGTTCTTTTCTTCGTGAAGGGCCCATTTGATAATATCCCTCCGTTGGTCAGGAGTGTATTCACGGAGAACAAAAAATTCAATCCGGTCATTCTCTTGGTCAATGGGCATGCCTGCCAACATCAGTATTCTCTGAAGCACCTTATGGCAGTGACATTTGCTTTGTTCCGTATCAATATAAAGAATCCGGTTCTTGCATGCTGGCAAATCCGCTTTGTATTTCAGGACTTCCTTGCCGGAAAGCGCCGATGCGACTATTGCACTTACATTGAATGTTTTCTTGCTTTTAGGCTTTCCGGTGGATGCGCTGAAATTGCCCAATGTGGCAATAGTCACACCGTCAATCTGTACAATTTCCTGGGGAAACTCATATTGTTCGGTGACGTTTAGCCGGATATATTTCAATAGTGATCTATATTTTTCTTCATCTATTCTATGATAATCCGGAAGCATTAGATCAGTTCTCGCCGTTTCCATCTTTTCTTGTTCTGCGTTTACGTTTATTGTTATTTTCAAGACGATACGACAGGACGTTCGCCTGTTTCTCGATTTCATCGTATGATAGGCAAGGATTGCGTTTTATCCAGTCGTTCAAATCGTCCCGAAGTATGAAGATATTCTTGCCGTTGGGCTTGTAAACAGTAAGCTCCTTTGTTGATGTCAGCTTATAGACAAAACTCTTGGACACTTGCAGGTATGCGGCTACTTCATCTATATTCAGGAAATCCTTTGCCGCGTATGCTATCTTTTCTACAGCTTTCAGATGGGAAAGCAGCTCATCCAGCTTGCCGAAGCGTTGCAGGTATTTCTCAACCCTCAGAATCTCTTTCTGGAAGCCTTCCAGTTATGGGGGTAGAAACGAAATGTGTAGGGTAGGGGAGAGTGCGTGAAGTGTGTAAGTACTTGGATGATTGTGAGTAAGGCGAATTTGGTATGGGGGGAGTGCAGTCAAAACGAAATGTTACTTTGCTTTACATTTGCGTAACATTCCAGGCCGATTTTGAAGAGACCGTTCAAGTTGAATGTTACATTAGTCGTGATATTGAATAATTAGGCGCAGAAAGATGCAAATTAGGCCGCTATAAGGGCAATTATAACCTTTGTGGCGGCCTATTTATATACCGTTCAAACGGCCTTAAAATGCCCCTTGAATTTCGCTGCGTTCATAACACTTAAAAAGCTTCCCAGAAAGATGATTTTGAAGTTTAGGGAGACATTTAGGGAGACATTTAGGGAGACAGAAAAAAAGGCAGTCAAAACGAAATGTGCGTGTTAGGGGGACATTTAGGGAGACAAAATTTTGGAGAAAAAATGTGCGATTTGAGGGTGTATGATGCATAAAATATTTAATAAATTGGCTAAAATAGGCGGATATAGACCCCCTTACGACTATGAAAATAGTATTTGAATTAAAGGCTAATCATCGTCTCATCAGATGGTTAGCCTTTAATTATATTCTTGAAAGTGTGTGTGCGGTATTGTTTAGCCCATAGTATTGAACCGGATGCTCGCTTTAATAAGCGCAAGAGCCCGAATTGAATTCCACGGAATGTCTTGTGGTGCATAACTGGAATTGCGACTGACAAGTGTCACTTTCTGGGGATCATTGGCTTTCTGAATGTATTTAATCGCAACATAGTCATCCCCATCAAGGGAAAATGCAACGAGGTACATTTCTCCCCATAATATATTGTCCACAGAAACTTTTTGTATAGGATAATGTCTCCAGACTGGAGGATCGGTTGCATTGATTCTCCGAACACATATAAGGCACCGTCACATCGAGGAAGATTCGGAATTTGGATCTGTCCAATAGGTATGTCGGAACTTGAATCATCGAATAGAGCAATAATTCCTGCTTGCGCTGTAATCCTGTATAGAGGTACACTTTGGGATGCAATATTATGGTCGGTGCGCAATGTAAAAGTCTCTTTAATGTCTACACCTGTATTGTTCGGAGAATGTATCATTGTCCCCCCTGTTAATAACCAGTTGGAAGAAACAAAAAATATTTTACAATATTCTGTATTGCGGTAATCCCGACATTACTGCGTCCTTTGCTAATTTCGGTCATCATAGAGGTACTGATACCAAGTTTCTGGGCAAATTCCTTTTTATCAGTAATTTTCCCACTTTCAATAAGGTGTGTATAAGCCTCTATAAATCTTAAAGTAACATCATTTGCCGCCATATTAGATACAAAATTCTGTAAAATAATTTCAATATCTTGTTGCTTTTAATACAGAATACTGTATATTTGCAGAACTTCTTTTAGGGAAGTGTGACAAAGGTACGAACAAATAGGAATAAAACAATAAAGCACAAAGTCATGAGAAAGTACATCAGTGTAAAGCCGGAAGTTATCGGCTCACTCGCAAAGAAATACGGCATAACCAGGCGGGCCGTATGGATGGCTCTTTCATTCCTCACGAAGAACGAAAGAGGGCATAACATCAGGAAGGATGCCATCGCCATGGGTGGCAGGTATATGGAGGAGAATTTCATTCCGAACTGCCAGACCGAATTTCTTGTGGACGGTATGCACCAGAGGTTTGCAGCAGGGGTGGAGGTAGTCATGAGGGGCAGCACAATGAGCCTGATCGTTCCCGGGATGGAGCCGGAGAACTATACGGATGTGGACCTGCATTCCTGGGGCAATATCCTGGAAAGGGCACAGGCCATTTCAGAGGAAAAAATGTTCGAATCAATCAATAAATAATTACAATCATGACAAAAGACAATTATCTGAAAGCATTAGAAATCATCTCCCAGAATCATTCAACTGAAATAAAGATCAACCTCCCAACCAATGGCTTTGTAGGGGACAGTCTCGGGGTGTCAGAATTCAATCTCACGATTACACGGTGCTGTGCGTCAGTGATTGATCGACTGACAAAATCCGGATATGCCCTCTCAATGACAAAGGACGGTTTGAGTGTAGACAAATATTGACAAATGCCGGGATGCGCTGTGAAGCGCTTTTGTGTACTACGGTTTGATTCTTTCACGTAATGGTTCCATCAGATACACTCCCGGCTAATTTCCCGTATAGTTCAGTTGGTAGAACAGTCCAAACCTGCAAGGCAGGAGGAAGAGTCTCCGGTTCGAGTCCGGATACGGGAGCCAATCAGAAAGGAAATGGAAGTATTCAACAACATATTGTGCGTGACGGTCAGAGAACTGACAGGAGGAGAGGATGGCGAGGTTGTAATGACTTACGACAATTATAAAAAGTTATGCTTGCGTAACCGCCTGACCGTTGTCCGTCCTGGTAAAGGGATGGACAGTTATGCCCTCGTTGACTGGGCTTCCATTCCTGAGCGATTCAAGAAGAAATTCATTACAAAATACGGAGATCCGGAGCAGAAGATGAGAGAGCAGGACGGCATACTAAAATATGACCAGGCCGCGAGGGAGTTCTTTGCGGCATACAGGCTTCCTGACGGCAAGGAACTGAAATCCGAGGTCCAGTCTGAATACGTCATCAATGCGTCTGTACTCAACAGGCTGATCGAAAGGTATAACAGGCAGCGCAGCTGCCGTAACATGGCAGGGAATTCCACCCCGATATCATGGGACGGAATTATCGCAGAAAGTGAAAGGTTGCGCAGTCAATACGGGCATACTCTCCCGAAGAACAGGGCAAGACTCCAGGACAAGATGCGGCAATACCGCAGCCAGGGGTACCAGTGTCTGGTTTCGGGGAAACTGACCAATATAAATGCGGTGAAACTTATGCCGGATGGCCAGAGGCTCGCTATTGCACTCAAGAGATCCAGGGTGCCTGTGTATACCAATATGCAGATCTTCGAAAGATATAACGAGTTGGCTGTGGCCAACGGTTGGAAGCCGCTCAAGTCCCCGGCAACGATGACCCAGTTTCTGAACCGTCCCGAGGTGAAGATCCAGTGGTTTGATGCCACCAACGGGGAACTTGCTGCGAAACAGGTGTATAACCGTCAGAATGTAACTATAATGCCAGACAAGAGGGATTCCATCTGGTACGGTGACGGAACAAAACTCACCCTGTTCTATAAGGTATATACTCCGCAAGGTTACAAGCTGGCCACACGTCAGGTCTTTGAGGTGATTGACGCATATTCTGAATGTTTCATCGGGTACAACATTTCGCAGACCGAGTGTTTCGAGAGCATGTACGAGGCGTACCGTATGGCCATTGAACTGACCGGCCATCTTCCTGTGGAACTCATATATGACAATCAGGGAGGCACCAGGCGTGAGGACGCAAAGGAATGGCTGAAGAAGCTTGCCACCTGCAGCCGGCCGACAGCACCATACAACGCGGCATCCAAATCCATTGAGTCCATATTTGGCCGGTTCCAGAGACAGGTCCTGCACAAGTACTTCGGATATACCGGCGGCAATATCACAAGCAAATCCGAATCATCCAGGCCGAACATGGAGTTCATAGAGGCCAATGTGAACAGCCTGCCGACATTCGAGGAACTGTGCGGCATATACGCGGAGGCGCGCCAGGAATGGAACCACATGAAGCACTACAAATATGACAGGCCGAGGGTGGAGCTTTATGAGAGTTCCAGAAACGAGGAGTCGGTAGTTCTGACCGATTCTCTCCGGCGGGAACTGTTCTGGGTTACCTCCCAGAAGGAATGCAAGTTTACCGCACGCGGACTCCAGATTACGATCAACAAGCAGAGATATATCTACGATGTCTACGGGAAGGACGGCTATACAGATATGTCTTTCCGGCGAGACAATACAGGCAGAAGCTTCTATGTGCAGTATGATCCGCACGACATGTCCAAAGTCAGGTTATGCACTAAGGATGACTACGGATATCAATGTGTGGCTATCGGGGAGCCGTATATCGCAACCCACAGGGCTATGCAAGACCAGAAAGAAGGGAGAACGGGCTTTCCTGTTCAGAATGATAGACACCAACAAACTGGAGCGCGTAAGACGGCATATCAACGGGTTGCAGCTTGAAATGGAGCATGGGGTTGCCCCGGAACAGCACGGGCTTGTCACTCCAAGACCGAAAGGTATTTCAGATAAGGAATATGAATATTATGCGGATCTGATCCGCGCAGAACAGGACGGTACCAATGAGTCCTGCAGTGTTATCCCTGTAACTGTAGGCCAGCAGGAGAAAGAAATTTCAAACATGACCTTTGACGAGATAAAGGCCCTTGACAGAATGTAATTCACAAAAAAACAATAGTTATGATTAACACGGAACAGAAAGAACAGATCAGGGCAAGGCTTGAAGCATACGTAAGGCGTTACCCTTCGCAGACAAAGGCAGTGAATTCCCTGAAGGGGACATCGGCCGGGACAGTGTCGTCAATCCTGAACAGGAAATGGGAGTCCGTTTCGGAGGACATGTGGATGAAGCTTTCATCACAACTGGACGGTGCATCGGAATGGCAGCTGTGCCGGACTTCCGCATTCAATTCTCTAATGCTATATATGCAGGACGCAAAGGATGAAAGTAATGTCATGTGGGTGACCGGACCGGCAGGAATAGGCAAGAGTACGGCTGCCGGTGTGTTCTGCCGTGAGCACAAGAATGTCTTTCTTGTCACTTGCAGTGAGGACATGCACAAATCTGACTTCATCAGGGAGCTTGCCTCAAGAGTGGGTGTCCGGTCAATAGGAATGACTGTCCGGGAGACTCTTGCTGCTGTTATCGATGCGCTTGTAAGGATGGACAGCCCGCTTCTGATTTTCGATGAAGGCGACAAGCTGACCGATACGGTGCTGTACTACTATATCAGCCTGTACAATGCCCTGGAGGATAAATGCGGCATGATATTCCTTTCCACCAATTACATCCAGGAAAGGATGCGCAAGGGGCTGAACCGGGGCAAGAAAGGGTATGACGAGATAGACAGCCGTATCTGCAGGAGGTTTGTCCCCCTTGATCTTGTGAATTCAAACGAAGTCGAGGCTATCTGCCAGGCCAACGGCCTGCTTGACATGGCTGCCATCAGGACTGTGAAGCAGGAGGCGGCATCATGTGGCAATGATCTTCGGAGGGTCAAGAAGTCAATCCATAAAGAGCTGAAAAACTCTCTTTGAAGGATGTTCGATAACCGTTCAAATAGTGTTCAAATGGAGAGGACTTTATCAGCCAGACAACTGCTTGAAGTTAGGCATAGGACATTGCCCATGACCGGGGAGTGGGGGCGGTGTGTCGGGACGATGAACCGTCATGGGGTGGTTTTTTTCTGGGGCAATTCCGGAAACGGAAAGAGTACGGCTGTCCTGAGCTTCCTTAAGGAACTGACATCATTCGGGAAAGTCCTGTATATACCTTTTGAAGAAGGTTACAGTCTGTCATTGCAGAATTCAATAAGAAGAATAGGACTTGCCGAGTGTGGCCCGAGATTCCAGATATTGCGCAATTCTACACTTGAAGAGCTTGAAGAAAGACTTTCCAGACCAAAGTCACCGGAGTTTGTGGCGCTGGATTCATTCCAGTATATGCAGATTACATATAGGCAGTATCTGGCGTTCAGACAGAAGCACAATAATAAACTTTTAATCTTTATCAGTCATGCGGATGGAAAACAGCCAGCCGGACGGGCAGCAAGAAGCGTCATGTATGATGCGGACTTAAAAATCTGGGTGGAAGGTTACAAGGCATTCAGCAAGGGCCGTTTCATCGGGGATACCGGAGAGGCTGTCATCTGGCAGAAAGGAGCCGAGGACTATTGGGGAATCAAAAAACAGGAGATATAAACATGAAACAGATGCAACAGAAAATTAGAGAAAAGGCAGTGGAACTCATGACTCATTTAGACCGGGCTGCCGAAGAAAAAAGGCATACCAAGGAAGGGTATTGGCAAGCCTCTTTTTAGAAACTTTTATACCATTGATCGGGAGGTACTTCATTAGCGGGGCGAAATGGGCTATCAGACACCAGTGGAACTGCACATCCACGGATTGTATGCCTGCTGAGGATGAGTGTATCCTTATGAACATATCTGGAAAGATGGAAGTCGGTAAGGGGCGGGATCTGACGGCGAAAGGTGCACAATTCTGGATGGCTATACCAAATGTGAGGTAAACAAATGATTTCAGCATTGGCACTTATATGTGTGACAGCATTGATATTCGCTGTAGCCTGGATATTTGGAGAGGCAATAATTAACATTTCAGAAGAAGATGAGGACGGCAAGGCAGATTAAACGGTGGCTGGAGAGCCATAAATGGTACGGGTCATTCCGGAGGCAGACCTTGGAATCCATCACCCCGATTGATCCGGATGCCTGCAGAGTACTTGCCGGGGAATATGGCAGGCACACGATAACGGCCGGGTTTTTCTGGTGGACATCCAATGAAGGATACCGGTTCTGGGCTGAAATAGACAACAAATTCAAGGAATGGTATGAGAAGGAAAGCAAATAATTTCGGAAGGTTCTATGTGCTGGCGAAGAAAAACCCGGCAATAGACAAGGAGTCGATGGTGCTTCAGTTCACAGACGGGCGCACTACCCATCTGAGGGAGATGTACCAGGACGAATACAATGAGATGTGCGATGCCCTGGAGTTCGGGCCGGACGGGGTCAACAAGGCGGCGCGATCAGAAAAATTGAGACGGTTGAGATCCTCTGTCCTGCTCAGGATCGGCAGGCTCGGCATCAGTACAGTGGATAACTGGGACGGCATCGATGCCTTCTGTCTGTCCCCGAAGATTGCGGGAAAGAAGTTCAGGGATTTGTCAGAAACGGAGCTTGACGCCCTTGTGAAGAAACTCGAAAGCATCATCAGGAAAGGCGGTCTGAAGTCTCTCGAACCTGAAACCAAGGTGCAGGAACCGATATATGTGCATATACCGTACAGACCGAGCAAACACCTCTCTTAATCGAATGTTTAACAACCATAAAATCAGATTTATATGAAAATTGAATTAGCAGGACTTCCGATGATACTTTTCATCGTGTTCCTTATTCTCAGGCTCTGCAAGGTCATAGCCTGGAGCTGGTGGTGGGTCACGAGCCCGCTGTGGATCGGTTTTATACTGGTCATCATCCTTTTTGTACTATACATCATTACGGCTGTAGTGATGTCAGCACGCAAATACAGAAAGAAGTAGAACAATCAATTTTATTTACCATGGAAACGAACACAGTGCAATGACGCAGGCGGAACTGGAACAGTTCCGGGCGTTTCAGGAAGAACAGAAGAAAAAGGCCGACCGGGCGAAAGCGAAAGTGATGCGTGACACCTACAGGCAGATGGTGGACGAGGAGATCGAATCTGCAGTACCGGAACTGGTGGCCATATCAGGGGACATAAAGTCCGTAAAGGCGAAGGTGCTGGAGAATTTCAAGTCGATCCTGGAAATGAAAGGAGAGATGTTCCAGCTGGAGAAAGGGACGGCGATGGAGAACCAGTCTCACACTTTTACGAATACCAGAGGAGACAAACGTATCACTCTCGGAGTGTATGTGTCTGATGGTTATCTGGATACAGCCGACGAAGGGATTGCGATCATCAAAGAATACATCCAGTCGCTGGCAACGGATGACAAATCAAAGTCTCTTGTCGGTATGGTCATGAATCTGCTGGCCAAGGACCAGAAAGGGACGCTGAAGGCTTCGCGGATCATCAGGCTCAGGAAGATAGCTGAGGAGAGCGGAGACGAGCGCTTCATGGATGGGGTGCGGATTATAGAGGATGCATACAGGCCAGAAGTATCCAAAACATTCATCAGAGCAGAGGTGAAAGATGAAAACGGGGCATGGAAGAGTGTTCCCCTCGGAATGACTGAAGCATAGGAGACTCGATATGAAAAAACAGGAATTGTATTATGCTACGTTCGTACTTGAGCAGTCCGGATTCAAACCGGCCACTCTGCAGGGGCTGTATGAACCGAGCCGTAAGATGACTGCTCCGGAGATGAGGATAGAACTGTACCAGGCAATACATACAATGCTGAAAAGTAAACTCAAAACGGACAGATTCAAACTCAAGTTTACATCCATGACCAGGATTAATACAGATTTCGTGTATACTCCTGGCCGTACTGCCGGTAAAACAAAAGAAAAGGAGGAGAACGATGGGAAAGGTGATGAAGCTTGATCCGATGAAATCATCGGTCCGATATGTGCCGACCAGAGTCGCGGTCTGTAAAGAATGCGGAGGGAAAGGCGTCATCTATACGGATGGTAAGCCGTTCAAATGTACTTCATGCAACGGGTCTGGACGGGTAAAAGGTCACATGCCAGGTCATCAGCACTGTTAGTGCATTCGTCCCTGGGAAGGATGATGCTGAAGGGGAGCTGACAGTCTGACTGGTTTATATGTCGAAGTGTGCCGGGAACCGCTGGAAATCAGTCTCCAGCGATTCCCGGTACACTTTTTTATTGTTACATTTGCACAAAATCTACCGCATGCCAATCCAGATGTCATTACCGTTCACAGAGTTCGACCTGCCGCAGTTCGAGAGACAGGATGTTCGTAGGGGTTCCCCGTATGGCGGCTCCTGCCGGTTCTTGTGAACAGGCATGACCGTATCATGAAGCGCAACAGGGTGCTTGTGGCCAGATATTATTACTGGACCGAACTTAAGCGCCGGAGATTCGATGATACAATCAGGCTCCTGTCTGAAAACGAGTTCTTCGTGGACGAAAGAACCGTTACCAATGCCATAATGGAGAATAATGACTTTTTTCAGGTCATTGTGCGATTCAAAGACAGGCAGCCGGAAACTCAGAATGATGTTCCCGGGTTTCGACTGGAACTGATCACTCCAGGAATGAGGTGCTGTAAGTTATCAGCCATGTCTTGAATCCGGCACTCCCTTTTTCCGGGATGGCCCTGATCCTCCTCATGGGATTGAACATGCGTCCTCCATCCCACCATTGCATTGCCTGATGCACTCTGTCCAGCACATCCATATATGAAAGTGCCATATCCCTGTATTTGTCCGGGACATTGGAATTGGTCGGTCCGGGGATGTTGAATCCGATTCTCAACTGTATTTCCGCAGTTATGCGCTGTTTCCCTCCGGATAGGGTATCACATGATGTATATGATATTTCGACAAGTGCACAAGGAAACGCGACTGGAGGCCTTGTGCCTCCTCTTGATGAAAGCTGGCCCATTTCGGCATCAATCCAGTGCAACTGCGGCACATCCTTCTCCAGTCTGTCGCTTACTAAAGTAAAAAAGTTCTTTATACATTGTTTTCAGATTTCAAGTGATTCAATGAATTTTTCCAACCTGTCATGGATCCTGTCGTTCAGTTCTTTTGAGTCTCCGAGGAATTGTCTCTGCGGTATACTGACATTCCTTGTGTGTTTCCGGACATTAACATCCCCATGCCTGGTATGTCTTGTATGGGCAGGAACTGTCACCGGACCGGAGTATCCCTCGTTATGCACTCTGGCATATTCCACCTTGTCGTTCCCGGCTGATATGACCACCTTTTCAGGAGAGACCGAGGATGCCCGGATGGAGTTCATCATGGCGCCGGAGTCGATCAGCAGCGAGCCAGTCCTTTTCTGCACTTTGGCCGGAGCCCATGGATTGCCGTCAAAGGCCTTCTTCCGGAAGGTTTCGCGGTAGTACTCCGTGGCGGTTTCGGCTATTATTTCTGCCGCTTCAGGAAGTATCCTGTCCGGTAGAGACCGGAGATATCTGTCGAGTTCTTTGATGTCCATAAAAAATCATTATATTTGCAATGTCTTCAGACGGGCCATAAGGTAGCTGTTTACAACCTGCAGGAGGTGGGGCACGGACCGGGGCCTAATCGCATGGACAGCCCGTCTGGAGGAAACCTGAGAATGAGCACCGGATTCCGGTGCTTTTTCATTTTCTGAATACCAGTATCCCACGGCGTACTTTCGGATCCTTGAGCTCGTACCAGGACTTGAACACCATTCTTTCCCCCTCGAGCTTGCAGATGCAGGCTATGGCCCTGCCGTTATAGTATTTTATGGATATCCAGTTGTTCAGTCTTGATTCCGGATTGTCCCTGTCCTTGTACTCGTTGGATAGCCATACTTCGTCAGGATCGCCCAGAACTTCATTGATACATCCAAGAAGATCTTTCCTGAAGGCGCGTTTTTCTTGATGTCGGAGGTGTGGATATCATAGTCTGACTTTTTTCATATACCAGGCGCGGCCCGCCCGGTCCTTTACCTGCAGTACTGTCTCTCCGTCAACAATGACAGAATGTCCGTCCCACCATGACTCTGCAGTACCGGTATATGGCTCCAGATCAGGTCGGCCATTGCCGGTAAGTTTTTTCAGCGACGGTTCAAGCCCCCAGTCGGACGGTTTTACCCTGTTCATGTATTTGGCTGCCATTCCCGGGAACTTGCGGATATACATCTGGTTCTCATCGAATATGACGGCCCTCTTGCCCCTGTTGATGCCCCAGCCGGATTTTTTCGGCCATCTGCCAGTCGTATGTCCTGAAGTACTCATCGACCCGTTTACGGGACTCCTCCAGCATATTCTCTGTCACTTCATGACGCATCATCGGTGATACATGACACCTGCATTTCCAACCGTTCGGAGGGAAAATCCTGTCCCAACGCTGATCATTGAACGGCAGTATGACTCCATCGAGTGCACGGTGTTCTTCCCTGACCCTGTCGTCCCCTGCAGTGACATATTTCCAGAATGGGAACAGGTTACGCTTTTTTCATGAGCCTGCGGTAGTCGCTGGCGGCTTCCGCAGTGAGGACGGCTGTTTCATATTCTGTCTTCTGCCACCTGCGGTTGAAAGTGTCGCAGATGCTTTCCGCTTCTTTTGAGAATTTGTCATAGCTTCCGCTTTTGCGTAACGCATCATTGAGGGCCTGGAGTTCGGCCAGGGTCTTGGCAGCGGAAAAATGAAATATGTTCTGTTCCAGAGCAAGAGAAGGCGTCATCTGAAGCCATATAAGTGATGTCTGCATTGGTCAGAATCTGTCTGAATGACGTTTGAACGGCGTTTAAAAAGGTCTTCCGCTATGAATCCGAACAGTTCTGTATTCCAGTAGTTTTTGCCGCCATATACGGCATTTATGAGCCTTTCCTGCAAAGTGTCCCCGTCAGTCATCCTGATGGGGGTTCTGCCATCTGATGCCCCCGTCCTGCGGGGCTTTCACGAAAAAATCTTTAAGCCTGGCAAGCAGAGACCGGTCAGCATTCTTTATGTCAGCGTCACCGGAATCCATCAGCACCCCTTCAATCGGTTCCCCTGTTTTCTCTCCTGCGACCGGTTCGCCGTCCTGTGGTACAGGGATGGAGTATTTCTCGTGCAGGAAGCTCTGAGGGATGTCCATAATCCTTGAAAGACTGACCAAATCCGAGACTGAAAGCTGTTCAACGGCTTTAGGGAAGATGAACTTGCCGCCGGTTACAGGATATCCTCTGGACTCCAGAAGCGGCAGTACCCTGCTGTTAAGCACTCTCTGGACAAAACGGAGGTCGCTTTTGTTCTTGCCTTCCTCCACCTCCTTGTGGACCTCACCCAGAGACCGGGCCCCTTTGTCGCCCTGGACGGTAGTAAGGGTCTGGCCGAGGATAGTTATCAGGATCTCTTCATTGCAGGCCTTCCTGAACTGGTCATACGAACTACCGTTTCCGGAACTGGATTCCTCGGTGTCGATTTCCGTCTCTTTCGGTACTACCATCCACGGGGCTGACCCTGCCTTGTCGAATGCCTCTTCGAGAAGTTTCCTGCTTTCCGGGTCATAGGCGTTGTATTTTCCAACCCTGCGTGGCATCCCGAACAGTTCCACCCACTGGGACCAGTCTCCGAAACCTCCGCGCTTGTATATGGCGTATGGCGTGGCCTTGAGAAGCAGTCCCCAGTCAAGATCCTGTCCCAGGATTATGAGCTGCGGATCCGTCTCATACGGTATCCCTGAAAGGTCGTTCTCCCGGATCAGGATTGATCTGGTGCGCAGATCGATGTGCTTTGCCGGTATCGCGAAAGCGGATATCCCGTCCGGACCGAAAAGTCAGTTCGATTCCGGACCTGCCGTACATCTTGCATTTGATGATTTCTGTCAGCAGAGTCTCCCATGCGGTACTGTCCATGAGATCTGAAATCTCCTGTACCTCCTCTCCTGATGCATCCTGGAATGTCAGTTCAGCATTTGTCACCGCATCGATTCTTTTCTGTACTGCATCGCTCAGGAGCCCGTCAATCATGATATCCTCGAAAAGATTGTATAGGGATGCTGGTCTTCCGGCATCGGCAGCACGCAGGGCGGCACGCCACGTTCCGACATCGGAGACCTTGCGCAGCGGCGCCTTGATTATTATCTGGTTCACTACAGGAGTATCGTCCTTCCTGTTGTCTTTTCTTGTTTCTTCCATATCTGTATCCGATTAAAAATGCTGTGACCGTCTGGGATTGCTGCCGAACAGGTATTGCCCTGCGGTGTCGGGTTTCCCGTCCCCGTCATTGTCTATTACTGGCAGGCAAGGGGTCACTTCCCCTTTCTGTACCTGGCGCAGCCATGATATCGCCCTGTCATATCTGTCCTGCCTGAGCTCCAGTTCGGTTCCGGCGTTGCACAGGTTTATGAAATGCCATACGGCGATATCCTTGACGAATATCAGGAGCAGAGGGTTCCGTTCATCCTCTTTCGCGGAGAAGATTTTGTCCCGGTCGTAACTGCCGAGATATCCCCATGCTTCCTGTATGGCTGCATCAATAGCGGCAGTGATGATTGTATCGTCCTCTCTGCTGATAACATCCACATTCTCCTTGTATAAATGTGTCTTGAGTTCTTCCGGTGTAATGAATGCCATATCAGTATCTCTTTTTGTTGATTGATTTATGTCCGATGCTGTAGGAATCGGATGAAAGCGTCCCTATTTTCTGGTTGATGATCCATACCCCGCCTTCTATGCAGTCAGGGCCGTCTGCCGGGGATTTCATGGACCGGTTTACCAATTTGAACTGTTCCTCGAGCCGTTTCATGTGTGGGTTGTCTTTTTTCGTCTATGTTCAGTACCAGCTTTCCGAGCCTGTTCAGCGGCTCGAGATTGCCTTCAATCCTGTCGAATTTCTCCGGCTTCGCCCTGGTGTCCGGAATTATTCCAATGAACCCCATTGTCCTGCCCTTTTCATTGAACAGAGGCACGAATACCTGCTCATAGAAAGGATCCTGCAGTTTGTTGTTCTCAATGTAGTTATATAGCTGCGTCTTTCCTCCGCAGTAGTCCCTTATGTCATAGTACCACTGGACGAACTCCTCGTTCACAACATGGTCGAGCCGGCCGGTATATACATAGAACCGTCCGTCATAGTATCCGATGAGGAAACATGCCTTGTAAGAGGTGGCCTTGTTCTTCGAGTTGGACGGTGCAGGGTCTCCGTATACCACCGCGAACCGGAGCTTTGACAGCGGAGGGCATTTTCCCCATGTCATTTTCCTTGAACACGTCCCCTTCTGAAAGCGGGTTGTTGAAATACTCCTGCTGAGCGGCCCTGGTACTTATTTTTTTGAGAGGATCCTGTCTATACGCTCCTCCGAATTCTTTTCCGGCCATGTTGATTTTCCGTTGCTGTCACGTATGTTCACGATATCCCAGTGGTCAGCTTTTTTCCCCGGCCCTTTTTACACAGCAGTCGGGGGCGATGATATTACCGCAGAATACCACAAGCATGTCATCACTGACAGACCTGTTGGGAACAGTGCCCCTTCGAACCATTCCCATTTCTTTTTTTTCAGTGTGTCTGGGTTGCGGCAGTCCTGGTCCGGGTCGAAATCGTCTACCAGGATAGTATCAGGCCGGACCGCATCTTTTCTGGTACCACGAGGGGACTCAAGGGCACCGATCGCCCTGACTGCCGCCCCGTTCGTAAGGCTGAATTCATCCATTGTCCCTTTTCCGTATTCACGGAGATCCCCGTAATATGCTTTCAGCAGGAGTTTCTTTCGAATGATGTCCTGTACGGGTCAAGCAACCGGATTGCGTTTTCATGGCTGTTCGATATGAGTAGCACATTCTTTTTTCTTCCTGTGAGCACAAGGTACATAACGCACATGAATACGACGGTTGATTTAGCCAGTTCCCTTGACCATGAAAGTACCTCGTACCATTCCGGATTTGATGTTATTCTCCTGATGGCTTTCTTGTGGAACGATGTGAACGGATATTTCGCGTACTCTCTGAAGAAGAACTGCATCCACTGCACAGGGTCTTTCTCCAGTTTCTGGAGTTTCGCCATTCTTTCAGCCGGACTCAGGTCATCGGTGCCGCTGTCCCGCTTCAGCGATGAATGGTATTCCCTCCATTCGTTGAACGCCTGCTTGTCATCTGCCCTGCTCATTTCATCTTCTCCTTTATGTAGGCGTCGAACCAGTCGCTGAGTTCCTTGGCTTTTTCAAGGTCCGCTTTCCGGAGCCAGTCCAGAAGTCCCCTTGAAACATTGTATATATCACGGATAGAGGCATCCTGTTCAAGTGCTTCGAGGTCGGCGGTAAGTTTTCTCCGTATGTCCGCTTCTGCGGCTGACGGGAACCTTTTTCCGGGCTCTCTGGATGCGATGGCCTTGTCGAGTTCATCCAGCTGCTGCAGGGTGGAGTTTATCCTTTCCTCCCTTGTTTGCAGCAGGTTCAGTTTAAGACCTTCCCAGTCTTTTGCCCAGCGGTTTACCGTGGCTCTGGAGACTCCTACCCTGTCGGCTATTTCCTGCTGGGTCAGGTTCTCCTTCAGGAACATGAGCTTCGCCCATTCCTTCTTCTGGTTTGATGTCAGTTTATCTCCCATATCAGTATCATTTGACTTACAAAAAGTATATCTGCCGGGGCTGAAAGAATAATCCGGCTGTAAACAACAGCACTGGGATGTTGTTATTTACACTGGCATTGCTGTCTGTTGCAGCCCGATTTGTCACTGAGGATAAACCGCTGCAATTTTGCGCAAAACAGACGGACAGAAGATGGGATAAGATATGGACATTCACGCTGCATGATGAGTCAGTGAATACATACGGGTTCAGGATGCTCACTTCCGGATGCAATCTGGAGGAGTTCAAAAAGAACCCGGTGATGCTATTGAATCATGATGACTGGTCTATGCCGATAGGCAGATGGGAGAATATCAGGATAGAAGGAGGACGCATACTCGCCGATGCGGTGTTTGACGAAGATGATCCGAGGGCTGCGGAGGTAATGAGGAAGTTGACGAGGATTTCATCAGGATGGCTTCCATAGGGGCATGGCCACCGGAAGAGACAAGTGATGCGTATGACCTCATGGCACCGGGACAGACTGGTCCGACAGTTACCAGATGGACAGTGCGTGAGGCGAGCATAGTGACAATTGGTGCGAACCACAATGCCCTGGCATTCTATGACAGGAAAGGACGGAAAGATCATCAGCCTGGACAAAGGAGCAGACCTGGTCCGGCTGATGGATGAACATAGCCATAATCCAAAAAAGAAACAAGATGGGAAAGTTGACAGAACTTTTGAATCTGCGTGACGATGCCAACGAGCAGTCTATAGCAGATGCGGTGTCCTCGATCATCAAGGACCGCGACAGACTCAAATCAGAGAACAAGACCCTGTCCGATGCGATAGACAGGATCAACACAGAAAAGAAGGAATCCCAGAAGAAGGAGGCAGTTGAACTGGTCGATGCTGCCATCAGGGACGGACGGTATGACGCGAAGGGACGAGATTCCTTGCTTGCCCTTTTTGACCGGGACTTTGCCGGCGCGAAGACGATGCTTGAGTCTATCCCGGCAAGGAAATCAGTACGGTCCCAGATACAGTCGGCCTCCGGAACTGAAAACACGGAACTTGCCGACCTGTCGAAGATGAGCTGGAATGAACTCGATAAGGGGGAAAAGCTTGCAAGGCTCAAGGACCTGTCTCCGGAGATATACAGGAGCAAGTTTAAGGAGAGATTCGGTGTGGAGCCGAAGGAGTAAAGTTTAACCATAAATCATTATAGGAATGGCAATTCAGAAAGAACTTTGGATGGGCACGATAGTCGAGGGCCTTTTTGCCTCGAATTCATTCATGTCCAAGGCATTCAATGCCGACGAATATGTCCTGCAGGGGAAGACAGTGCATATTCCTAATGCCGGTGCTGCGTCGGGGGTTGAGAAGAACAGGAAAACCAAGCCGGCATCCGTAAAGACGCGCACTGATACCGATATCACGTTCACGCTCGATGAGTACACGACGGATCCGGTTCATATCAGTAATGCAGATTCGTCGGAACTCAGTTACAACAAGAGGGAGTCAGTTCTTCGCAATGACAAACTGAAGCTGATGGATGCCGTTGCGCTTGACTTCATCTACAACTGGTCTCCGGATTCCGCACGATGTGTCGAGACCACAGGAGCCGAGGTCGATGCATATACACCGGATGCCACTGGCAAGAGGAAAGGTCTGTGTAAGGCTGATGTCCTTACCCTCATGACAAAATTCAATGAGGAGGATATCCCTCAGGAGGGGCGTTACCTGCTTCTGGATGCGCAGATGTATTCGCAGCTGCTTGATTCGCTCACTGCAAACGAGAACACTGCATTCCTTGCATCTGCTGACGCACAGAACGGTGTGCTCGGAAAACTTTTCTCATTCAACGTGATGATGCGAAGCAAGGTCGGTGTCTATACCAATGCCAAGGCAAAGAAGGCATGGTCTGAAGCAGGTGCTGCGACTGACCTCGCTGCAGGTCTTGCATGGCATGACCAGAGCGTATGCCGTGCTCTCGGAGAGGTTAATGCATTCGAAAATGAAGGAGACCCTACCTGGTACGGTGACATCTATTCGTTCCTTGTCAGGGCGGGCGGACGCATAATGCGCTCTGACAACAAGGGTGTAATGGCAATAATCCAGGGCGGCCCCTGACTGCAGGAGGTCAGTAATGGCAGCCAGACTCAAATATCTTGTTATCCACTGCACAGCCACGCCGGAAGGCCGTGACGTGACCTCGGATGAGATCCGCAGATGGCACACTGACCCGGTAAGCAAGGGAGGACGTGGCTGGACGCAGGTGGGATATACAGATCTGATACATCTTGACGGGACAGTGGAACGTCTCGTGGGAAAACAACGAAGACTCCAATGTCGATCCCTGGGAGATCACTAACGGGGCCAAAGGGTACAATACAGTGTCAAGGCATATTGTATATGCCGGAGGCCTGGACTCTGACGGGAAGACTCGGAGGATACCAGGACCAGGGGCGCAGCTTGAATCTATGGCCGGATATGTACGCAGGTTTCATGAGTCTTTTCCTGATGTCAGGATAATCGGGCACAATGAGATTGCGGCCAAGGCCTGTCCGTCCTTCGACGTACAGGAATGGCTGAAAAGTATAGGCATTAACCAGTAATGTAAAGAACGGGCTATGGACAGTATGGCAATGGATTTCCTGATGGACTTTCTCCGGTTCGCCCTTCCGGGCGGATTTCTCGGAGGCATAGTCACATGGATTGCGGGGCGGAGGAAAAGGAACAACGACATGCTGTCCCAGCTCCAGTCTTCGATAAACATGCTGAGTTCCGAGAACCGGAAGATTCTTGACGAGAACATAAACCTGCGGGTCGAGAATGCGGAGCTTAAGGCGAACCAGGAGGCGATGCTGCTGAAGTTGACCAATCTCACAAAGGAAATCGAGAGGCTCAGGAAACTTATTAACGGTAAAGAACGGAATGCGAAGGAACGCAAAAGCAATATTACTGCTGGCCGTCGTGCTGCTGACCGGATGCGGAGTGCAGAAGACCGCAATGTCGGAAAGGACAGGGCAGGAGAAGCATCTGGAAGAGAGACTGATGTCTGTGCGGGACAGTATGGAACAGGAATGGAGCCGCAGGACGCTCAGGGGAACAGCCTGGTGCAGATCCGGACGGAACTGATGATGGAAGCTGTGCCGGAATCGGTGGCATCGATGGAACTGACGGAGGAGAGCCTCCATAATCTGCCGGAAGGGGCCGAGTACAGCACATCGTCGGGCAGGTCTTCCCTGACAGTCCGCAGGACATCAGACGGGATAACCGTTACAAGCCGGTGCGATTCCATTGCAAGATTGTGCCGGTATTATGAGGAACGTCTGAACAGGAGCGAGACTGAAATAGACAGTCTGCACAATGTTTGTCCACGAGGGCGGCAGACAGCACGGCTGTAACATCTGAATTCGCATCTGATACCGAAACCGTACAGGTCACGGAAACCAGACGGCGCGGCGGATGGTTTGGCTGGCTGGTCTCCGGATTCATATCTGGAGTAATGGTGACGATCGTCGCCAGGATTATCATAAGGAAATTTATTTCATAATCAGATTAAGTAATGGCAAAGGAAAACGACGGAATAGTTGTGCTGCTTGATGCACTTGTATTCAATGGCAAAAAAGATAGGCTATGTATCCGAGGACGGTATCGACTGGGGCGGAGACGCTGCGGAGTATATCAGAATTTGGGCGGCCCAGAAGCGTAATGCACCGGTAAAGAAGATTAAGAAGAAAGCGGCGACCAATGTGATCACATTCAACCTCATTGAACTTCTGCCGCAGAACTGTGCGGATGTCATGGGAGGGGATGTGTCCGGGGAGAAGTGGAATTTCCTTCTGATTCAGTGATGCTGGAAGGCCCGCTGAAGATTCTGTCCGGCACAGGCCAGACTATAGAAATCTACAATGTATCCCTTGACGGGGCGATAAGAGGAACCCTGGGTGGGGACGACCCTCTCAGAATCGAATGCGAGATGGAGATGGAACTCCCGGCAAGCGGAGGATCCCGGGCTGCATGTATCCGACAGAGCCGGCAATCAGCATCAACCCTGAGACTCTGAATTTCGAGTCTGCCGGGGGCGAAAAGACTGCTACCATAGACGCGACCGGCCCATTCAAGGTCGGGACTGTGCCTGACGGGTTCACTGTTGAAGTGAAGAACAACGGTACTGTTGTGGTGAAGACCGAACAGAATTCCGGAGAGCAGAAAAGCGGGTCAGTCGAATTCACCCTTTTGGCTGACAGCAGCAAGAATGCGACTCTTACCCTCAGCCAGACCGCAGGAGCATGATGGACAGGACTGTGGAGATAGAGGCGGCAGAGGCGCTCCTTGATGTCGGGGTGTCCCTGCCTCTTCTTTCATTAAAGATACCGTTCAGGAAGAAACGGGTGTCTATATTGAGAGTCACGATGAAACGGCCTTTCTCGGGACCCTTGTCAGGATGTCGAAGATATATGCCGGTCTCGGTGTCACATACGATGAAATGGCTGATTTCAACCAGGGACAGGAGGCCGAATTCATGGCTGAACACGGCGGAGACATGGCAAGACTCGTATCGTTGGCGATATGCCGCGGATCATTGTCAGGATATCTGTTTTCAGGACTGCTTTCCAGGATCATATTGTGGCGTTGCGATGACAGGTATATTTTCGGGGCAGGGCTCATGTTCAGGGGTCTGCTTAGCACAAAGTCTTTCAGGAATATTATCAGGTCGGTGGAAAGGGCAAATCCGATGAAACCGAGACTGAGCCAGACGGGAAGGGAGAGTTAAGAACCAGGTTCATCGGTTCCCATAGCCCCTTCGGAACTATATGGCAGATTGCCACTGCCACGGGCTGGAGTGTCCGCGATATCATGTGGAAGATCAATTATCCGGCTTTGCGGATGATGCTTGCGGATGCGCCTCATTATGAAACGGCCAAAACGGATGCCGATACAGGCAAGGACGAGACCAGAAAGAAGAAACAGAGAAGGAAGAAAGGCAAGGATGCAGTCAGCTTCTTCCAGTCAATGTTGAAAAACGATAAAGCGGAAGAATGAAACCGGTAGAGATCGAGTTCCTTCTGAGGGACAGGACAGAGGAAGGCCTTGACAGGATGTCAGGCAATCTTGATGGAGTGCAGGCGAAATACAACTCCACCAGGGCCACCGTTGCGGCGCTCCAAAAGGAAGTGGAGAAGCTGCAGGGGAAGAAACTGTCCTCAGGTATTGATTCTTCCGTGAACACTGCCCAGATTGATACCCTCAAGAAGAAGATTACCGAACTTAAGGCGGAGGTGGCCGCTCTTGAAAAGGAGTACCCTGAACTCGGCAAGACCATATCCGGAACCCCTCTGGTACCACCTGATGCCCAGAAGGTGAAAAGTACATATAACGGTCTGCATAACAGCATCCAGCAGATTGCAAGGGAGATGCCTGCGCTGGCAATGGGACCGCAGACTTTCTTCCTGGCAATCTCAAACAACCTGCCAATTTTTACCGATGAGCTGGCCAGGGCAAAGAAAGAATACAACGAGCTCGTACAATCCGGGAAGAAAGGCGTTCCCGGATGGAAGCAGATCCTGTCCTCCCTGTTTAGTTGGCAGACTGCACTCACTACAGGCATCATGCTCCTGGTCATGTACGGAGATGAGATTGTGCGGTGGATATCGGATCTGTTCAAAGGCAAGAAAGCCATCGACAGTGTCACTGACGCTATCGGGTCAATGCATGAGGCCATCGATGCGGAGAACCTGGCGGGACAGATAGCCAATTTCGAGAAACTTGCGAGAGCGTACAGGGCAATCGGTGACAATGCCGAGGAAAAGCAGAAGTTTCTCAAGGACTATAAGGATGAAATTGAGAAGACAGGAGTCGTAATTTCCGACATATACGATGCCGACAATCTTTTTATCGACAATGCCGACAGGTTTGTAGAGTCAATACAGAAGAGGGCCCTTGCATTGGCCGGTATGGAACTGGCCAAGGAACAGTACCAGAAGGCTATAGAAATAAAGGCAGAGAATGCCGGTACATACACGGATCTTGATACTGCAAGAAACAACAGGGCGTATTATGCCAATGAATACAACCAGAGACTCTCTTATCTCAAGGCGAATAACCTTATCGGGAACCCTCTTTATGAAAGGCAACTGAAGGCGTCCCTTTCCAATTACAACTACTGGAATGATCAGGTGAATTCTCTTGAAGACAAGATAGAGAATAAAATCGAATCCAGAATAAAGACCTTTATGGATGCCGGCAACACATATCTTGATGCGGCAAACTATCTGGATGAGGAAGCTGCCGACATACTGGACGATGCCGAGATAGAAACAGACAAAGGTAGCGAGAGTGGTAACGGAAGTTCATCCCAGGATCTAAAGAAGAGACTGACGGAAAGACTTGCGAAGATGGAGGCTGATGCGCAGACGGATGTATCTGAAATGACTGTCAAGGCCATGAAGGAAGGGTATGAGAGGGAGAGGAAGGAAGCCGAACTGGAATTCGAACAGGAGAAGGCCCGTATTCGGCAGGAGCTTGAAGAGAGGCTTGCCCTGTACGCAGAACTTCGCAAGGCGGGTGCAGCTGTCCCGGCAGGAGCGGAGGAGCGTACAAAGGCGCTTGCGGCAACCCAGACTGCAAAAGCCGGAATGGTCTACAGCAACCGTCTTGCCCAGATAGATGCCCAGGAGAGGAGTGATGAAGAAGAACGCTTGCAGAAGACCGAGTCCGACCTTCAGAAACTGCTCGACAAGTATCGTGATTATGAAGCGCAGCGGGCTGCCATAAAGAAACAGGGGGACAATGATATTGCCGCGCTGGAAGCTGCCAGGACAGAGGCCAATTCTGAAGAGATAGACCGTGCCATAGAGGTAGCCCGGCAGAAAATCCAGGCGGGCATTCAGGATATAAATAATGCCGAGGCCAGGAGCACGGCCGAGGACAGCGGCTTTTTCAGACGTCTTTTCGGTGACTGGTCATCGATGTCCTTCAGCTCGTTGAAGGAACTTATTGCCCAGGCACGGCAGCTCCGGGATTATCTGAACGGATCCGGAGATGCCTCCGGAATAACATTCATAACCCAGGAACAGCTTGAGACTATCGAGAAAAGTCCGGAGGAACTGGAGAAAGTCAAGAAGGCGCTTGATGGCTTGCTGAACAAGAGTTCGAGCGGTAGCAGCAAGTGGTCCAATATATTCAAGACATTTGAGAAAGGCCTTGCGAAACTGAAGGGAGCAAAAAGGCCTTGACGAGATATCCGGTGCTATAGGAACTATCGGGGAGCTGCAGGGGATGCTGCAGGCGAACTTTCGAAAATGTTTGAAGCCATGGGGAATGATGCTGTGGCTGATGCTATGGAAGGGACGCAGCAGGTGCTCGGTGCGGTGGCCAATATCGGAGAAGGGTTTGCGAAAGGTGGCATCGTCGGTGCTGTTGGTGCTGCAGTGGGCGAAATCGCGAAATTCGCGACATCAGCAATCGAAGCGGCCAACAGATATGCAGAGGCACTCAAAGAGATAGAGAATGCCCGGCTTTCATTCCAGCGTCAGTACAATCTTCTTCTTCTGGAGCAGAACCTTCTTCTCGAGGAGGCTTCCAACATATTCGGAGAGCGTCAGATATTGAAGGCTGCCAATGCTTTGGAAGTATACCGCCAGGCGCAGGAAGATCTGGACAATGCACTCAAACACTCAGGGTTGAATAGACATAGGACCGGCGGGGTTGGTAGCAGTTCCAGCGTCCGTCGGCCGGGGTCTGGATACAATAATGCCAGGAATGCGTACAATGAGTATCTGGACGGCCTGGGCAGTGCCACCATAGTGACCGGTTTTGAAAAAGACAGGTCTGTTCGGTTGGGGCAAGGGACGGATGTCTACAGCAGCATACTCAAGGTGTATCCTGAACTGATTGACGAAAACGGCAAGCTTGATACCGCGATGCTCCAGACAATCCTTGATACCAGGACCATGTCGGATGAGACACGTGCCTATCTGGAGAATCTGCTTGACCTTACCGATGTCATGGAAGAAGCGCAGGAGGCTCTCAGGGACTATCTGAATGAAACATACGGAGGACTCGGTGACGGTATATTGGATTCCGTGGTAGCTGCCATCGATGGAAGTCAGGGGTTCTTGAAGGGTTTGCCGACAATGTGGGCGGCACATTTGAGGAACTCGGGGAGCAGCTGGCATATTCGCTCTATTTCGCGGACGAATTCGACCGGCTGCAGAAAGATCTTGAGGAATTGTACGGAAGCGGAAAGAGCGAGCAGGATATAACGGAAGAAGCGATGGATCTTCTTGACAACTTCTATGACAATATAGGAGACAATGCTGATGCCGCACTGGAATGGATGCGCGCATGGCAGGAAAAGGCTGCGGAAAAAGGCTTCGATATCTGGAACGACGGGACTGTCTCCCCAGACCGGCAAAGCCGGGTCGTTCGAGACGATGACCCAGGAACAGGGAACCAAACTGGAGGGGCTTTTCACATCAGGACAGATACACTGGGCGAATATGGACACCACTCTTGACGGAATGGGCGATGACATATCCGAAGGGCTTGACTGCCTCCGGAATATAGAATCAATACTGCAGGGAGCCTTGCTGAACTCAGGGCAATAAGATCGGATATGTCTGTCATAATACGTGACGGGGTAAAGGCGAGATGATATGGAAATACTGAAGGGACTTTTTTTCATCAATGAACTTGATGCATACGATACTTACGGGGTTTTTCTTTCGGAGGAAAATGCCGGCGACATGGAGAACTATAATGCCCTTATGAAGCCTGCGGATTCGAAAGACCATACATGTGTCGATTTCAGGGAACAGGACGGGGAAAAGTATGCAAAAAAGCTTGTCACGGCACTCAAAGCGCGTGAAATAGAGTTGCAGTTCACGCTGGAGGCTGCCAATAAGGCAGATTTCTTTGACAAGCGCAGGAAGTTCATCACGGCACTCCGGACGGGTGCTGACGGATGGCTGACCTTGAAACTTGCCGACATAGGCCAGTCATTCAAAGTCTTCTATGTCAGCTGCAGTCGATGGACCCAGCTGACGGGTTTTGAAGGCAAAGTATATGCGAGTTTCAAGGTGAAATTCCGCGAACCGGAACCTGTGTATTGAAAGCCGTTCAAACGGTGTTCAAACGACATTTTAAAGTAAGGGAACAATGGCACTCAAGATATATGACAAAGACAACGCACTCCGGATGGAGGCCGCCTGCGATGAATCCAGTTCACAGCAGGTGGAACTTCATGGAGACAATGTCCTGTCCCTGTCGTTCACGTCATACGAATGTATCCGCATTGATGTGAATGATTATGTGGACTTCTGCGGTGAAAGGTTCTGGGCCGTGGAGCGTTATATTCCGGAACAGGTGTCTACCGTCGAGTGGAAATACGCACTGAAACTTTACGGGATACAGAGTCTTGTCAGCCGGTTCCTGGTCGTGAAACTTGTGGACGGGGAAAACGAGACCGAGTTCTCCCTTACCGCACCGGCTTCGGAGCATCTGCAGTTGATAGTTGACAGTATCAATGCCGGAATGGATACCACAGACTGGAAGACTGGTGAGTGTGTGCAGTCCGAAAATCTTGTCATAGACTATTCCGGGACATACTGCAATGAGGGCCTTTCAAAGCTCGCCGAGTCAGCCGGTACCGAGTTCTGGTTTGACGGGACAACTGTGAACCTGTGCAGATGCGAGAGGGGTGAACCTGTGACGCTTTCCTATAATAATGGTTTGGTTTCACTGTATAGGGATGCTGCGGATAATGTGAAGTTTTTTACCCGGCTTTTTCCTATCGGGAGTACCAGGAACATCGATCCGGAGAAATACGGTCATACGAGACTGCAGCTCCCGGACGGATCCAAATATGTTGACCGCGATATCGACAGATACGGAATCATCCACCATTATGAGAAAGAGGCGTTCTCCAAAATTTATCCCCGGAGGATTGGAACAGTCAGCAGTGTCAGGTCATCTGATGCTGTTTCGGAAGACGGGACCAAGTATAAGATATACTGGTTCAAAGATGACGAACTTGATTTCAATCCGAACAGTTATGAGATCGCCGGCCTTGTCAAGCATGTATCTTTCCAGTCCGGAGAACTGAACGGACGGGATTTCGAGGTGAACTGGCATCCGGATACAGAGGAATTCGAGATTATAACGACATGGCCTTATGATGATGGCCGTCAGGTGCCTGGGGATACGCTCATTCCTGCTTCCGGGGACAAATACATACTCTGGAATCTGCGTATGCCTGATGAGTATTATGCTCTGGCCGAACAGGAGTTTCTTGATGCTGTGAACACATATATGGATGACAACCGCAAGGATGTCTCCGTATATAAAGGCATACCGACTATATAGATATCGATGAGCGGGGGCTGACACTTGTGCTCGGCCAGCGTATCAGACTTGAAAGCATACAACACTTCCCGGAGACAGGGTATAAACTGAGTCGGATCGTGAAGATTACCCGTAATGTCCTGCGGCCTACCGATATGGACATAGAGGTAAGTGATGTCGTATCGAAAGGCAAGTATGATGCATTGAACGACAGCGTCAGCGAGGTCAGGAGCTATGTGGAGACTACAACCGGAGCCTTGCCGGGCATAGTCAAGAGTTGGGAGACCACAAAACTGACCGACAGTAACCTCATGAGTTCAATGAAGACATTGCTGGAGATGGCAAGGCGGTCATTGAGCCGATTGAATGACGATACTGCCGAAGGTCTGATAACATTTCTGGAAGGTCTTGTGTCAGAAGGTCTGGTTTCAGCCAAGGACGGACTCGAGATCGGACAGTATGTGAATTCTATAACGGCGGGGAAAGGTGCAGGAATTGACCGTGACGGTAATGCCCAGGTAGAAAGCATCGAAGTGAGATCCTACATGAAGGTGATGGAGCTTATCATCAACAGGCTTTCGGCCCAGGAGGGGGAATTCAACTTCACAGAGTCCGGTACCATAGACAAGGTAACGGAACTTGAGTCAGGAACATATCTTCTTGATATCAGGAAGCGCTGGGACTTCGATTTTACGGCATTTAAGGAGAATGATGTTGTATACGGCAGTATCAATTCATTGCTTGAGGACGGGAGTTATTATACAAGCTGGTTCCGGGTGCTCGCCGTTGATGTGTCGGCGAACCAGCTTACGGTCGCCCTGTACCCGGATGACGAAGTCCCAGCCGGACGGAATTTTTGCCCCGTCAGCCGGAATGAATATCTGCAGGCGGGGTAATGCAACGGACAAGGATAGACAGAGCTGCTGGTATCTGTCAAGCTATGAGGGTTGCATAATGTATCTCGAAGGGGTTACGAAGCCTATACTTGAGGAGAGCAACTATTATCTGAGCCTCGGCAGGCCGAAGCATCTTGAACTGTTCAACGGGCTTCCGATAAACTATGATCATCCGTACCTTTTTGCGAGGGGTGCGATAGTCCAGATCTTCTCAGGATAGATTTTCAGGGGAAATCCGGTATATGAGATTGTGGATGAAGGCCTATGGAAGGAGAACAGCGAGTATATAAGGGGATACAGCAGTCTGTACGGGAAATATATACAGCACCAGGTGTGGTATAAGGACTGCTGTTGGCGATGTGTTACCGATGCAGCCACGGTGGGGCTTCCTCCTAAATGGAACAACACACAATGGGTGTGCGTGTCCGGAGACGGCAATTTCACCCTTGAAATTACCAGTACAAAAGGCAGGTTCTTCCGTTTCGGGCAGGAATATACCACCCTCGGATTCCGTCTCAGACATGGCAGTATGGATATCAGTACAGATGCATCGCAAGTGGAATGGACCAGGGAGTCCGGAAATGTCAGGAAGATCTGCTTTGGAATACGGAGCATGCGGCATCGCACGAGACTGTAGATATCACTCCGGCAGATATGCCGAGCAACTGGTTTGACGAACGGCAGGTCATATTCAGATGTACGGTGGCAATCAGGGAGGGCGAGGCGTTGAGTCAGAAATTTACAATAAATAAATAATACAGTTATGAAGACAGCATCAGCTTATATACTTTATCAGCCTTTGAGTGTGTCGTTGTCACTTTGAGGTGGCAGGAGGCAGCCTGAACCAGAACAGGAACGGACTTACAGGGGAATACGAGCCGGACAGGACATTGTTCCCGCTTATGTTGCGTCCTCGGCTTACGCTCACGGATCCTGATGGCCTTCTGGATCAGGGGGACCATTCGTCCGATCTTATAGATACAAGATGGTATATCGGATCAGACGAATCCGGAGAGAGGATAACCACGCAGACGGAGGGGTTTGTTTTGGGCTCTTACGGTGTTTTAACCGTGAAAAGGAATGTGGAGCCGTCACAGCCGTTGACGCTGTTCTTCAGTTGCGCGTTCATTGATCCGAGGACAGGCAAGACATTCCGGAAGACATGTGTCACGACATTGTCCTCTGTGGCCTCGGTTCAGTTCAATCTTTCTCTGGAGATAGATGCAGCACTGAAAATGGCAGTCAGTCCGTTCCGGAACAACCAGACCAGGAAGATTACGGCCACCATGCATAATGGTACCGAAGTTGTCGATGACGGTGATGCCGTATATCTGTGGCAAGTGTGGGACGGGGCATCTTTCCGTAGTATTACAGAAGATGATCTTTTTCTATGTCTTCGGGCAGAATACCAGGTCTCTTACGATAGACAGAAGGTTTATTGACAGGGGAGACAATCCGGGTGATGGCATATCACAAGTCACATCAGGAGCAGAAACTGTATGCACAGACACGTGTGTTCAGGTGGTATGGGCAATGGGATGAGCGGGAAACGATAGTACGTGGCCGCTTTATTCGTCCAGACACTTCGGAGATAGAAGTCAGGGCGGTCATAGATACACCAAAAGGTCAGGTCGTGTCCCCGGCCGACTATTATGATATCACGCATATAAAGACCACCAATGAGGCCGGCGCGCGTCAGGATGTGATTGGATATGGGGAAAAGGTGGTCTTGCCGGCGGCATGTAAACCGCAAAGACGCGATTACGGTATTCGGCATTGATGTGAAGGAGCTGACTGCATTAAGGGCATGTACTGTCGGAGGGAAAATAGCAACGGTGAACGGAAAAATAATGACTATAAGGATTCCGAAGATATGAAAATAACGATGTATTCAGTCCCGGAGAAAATTGCTGCCGATTTGGGGCTTACAGAATTAAGAATATCTGATGGCAGCGGACATTATCTGTTGTCATCCCAGGACCTTCGGGCATACGGCATTGATCGGGCTGTATCGGATGGGGCTGTCGGGATTTTGGCAGCTGAAGCAAAGGAGAAGTTCAATCTATAAATTCAGAATTGATATGGATATAAGTGCTATCGATACGCTTGAGGCGATCGTTGATGGTGACACCATCGTCCCGGGAATGAATTTTGCCCTTCCTTCCGGAGTGGGTACTACCCAGTATTTCAATCCGTCTACAGGAGAATGCACCCCTGATTATTCCCAGAGCAAGAATCAGATTATTTTATACCCATACTGCTACTCAAGCAGTTCCGGTAAATTCATTGTCCCTGATTCAGGACAGGAAATGTGGTATTTTGACAATCCTGATTCCGAATCTTCACAGATTCTGGAGACAAAAGGCGGGGAAGTCGTGTCAAAGTACAGCAATCTGTTCCAGAAAACCACCTATTCGGTGAATAATCAGGTATTCCCGGCATTGAAAATTATCGGCAATCTCGCAGGGAAGATTCCCTGAACGATGTCGGCATATATTTCAAGTCCACATTCAAAGGTATGGAATTGACCTGTCATGCCGTGATATCTGTACGAGAGAGCGTCGGCAGTATGTTTGACATCCTGATAAACTGTACCAATGAGGACGGTTTGAATGACACTGTAATCGACAATAACAGTGAATACCTGGTGCTCAATGCATCCCTGCAGGATAATGGCGCCAACGTCTCTCCATCCGGAGCATGGAGCTGGAAGAAAGCAACATCATCAGGGCTGGTAGCTGTGTCTCATGTCGCAGGCGTTACAGAACTTTCAGATTCTAACAGGACACTGAAACTGTATGACGGGGCGATAGAGGGACAGAGGAGTATTTCGCATGTGTTGAGCACAACGGAGTCACATATATGAAGGGTATCCAGGTATGTGACACCCATGACCCGTATTATATCGATATCGGCAGATCCAAGTCAAGCAATATGGTGAAGGAGACTGATACTATAGAGTATACGCCGAAAGTGCTTTCAAGGTCGTCAAGGACAGTACAGAGCGGCTGGTCTTTCAGCTATG
>VOFD01003021.1_pt1 | contig 34070 bp, 48 predicted proteins | sample 5384101 | NCBI WGS metagenome assembly VOFD01 (sample SAMN12384723, study PRJNA508395) | human gut metagenome | isolation source: healthy gut C | host: Homo sapiens
GCGAAACGGAATATGCCAAGCGGGAGGACGGCAAAAAACAGGAGGGCGGACAAAGGGCACCCGGCGGCAATCGGGGTGATGCCACGCAGACAGGTATGCAGGAGAAAACAGAAAAGAAAACAGAGAAAAAACAGAAACATGAATGCCTCGGGGAGCGGCGACAACGGTAAATACTGCGGAAAGACATTGCGGAAGCCGGACAATGCGGACGAAAAAGACGGTACGGACGGCAAGGATGATACAGATGATACGGAGCAGTGCGGACAGTACGGACAGTACAGACAGTAGGGACAGTAGGGACAGTAGGGACAGTACGGACGGTACGAACTGGTGCGAATCGGCAACCCGATGGACTGGCAGACGGGGCGGAGAAAGCGGAAAAGCGGAGAAAGGATAGAGCGAAAAAAACAGGCCTGCGAAAAACGCAGGCCCTACGACCCGGCCCGAAAGCCGGTCTGAATCTTAACAACTATTTGTTCTGGTCGCCAAGGATACGCATTGCAACATCGAGGATCGTCGTGTCGTCCAGTGTAACGACTCCACCGTCCGGGCCCGGTTCGAAATGAACCCCCACGCACTCCTTAGCCTCGTGCTTGCCCCCGAAATAATTGCGGACGGTTTCTACGTCGAGTCCCAGTTCATCTGCAATGCGTTGCGAGCTGCCGCTGGGCAGCCTGTCCTTGATGCGGCGCAACTCGTTAAATGTGATAATCATATCCGTTGAATTTTAAGTTGAAGTTCTGCATCACTAAGTTAATACAATTTTGCGGAACTGCAAAATTTCTGCCTTAAAAAGTGAAATAAAAACGTAACATGAACGGAACAAAAATAAAACCGCCCTTCTATTGCGAAAGGACGGTTTTTCCACGGACAGCGAAGCCGGATCAATCTTCCGGTTCGATGTAAAGCTGGAAAATAAGGGGCGTGAACGACGGGATCTCGGTGGTGATGGTCGTCACGGTGGTACCCGTGCTGGAACTGTCGTAGCCGTAGCCCCCGTAATGCTGTCGTAGTAACCGCCGTAGTAGTTGCCGTAAGCCGCCGTAGTACCCCCGTAAAGCCGCCGCTGCCGTAGTAGCTATTGGCGAATAATTGAGGTAGTTGAGATAATCGAGGTAACTCGACGAATAAACCGCTCGACCCCGAAGTGGACGAACTCGACGAGCCGCTCTTGCCGGTCGTACCGTAGGCGTTGGTCGAGGTGGTGATGAGCTCCGCCCACTGACCGAACTTGAGGTTGGGAATGGTATAGTAGAACGCCTGGATCATCCCGCCGCTCGACGGGGTGTAGTCGAGCGCCGTGCCCTTTGCGCGACCTCGCCGTAGATGAGCCCCTTCACTTCGTCGATATTCGTATCGAAGATGAATCCGTCGAGGAAACGGCCGATGTACCAGATTTTGGCCGTACCGTCGAGCGTCACCGAGTCGGCTTCGAGCGCCTTTGACACCCTCGTACTTCTGGTAATCGTCGCCCCTCGCCGTGGAAACGCTTTTTGAGCGCCTCGGCGATCTGCATGTCGATGTCCCTGACCGAAGCCTCGCTGACATAGGGGCTCGTAGCCTACGTGGTAGGGCGCAGGGAAGGAGAGTGATCCCGGGGCTCGGCCGGGTTGTAGCGCACGTTGACGTAGGTGACCTGGGGGATCGAGTCGCAGGCGCTGACCCAGCGCTTGGACGTCTCGTTGTAGGGGTGTTCGGGATCCTCGGGGTCTTCCTGGCACCTCCGTGGCGGGCGTGTCGTCGTCGCCCTTGCTGTAAATCTGCAGGCCGCCGTTCAGTTCGCAGAAATCATCCACACGGTACCCTCGCGTTCGAGCGGGTTGCTGACCGTGTCGCGGATCTCCATGGTCTACGATGAACGGACGTTTGGAACTGAGCGAATAACCTTCCCTGCCCCTCATATCCGCCCGTACCCTCGACGCCGTTGCCGACTACCGACGAAGGCATGTAGAGCCGGGATTTTCGAGCCGTGCGCAGCGTCACCTCGGGAAGGTGATGCCCAGCCGGTCTTTGTTATTCGGAAATAGGTATTCGCCGAGCGTCAGCGTACGGCGCATGGCCAGCCACGTCCCTTCCATCAGTCCTGAGTTTTCCGAGCCACAGTAGCGGTAGAAAGGCACATAGTGGGTATACTTGAGAAAGACCCGGCCAGCACGGCATCGTCGGCATTGCGCGTGAGGATGATGTTGCCGCTAGGTCGCGCCCCGAAAAATCGAAAGACACCCAGATGTCCTCGGTGTTGATCGGATCCCGGACGCAAAGGTCGCCCGCATCGAGCAGGTCGACATAGTACAGCCCTTCGGACTGGAGGTTCTCCACCAGGTCGCTGCGGTGCTGGGTCATCCATGCCTCGAGCGCCTGGTTCTCGGAATTTGTCGTAAGATTCCGTTTCGTCTTTCGCGCAGGACGTCAGCACCAGAAGGCCGGCGAGCGGCACGTACAGAAAACGAGCGATAAATTTCATATATTCGGTTTGTATTTTACTCAACTTTTTAATTCGTCGGTTCCACAGGGGCGTCCGCGTCGACCGGATCCACTGCGTCCACCGTAAAAAACCAGGCTATGGGACTCTCATTCGGGATAAGGCCGAAATAATCGTCGCCATAGGCCATATTGTATGTCATATACACCTCGACGGCATCGCCCTCGCGGCAACCAAGTAACGCATCGGCCAGCCCTTTTTATTATGTCAGGGTGCCGCATATCCACCGTCAGCGGCTCGAACTTCCACCACTCGGTATTGAGCCCCCGCCCTTCCAGAAAACTTTTCAGGGCGGCATCGTTCGTATAATAAGGTACTGTCCAGTTGTTTTCTGAGCCCGTCGTCACGATATTCGCATAGGTGAAAAACGTAGGCGCGGAACGTGATCTTCACGGTCGAGGCCGGGGTTACCTCCGGCCAGTTGACCCGGTCGGGATTGTAGATGTCGGTGATGTAGCGGTATACGGCATCGCCCGAAACCGTGTAGTTAGGGCTGGTTGCTGCCCCTCCTCCAGGTTCTCCTCGGCGACGAGCCGGGTGCGTGCGTCCCGGTCAGGAAAGAGACTATCTTCTCCTTCTGCGCGGGCTGGACGTCCTCGTCGTCGGAACAGCCGGCCAGCGACACGAGCGCAGCGGATATGCATATGACAAATAGTCTTTTCATCGTCGTATTATCGTGCAAATTTACAAAAACAATCCGATTTCAAAGCATGAAACGTAAAAAGCCCCGGTTAGCGTGCCGGGGACAAAAAAAAGACGACCGAAGCCGTCTAAATCCTTCCTGCCATCAGCGGTAATAGTCTTTCCGCGGGTCTTTGAGCCGCTGGAGCCGCCGCTGCTTCAGCACGTAGATACCTATCGCTACGGCGACGGCACCACAGACGATGCAGAGCAAGAGGATAATAAATCGAGTGGGAGCGCCTCTTCCATTTACCGAGCATGCAAGTTTAACAAAATATTACGGCGTATAAAAATACGATGCCGCAAATGTATAGCAAATAATCTGCCCGGCCAAATTGTGGGGGAATTTTCATACTTTGATTGATTAAAAAGCTTTTCATAGGATTTTTAAGGCCATCCGCACCAGATCCTCGACCGAAACAGCCGGATTATCGCGCAAGATGCCGCGCAGGGCCTTCTCGGCAGGGGGCCTTGGCGAATCCCAGCATGACCAGCGCCGAAAGCGCCTCGTCGAGCGATTCCCCCGCTCGCAGACGGGATCGCCCGAGTATCGCCCTCGGCCAGTCCGGTGAGTTTGCCGCTCAGCTCGACGATGATCTTCTGGGCGGTTCTTCAGTCCCAGCCCCTTGACGTTCTTCAGCAGGACGGCGTTTTCGGTGGTGATGATGCTTTGCAATTCGCGCGGCGAATAGGTCGAGAGAATCATGCGGGCCGTGTTGCCGCCCACGCCCGATACGCTGATGAGCTGGCGGAACAATTCGCGTTCGACTTTCGTTGCGAAACCATACAGGATCTGGGCATCTTCACGCACGATGTAGTGCACGTATAAACGGGCGTTTTGCGCATGCTCGACGGCCGAAAATGTTTCGAGCGAGATATGGAGGTAGTAACCGACACCTCCGGCGTCGATGACTGCATAGGCCGGGGTCGCCTCGGCGACCGTTCCGCTGATGTATTCGTACATGAAATTCAAAATTTACAAGGCGTGGGGGCAAAAATAAAGATTTTTTTTTACCTTTGTGATTCAAAAGCCGAATATTTAACTAAAAACAGATAAAAACGACATGAAAAATGCTTTTTACGGCGCTTCGTTGCGGCTTGCGCCATGACAGCCTGCGGTACGAAGACCACCGAGACGGCCGCCGAGGAGGAGGTTGCCCGCGAAGTCGGATCAAGCGATATCGCTTATGTGCAGGTTGAAGCCGTGCTGGCATCAATGCGACCTTTTCCTGAACGAGGGCGCAGCCCTGGGAAAAGACCCAGAAAGCACAGAAAAGCTGGGCCCAGGAAAGAGCAGAACCTGCAGGCCGAAGCCGCCCAGCTGCAGGAAAATACCAGAAAGGGCTGATTACCACCAACGATGCACAGGCCCAGCAGCAGAGCATCGAAAAGCGCGTGGCTTCGTACCAGAGTTCCGCACAGAAAGAAGCCCAGGCGCTCGACGAGGAGAACTACGTGTTCACCAACCGTGCGCAGGATCTGTTGCACCGCGCCGTGCAGGAAATCAACGGCGACAAAAATACAAGCTCATCATCAACGCCACGGCGCTGATCGACGCCGACACGACGCTCAACATCACCCCCGCCGTGCTGGCGAAGGTCAACGAACTCTACGCGGCGGACAAGAAAGCCGTCAAGAAATAAGGGAGCGTGCATATTGCACCTGGCCGAGCCGTCCCGATCCGGGGCGGCTTTTTTTTCGGACGGCGGCGCGTCCACGGAGCCCCGGAAGACAGCGTACCGCGCCGGGCAGCGGGCAGAAACAGGCACAGCCGGCAACGGGCGGACGACGGGTACCCCAGCGGAGCGCGCGGCAGGCCGCGGAGGACAGAGGACAGCAGGCAGAAGCGGGCACAGCGGGTAACAGGCGGACGGCAAGCGCAGGCAACAGGCTGACAGCGGGTACCGCAAGCGGAGGGCATCAGGCCGCGGAGGAGAAAGGGCAACAAACGACGGCTACCGCAGGCAACAGACGGCGGATCGCAAAGCAACTGGGGACGGCGGGTATCGCAAGCGGAGGGCGGCAGGCCGCGAAGGACAGAGGACAGCAGGCAGCGGAGGATACTGCGGGCAACAGACAGCGGGTACTGCTGGCGGCGGGCAACCGGGAGACATAATCGCGGCGCAGAAGCGGAATGTCCGTAATTTTTTTATACATTTGCAGGAAAACTAACAGCAACACACAAGCAATGGGATTCGTTCCGTTCACATTCGTCGATTTCATCGACATCATCCTGGTCGCCGTGATCATGTACTGGATCTACCGCATGACCAAAGGCACCAATGCGCCGTATATCCTCTCGGGGATCATCGCCATCTACCTGCTGTGGGTGGTGGTGCGGACGCTCAACATGGAACTGCTGTCGACGATACTGGACAACTGATCTCGGTCGGGGCCATCGCGCTGATCATCGTCTTCCAGCCCGAACTGCGGCGCTTCCTGCAAATGATCGGCATGCGCCAGAAACACTTCAACTTCATCTCGCGCATCTTCTCGACCGGTGAGGACACCGTGCAGACCAATGTGGCGCCGATCGTCACGGCCTGCCGCGAAATGTCGGAGACCAAGACCGGGGCGCTGATCGTCATCGGCCAGCAGAGCGACCTGCGGCTGATCGCCGAAGGCGGCATCGCCCTCGACGCCAAGGTCTCGACATCGCTCCTGAAAAACATCTTCTTCAAGAACGCGCCCCTGCACGACGGCGCCGTGCTGATCGAGGGCGACCGGATCGTGGCCGCCAAGTGCATCCTCCCGGTGACGCAGAGCGACGTCCCGAAATCCTACGGCACACGCCACCGCGCCGCAATCGGCATGAGCGAAATCTCGGACGCAATCATCGTGGTCGTCTCGGAGGAGACGGGCGACATCTCGATCGCGCAGGGCGGGGAGCTCCGCCGCAACATCGACCCCGTGCGCCTGCAGCAGACCCTGCAACGCTATCTGACGATCAACACCCGCAAGCGCTCGAAAAAAGAGGTGGCCGAGTAAGGCCGGAGCCAGGAAAAGCCGGGGGGGGCGATAGTTTCAAGGAACGGCATCGGGCAGACGACGGTCGGGTTACGGAAGCCGGGTGACAGCAGCCCGATGACGGCCAGCCGGACGGCAGAGACCGGAAACCACGGCGGCATGACGGCCAACGGAGGACGGCGATCTGTAACAGCCGGCTGATGACGACGACCGGGTAACGGCGACCGAATAACGGCAAGCAGATAACGGCAACCGAAAACCAATCGCTTAAGGACAGCGACGAATGGCGGCCAGCAGATGACGGCGACCGGACAACACGGCAAAATCCCGGACGGAACCAAAGCTCAGGTTCACGGCTTGCGGCAGACCCCGCATCCATTCGAAACGCAACATTCACACGATAAAAGATTAAAACCATGATTTTTTCCCGCACAGACTTCCCGCCTCGTACTGCGCGCATGGAGGGAGGATGATTTCGACGCATTTGCGGCCATGAACGCAGACCCGCGCGTAATGGAGTATTTCCCCGCCCCGCTGACCCGGGAAGAGTCGGCAGCATTCTTCGGGCATATCCGCGAAGAGTTCCAAACGGAAGGGTTCGGGCTTTACGCCGTGGAAAGGATTTCGGACGGGTTGCTGCTCGGCTACACGGGGCTGCACCGCGTGACGTTCGACGGACTGTGCGGCCAGATCGAGGTTATCTGGCGGCTGCGTGCCGACGCCTGGGGCAACGGCTACGCCCCGGAAGCCGCACAGGCGTGCCTTGCGCTCGCGGCAAAAACTCGGCATCGAGGAGGCGATAGCCTTCACCGCCGTCACCAACCGGCGCTCGCAGCGGGTCATGCAAAAAATCGGCATGGAGTGCGTGGGCCAGTTCAACCACCCTACCCTGCCGGAAGGACATCCTCTGCGGCGGCATGTGCTCTACTGGATCGGAATCAAGGATAGATTCCGTTAACGGGCAGGCCCGCAGTCGCATTGCGGCGGAATACCCCGGGGCTGCTGATGCCGGTGACGACAACTCCCGCAAACCATCGAGTTTGCGGGGTTGTTGCCATTCCGGGCAGGGGAACGCCCCCGGGAGGTCTTGCCCGCGGGAAAGCGGCCGCCGCCTTTCCGCTGCACGCATTCATTCCGCAGCGCCCGGTTCCGCGACGCCCACGCAGCGGGGATTATTTCAGCACAAAAATCGACGGTTCCGCGGATGTCGTCCGACGCGGCGCCGACATAAGCGGTGAATTCACCGGGTTCAGCGACCCAGGCCCCTTTCGCATCGTCGTAACAGGCGAGCATCCCGGGTCGATTTCGAACGTGACGGTTCGGCTCTGGCCGGGCGCGTGTACCTTTTCGAAGCCCTTGAGCTCCTTCACGGGGCGCGGCAGCGACGAGTTTGTCGCCGATATACAGCTGCACGACCTCGGCGCCGGCACGTCCGCCCGTATTGGTCACGTCGGCAGAGACCCGAGCCTGCCCGTCGTTGCAAGCGACGTGCGATCCGCCTGCACATTCGCAATGTCGAACGTCGTGTAGCTCAGGCCGTGGCCGAAGGCGAACAGGGGTTCGATCCGCTCCTTCTCGATCCAGCGGTAACCGACGAAGATCCCGTCGCGGTAGACGACCTGCCCGTCGCCGGGATACTCCCCGGCGGAGTGGGCGCTGCAATCCTCCAGACACACCGGGAAGGTGAAGGGCAGCTTGCCCGAAGGGTTCACGGCCCCGAACACCACGTCTGCGAGCGCATTGCCGGCCTCGGAACCCGAGTACCAGGCCTCCAGGACGGCAGGCACGCCGTCGATCCACGGCATAGCTACGGCATTGCCCGAGACGAACACCACGGCGAGGTTGGGATTGGCTTCGGCAAGCGCCCCGATCACGGCATCCTGTCCGTAAGGCAGCCCGAGTTGCAAACGGTCGGCGCCTTCGGAATCCTGATGGTCGCCCTTGTTCAGGCCGCCGATAAACACCACGGCATCCACCTTGCGGGCTGCGGCGATGGCATCGGCGAGGAGCTGAGCCCCGGAGCGACCTTCCGAGAGATCCTGTCCGGTCACAACGCCGTTGTAATTGCCCGTCACGTCGCCTACATAGCCGCGCTCGTAAATCACCTCGGCCTTGTTGCCGACGGCCGCACGGATGCCCTCCAGGGGGGTACACTCGTTTCACCTTGAGCGACGAGGAACCGCCGCCGACGGTCATCATCTTCACGGCGTTCTCGCCCACGACAAGCAGTTTCTTCGTTTTCGAAAGGTCGACGGAAGCACCCCGCCGTCGTTCTTGAGCAGCACCATGCCCTCGCCCGCGATGCGGCGTGCGGCGGCATTATGCTCCGGCGAGCAGAGCGACCCGAACGGGGTTTGCGGCTGTTCATCGCCGTGCGGAAGATCAGGCGCAGCACGCGGCGGGCCTTGTCGTCGAGCTCCCGGTACCCACCTCGCCCCTGCGGAGCAGTTCGAGGTAGGGATTCGCCAGGTAGTAATTGCCGTAGGCATTGGTCGCGCCCCCAGTTCAGGCCGTCCGTCCATGTGCCGAACTCCATGTCGAGTCCCTTGAAGATGGCCTCGCGCGTATCGTGGACGCCGCCCCAGTCGGAGACGACCACCCCGTCGAACGCCCAGTCGCGTTTGAGAATGTCGTTCAGCAGATACTGGTTGTGGCAGCAATGCTGGCCCTTATATTTATTGTAGGAGCCCATGATCGCCCAGGCGCCGCCCTCCTGCACCGCAGCCTTGAAGGCCGGAGGTAGGTAAATCTCGTACAGCGCCCGGTCGCCGACCTCAACGTCGACCTCGTGGCGGTGCACCTCCTGATTATTCAGCGCGAAGTGCTTCACGCAGGCGGCGACGCCGTTCTTCTGCACCTCCCTAAGGGAACGACCATCCGCGCGGAAAGGAAGGGGTCTCGCCCATATACTCGAAGTTGCGGCCCGTTCAGGGGCGTGCGGTAGATGTTGACCACGCCGGGGCCCAGCAGCATGTCTTTCTCCCGGTAGCGGGCCTCCTCGCCGATGGATTTGCCGTAGAGAGCCGACATTTCGGGATTCCACGTCGCGGCGAGACACGTCAGGGCCGGGAAGGCCGTGCAGGAGTCGTTCGTCCAGCCGGCCTGCTCCCACTCGTCCCACAGCACCTCGGGGCGGATGCCGTGAGGACCGTCGGTGCACCACACCTCGGGAATGCCCAGGCGCGGAACTCCCGCCGACGAGAATTTCGACTGCGCATGCAGCAACCCGACCTTCTCTTCGAGGGTCATGCGCGAAAGGGCGTCCTCGACACGTTTTTCAATCGGCTGCGATTCGTCGAGGTAGACGGCGACATCGCTCCGGGATTGCTGGACGCCCGTGCAGGCGACCGCCGCGAGGGCGCACAATGCGGCAACGCCCTTTACATAAGTTTTGGCTTTCATTCGAAAATATATTTAAAATAAATATGCATATACATATAATTTTTTAATCAATCACTTGAAACAACAAAGATAAAAATTATTTTAAGACCCGACAAAAACAAAGTTATTTCTTTACAGACAGAACCATTAAAGGCATTAATTAGGATCCGAGACGGACACAGCAGGAAGAGGATTCGGAGGGGTGGAACGCGGAGAGGAGGACACGGAAAGGATGCCCGAAAAAGAGGTTCAAAAAGGAGACTCGGAGAGGATGCAGGACGGGGTGCAGGAAAAGGACACCCGTGAAAGGAGGCTCAGAAAGGATGCAGGAAGAGCCGCAGGAAAAGAACAGCAGAAAAGGAGGGTCGGAGAGGATAGCAAAAAGAACGAAATGAAAGAACGCACGTGAACAAGCTGTGCCGGAAACAAGAAGTACAGACCGGAAGGACAAAGCCAGAAAAGCAGGGGCATAAAAAGGACGGAGGGACGGAAAAATTAAAAGGCAGAGGCAGAGGAGAGGGGCTGGACGGGGCAGAGAGCGAAGGCGAGTGAAGGAAACGGCGGCGGCGACTGAGACAGGGACGGAGACGGAGACGGGGACGGGACGGGACGGGGACGGCGGCAGGCGGTGGGCGGCGAGCGGTGGAAGCAGAAAAACAAGAAATGCACGATACAAAAAGACCGCGGAATCGCTTCCGCAGTCTTTTTTGTCGTCTGCTTTCCGTCCGTCAGGGGCGGCCTCCGGGATACTACCCTATTCGGCGGGCTGCTCCGCAGGGGTTTCGGCCGGAGCCTGTGCCGGAATCTCGGCCTGGGGCATCGTGGCGGGCGCCTCGGTCTCAAGGACACGCTCCTGAAGTGCCTTGGCGTCCTTTCGAAATTTCGCTGTTGCTCTCTGCGACGCGCCCCTTGTCCATGGCGAGCGTAGCCACGAGGCTCAGCACAACGATAGCGATAGCCATCGTCCAAGTGAATTTCTCGAGGAAATCCGAAGTTTCACGCACACCCATGACCTGGTTCGACGCGCCGAAATTGGCGGCCATGCCGCTCTTGGGGTTCTGCACCAACACTGCAAGGATCACCAATACGCTCGCAACGAGTATCAAGGCAATGCAAATCGTGTATAACATATCCGTAAATTTTAATTATTGTTTTCCAATTTGCCAATTAGCTCGGCAAAGTAAACACTTTTTTCGGGATTTAGCAAACTTAATTTGCGATAAATCGCTATGGCTTTGTCCCGAAGCCCCTGGGCAAGATAGATTTCCGCCAGTTCCTCGCTCACGACCTGGTCGTCGTCGTCCAACACGGCCTCGGTGCACACCTCCTCCTCGGGTTCGCCGTCGGCGGCCACGATGCGCAGATCCTCCTCGCGCAGGAAACGGTCGATGATGTCGTCGGACGACAGCTGGCACAGGGCATCGGCATCGACCGCAGCCATGCGCAGCGAACTCTGCGCACGCCACGGGCGGTCACGTCCAGGCGGGGATCGGGCCTGCCCGTGGCGATTTCGCGCACGATACGCGCCAGGTCGAACCACTCGCAGCGTGCGAGCAACGCGTCGAGTTCCGCCGCCGCGGGAAGCTCACCCGCGCCGGACGATGCGATATATTGTTTCAAATCTGCCATAACCGCACGGGTTTACCAGTTGGAGGCCGAAGCCTGGAAAATGTCGGTCACAAGCTTATCGACGATCTGCGGGATCAGCTCCCCCCTCGACTTCCGTCAGCAGGCGCGTCGATTCGTAGTCCTCGTAGGCCGTGAAAGTCCTGTTCCAGGACTGTTTCTCGTCGAGGGCATTCGTGAAGCGCACCTTGACGGTGATCGTCAGACGGTTGAGCAGGGCGTAGTCGTCGCTCGACACCGAGGCCGTCGTCGAGGTGTAGTTGACGATCTCGCCCTCGAAAGCGAAATCGCCGCCCTCATCGACCTGCATCAGGCGGGTCCGGCGCGTGAACATGTCGACCAGCGCTTCGGTGAGCGTCGAACTCAGGATCGGCGACACCATCGGCGCGTTGTTGGGGAAGTACGCCACCGCGAAGGTCTTGGCGTCGGGCGGAATCGAAGCACCCGACAGCGAGTACTTGATCGTCACGCCGCACCCGGTCAGCAGGGCGGCACAGAGGGCCGTGATAGCAAATTTTATCTTCATAGCATCAAAAATTCTCTTCTCCGGGCGGCTCCGGCATTTCGGATACGCCGTGCCGGGCGGCCTAATTATCTTCGATGCCCAGCTCCTTGATCTTGCGGTAGAGCGTGCGCTCGGACATGAACAGTTCGGCGGCGGCTTCGCGGCGACGGCCGTTGTTGCGCCGCAGCGCACGGACGATCTGTTCGCGCTGCATGTCGGCCTTGGTCATCTCCCGGGGCGGCTCGTCGGTCACCACCTCGCTCTCGGCATAGACCGCCGCAGCGTTGGGCATAGGCCGAAGCCGGGACGTGCTCTGGGCCGTGGTCGGAGCAGCGCCTTGACGTCGTGCACAGGCCCGCAGGGTGCCTGCACCGCCGCGCATCAACTCGGCCATCATCCGTTTGAGGTCGTTGATGTCCGGCGCGCATGTCGAACAGGATCTTGTAGAGCAGCTCGCGTTCGGTGGACATCGTGTCGTCCGCCGCGCATCCCGCCCATCGGTGCGGGCGTCCCCCGTCCTGCGGCGGAAGATAGCGGGACAGCACGTCGGCCGTGATACGGCGGGTCTGTTCGATGGCCGAGATCTGCTCGGCCACGTTCTTGAACTGGCGGATGTTGCCGCGCCAGTAGTAATCCCTCCAACATCTCGCGCGCCTCGTCGTCGAGCGTGATGGGCGGCATACGGTACTGTACGGCCACGTCGGAGGCGAACTTGCGGAACAGCAGCGGGATGTCCTGCGCGCCGCTCGCGCAGCGACGGCACGAGGATCGGCACCGTGCTCAGCCGGTAGTACAAGTCCTCGCGGAAACGCCCCGAGGCGATGGCCTGCTGGAGGTTGACGTTCGTGGCGGCGACCACGCGGACGTTGGTTTTCTGCACCTTCGACGAGCCCACGCGCATGAATTCGCCCGTCTGCAACACGCGCAGCAGGCGCACCTGCGTCGAGAGCGGCAACTCGGCCACCTCGTCCAGAAAAATCGTCCCGCCGTCGGCCTCCTCGAAATAGCCCTTGCGAGCTTCGAGCGCACCCGTGAACGACCCCTTCTCGTGGCCGAACAGCTCCGAATCGATCGTACCTTCGGGGAATGGCTATATTTATTGTGTTTGCGCGCAGTTGACGGCAATATATTTCCATTAAAAGTTTGCGGGCCGAATAGGCGTGGATGTCCGTCTGCGGAAAGCGGGTCCTTGCGAGGTACCACGGGGGGTTCATTTTGCCGAGGGCGACACGCGGCTTGTTGCCGTCGAATAGGGCAGCTTCGGGGCTTCTGCCCATAGCGCGCGTTCCGCGGCCAGGGGCAGTCTGCGTCCCGGCCGGAACCGCGGCAGTATCGGACGCTGCGGGTTGCGCAGGCCGCGGCTCGTAGGCGAAGGCGATCGTCCCGTTGGGGCCGGGGTGCAACACCCCGAAGCCGTCGAGCCGGAACTCCCTGCCCGTGCTGGGCGGCATGGCGCACCTCGAAGACGAAGCGGTCGATCTCGCCCGCAGCCTCCAGTTCGCCGACGCCCTGCGCACGCAGCAGGCCGCGCAGCACACCGTCGTCGCGTTTGAGCAACTCCGAAAAACAATGCTTACGCCCGGCTCCTTTTGACGATGAACGTCCCGAGCTGGGGCACGACGAGCGCTTGTGCGACGACCGAGATATTGCGATATGGTCTGAACCAACACGATTGAAATCCACTTTTGAAATCCGGTTCAAAAATACCTCTTTTCCGATGAAAAAGCAGCGAAGACGGATTGCCGAAAACCATACCGAACGAACCATGAAAGACAAGTACATCGACCTGATCGAACAATCGTTCGACTTCCCGCAGGATGAGTTCTCGGTCGAAGACAACGAGCTGAATTTCCATGACATCCCGCTCATGGAACTGATCAAACAGTACGGTACGCCGCTCAAGATCACCTACCTGCCGAAGATCTCCCAACAGATCAACCGTGCCAAGCGCATGTTCAATGTGGCGATGGCCAAGGTAGATTACAAAGGCTCGTACAACTATTGTTACTGCGAACCAAGTCGAGCCATTTCTCGTTCGTACTGGAGGAGGCCTGAAGAACGACGTCCACTGGAAACGTCGTCGGCCTACGACATACATATAATCAATGCCTCTACGACGGCGGCATCATCGACAAAGACCGTTACATCATCTGCAACGGCTTCAAGCGCCCGCAATATGTGGAAAACATCCAGAACCTTATGCAACGGTTTCCACAACATCATTCCCATGATTGGACAACAAGGAGGAGCTCGAACTCTTCGAGGACTTCACCAAGAAATGCAAGGTCGGCATCCGCATCGCCTGCGAGGAGGAACCCAAGTTCGATTTCTACACTTCGCGGTTGGGCGTGCGCTACAACGACATCATCGATTTCAGGATTACAAGGATTGCTCAAGAACAGCAAGAAGTTCCAGCTCAAGATGCTGCATTTCTTCATCAACACGGGTATCAAAGACACGTCTTATTACTGGAACGAGTTGATCGAAGTGTATGAACGTCTACTGCGAACTCAAAGCCGTCTGCCCCGAGCTGGACAGCCTCAACATCGGCGGCGGATTCCCGATCAAGAACTCGCTCAACTTCGAGTACGACTACGAATACCTCACCGAAGAGATCGTGGCCCAGATCAAGAACATCTGCCAGCGCAACGGCGTCGAGGAGCCCAACATCTTCACCGAGTTCGGGTCGTTCACCGTAGGCGAAAGCGGGGCGATGCTCTACTCCATCGTCAACCAGAAGCGGCAGAACGACCGCGAGTTGTGGGACATGATCGACAGTTCGTTCATCACTACCCTGCCCGACACGTGGGCCATCAACCAGCGGTACGTGTTCCTGGCGGTCAACAACTGGGACCGCCAATATGAGCGCGTGCTGCTCGGCGGGCTGACCTGCGACAGCGAGGACTTCTACAACGCCGAAGTGCACTCCAGCGCCATGTTCCTGCCCAAGCTCGAACCCGGCAACACGCAATACATCGGATTCTTCCACACGGGCGCCTATCAGGAGTCGCTGGGCGGCTTCGGCGGCATCCAGCACTGCCGCCTGTTCGCCAAGGAGCAATCCTACCGCTCGATGCTCCGCATACTCGGATACTGATCCGCACGTGCCTGCAAGCGCGTGTAACATCCGATTCGCCCCAAGTCCTCCCCCCGCCAAAAAGGGAGGACTTTTTAGTATTAGTACGCGCGCGAGTGCCGGGATTGCGGAAAATTCGTAACTTCGGCGTCAAAACATGAATTTCAGTCTTACGATGAAAAACAAGATACGGATCTGGAAAACTGCGGTTCTCGCGGGAACCCTGCTCTTCCTGTCCGGAACGGCCGTGGCGCAAACGCCTCCGGGCACGGCTCCCCCGGCCGACGAAACGACATCCGAAGCTCCCGACAGTCTCCGTCACCGTGGCAGCGACGCTTACCGCGCGGGATACCGGGCAGGGTACCGCGCAGGTTACGAAGCCGGGCTGCGCGGACGGTCCGGATTCGACGCCGCCCGGCCTGCCGCCGCAGAAAGCAGGGTCCGCAGCGGCAAGACGGCCTCCGAACGCCGCTTCATGCACCGCCTCGGCGGCGAGTTCCGCCCCGAATACATCTTCCCGACCAACCCCTTCGTACAGGGCAACAACACGGCCGGGCAGCCCATCGACCTCTCGCTCTCGGGACACCTCCGCTACTCGTTCCAGTTCGCCCGGGATCGCTTCCCGACCGGATCTACGGCGGCGCCTATCAGGGCATCGGGGTCGCCTACTACGACTTCCGGGAACCCCGACGAGCTGGGCAACCCGGTCGCGGCCTACCTCTTCCAGGGCCCGCATCGCCCGCATCAGCCCCCGGCTGTCGTTTGACTACGAGTGGAATTTCGGTCTTTCGTTCGGCTGGAAACCCTACGACGAGGAGACCAACCGGCTCAACATGATGATGGGATCGAAGATGAACGCCTTTCTCAACGTCGATTTCTTCCTCAACTGGATGGTCACGCGCGAAGTCGATTTCTCGGCGGGCGTCTCGCTCTCGCACTTCTCCAACGGCAACACCAAGTTCCCCAACGCGGGCCTCAACTCCGTGGGCCTGCGCGCCGGACTGACCTACAATTTCGGCCGCAACCCCGAAGCCCCCACGACAACAGCCTATCCGGCCTTCCCGCGCCATTTCAGCTACGACCTCACGCTGTTCGGCTCGTGGCGCCGCAGTGGCATCGAGGACGGCGAGTACAGGTAGCCGCACCGGACGCCTATACGGTCGTCGGGTTCAATTTCGCCTCGATGTACAACTTCGGCTACAAGTTCCGCGCGGGCGTGTCGCTTCGACGGCGTTTACGACGGCAGCGCCAACATCTCCATCGCCGACCAGCTCGTACCGATGGGCGGCAGGCCGGACCTCGTGGTGGAAAACCCGGATTCGACAGGCAGATCGCCCTGGGAGTTTCGGCCCGCGGAGAGTTCGTGATGCCCTACTTCAATATCGGCATCGGACTGGGCGTCAACGTCCTGCACAAGGGCGGCGACCTGAAATCATTCTACCAGATGCTGACCCTGAAAGTCGCCGTGACGCACAGTTCCTACGTCCACATCGGATACAGCCTGCGCGACTTCCACATGCCCAACTTCCTGATGCTGGGCGTCGGCTACCGCTTCAACAACAAATACCCCCGGCACCGCTGACACGCAAAACCCCGGCCTCACAGCCGGGGTTTTTCATTTCGGACGGACGAGATCACGCCCCGAAGAGGAACGCGAAAGGCTTGGCGCTCTTGCGGAATTTCGCCGTGGCGTCGCCCGCGTAGGTCTGCCCGCCGGCAAGCGTGAGGGTGCGCTCGCCGCTGCCCTTCGAAAAAGTCGATCGCCGCCAGGTCGACCCAGAAGGTCTCCATGGCCAGCGTAGGCTCGAAATAGTAGACCCGGTTCTTCTGGTCGCAGACCGTGCGCCAGCGCGTCGAGGCGATGTGCGGCTTGTCGGGGGTCGAGATGCCGTAGGGCACCGAGACGTTGCGCATTACGGACATCACGGCCGGCACGGCGACTTTCGGATCGGCCGACTGCACGACGGCGTTGATATAGAACGACGCACGCACGAAGCGGTCGGGGGCGCGGTTGGTGCCGGGAAGCATCGTCAGCCCGCCGATCTGCTGCCAATAGCCGAGGATCGCCAGCTGATCGGCGTAGAAAGGCAATTGGTCATCACCTGATACGGCGTCCGTGGTGAATTTCAGCTTGCCGTCGCGGTATTCGAAGATCGCGCTGTCGCCCGAAGCGTCGGAAATGCCAGGTGCAGCCGCGACTTGACACCGTTCGGGAGGTCGGGGGCGTCGATGCGGAACGCCTCCTTCTCCAGTTCGGCGACGGCTTCGTCGACCGTGGCGAAATTATCCAGCACATACTGCGTCCAGATGCTCAGCCCCATGACCGGGCGCGTATCGCCCGGGCGTTCGTAGACGGATTCGGGCAGGAACAGCAGGTTGGCGACCAGCCCGGCCTCGTTCATGCCGTCGGTGATGCCGATGTCGTAGCCGGCAGCCGACAGGGTGCCGTATTTCGAGGTCCAGAACACCGTGTTGTCTGTGTTCGCCCCGCGCCGCGCCGTACCGCGCGGAAAAGATGTAAAGGTTGGTGAGCGGATCCTCGCGCCAGTCCATCGTGCGGCCCGTCGCGGTCATGCCGTCGGGTCCGAGATAAACGGCGCGGGTGCAGGCTTCGGCCTGGGGCGGGAAGACGGCCAGCGCAGCGCGCCCAGCATCGTCATAACGGGAGTTTTCATAAATCAGGTGTTTTTAGTCCGGCCGTTCCGCTGCAAAAAAAGTGCAAAAAGCCGCCGCCATTCGCCGCAAGGGACGCGGACGGAAGCAATGACCGGGGTAAATTTGGTTCGGCGGAGGGATTGCACTATCTTTGCGGAGGATAAACCACCGCTCGGACAGGCGGCGCCCCGGCACAGTCGCATGAATTCGCCTCTGCTCCCGGCTCGCACAACTGTCTTTGCGAAAAACCGCAGAACGATGCAGATCACCAAAGCCGAATTCAAATGCTCTTCGGAGCGCATATCGCAGGTCCCGAAAGACGGCCTGAAAGACATCGCCTTCATCGGGCGCAGCAACGTCGGCAAGTCGTCGCTCATCAACATGCTCACCGCCCGCGGAGGGCTGGCCAAGGTGTCGGGAACACCCGGCAAAAACCCGTCTGGTGAACCATTTCCCGCATCAACGACGCCTGGTATCTCGTCGATCTGCCCGGCTACGGCTACGCCCGCACGTCGAAACGCCAGCGCGGAGAGTTCTCGAAACTCATCACCGACTACGTGCTCAAATGCGAGAAGATGCACTTCCTGTTCGTGCTGGTGGACATCCGGCTCGAACCCCAGAAGATCGACCTGCGCTTCATCGAAATGCTGGGCATGAACGGCATTCCGTTCGCCATCATCTTCACCAAGGCCGACAAGCTCTCCGAAGACCCAGCAGCAGAAGAGCGTGGAGCGCTTCCGCACGGCGCTCGCCGAACAGTGGGAGGAGCTGCCGCCGATGTTCGTCTCCTCGTCGGAGAAAGGCACCGGCGCGAAGAGATCCTCGCCTTCATCGACGAATGCCTGCGTCAGAACTGACACCCGAAGCCCCCGGAAACGGAGGCGAAACGGCCGGCCGCAGGGAGCGAAACCGCCCCGTTCCGGAAATGTTTAACCGATTGTTGAAAAAATGCGCCCGCGCGGAGGCATTTTTTAATCCTATTGTCCTATATTTGCAGCGTCAAAAATCCTCGTAACCTATGGCTATCCACAAAATCAAAATTTTCTCGGGTCGCGGATCGGAATACCTGGCCGCCAAAATCGCGGCGAGTTTCGGTACGACGCTCGGACAGTCGGAAGTCCTGCGTTTCAGCGACGGCGAGTTCCAGCCCTGCTACAACGAGTCGATCCGCGGGTGTACGGTCTTCATCATCCAATCGACGTTCCCGCCTTCGGACAACCTCATGGAGCTGTTGATGATGATCGACGCCGCACGCCGCGCTTCGGCCTACAAGGTCGTGGCCGTGATACCCTACTTCGGCTGGGCGCGCCAGGATCGCAAAGACCGGCCCCGGGTGCCGATCGGCGCGAAACTGGTAGCCAACATGCTGATGGCCGCAGGTGTGGACCGCGTGATGACGATGGACCTGCACGCCGACCAGATCCAGGGGATTTTTCGACGTTCCGGTCGATGCCCTCTACGCCAGCGGCATCTTCGTACCCTACATCAAAAGCCTCAACATCGAGGACCTCTCGATCGCGGCTCCCGACATGGGCGGCGCCAAACGCGCCAACAACTACCCAAACTGCTGGGGACGCCGATCATCATTTCGCACAAGGAGCGCGCGAAAGCCAACGTCGTGGGCAAAATGACCGCCATCGGCGACGTGGAAGGCCGCAATGTGCTGATCGTCGATGACATGATCGACACGGCAGGCACGATCTGCATGGCCGCCGACATGCTCATGGCCCGCGGGGCGAAGAGCGTTCGCGCCGCCATCACCCATCCCGTGCTGTCGGGCCCGGCCTACGAGCGCATCAACGACAGCGCGCTGCAGGAGGTGATCGTGACGGACACCATACCGCTCAACCCCGACAAAGACCTGCACAAGTTCACGGTGCTGTCGGTGGCGGACATGTTCGCCGACGTTATCGAACGCGTGCACAACTACAAGGGAGATTTCGTCGATCTTCTCCAAATAGGAGAAGCGGCCGACTCACTCCATAAAAATCCCCCCGGAACCTTGCGGAAAGGCAGGTTCCGGGGATTTTCCGTTCACGGGAGAAGGGCTACCCGCTTTCTCGCCGCTCTTGGAGCGGCTGCGGACATACTCCGTGGGCAGGCACCCGACGTGTTTCTTGAAGCTCGTGGCGAAATACGACGGGGAGTTGAAGCCCACCATCGAACTGATCTCCGAAATCGAATATTTGCGGTCCAGCAGCAGTTTGCAGGCGTAGTTGAAGCGGATCTTGCGGATGAACTTCGTGGCCGACTCGCCCGTGATGGACTTCATCTTCAGATGGAGGTTCGAACGGCTCATGCAGAGCGCCTTACTGAAATCGTTCGACGAGAACTCCTCGTTGTCCATGTTCTCCTCGACGATGCGGATGGCCTTCTTCAGGAACTCCCCGTCCATCGAGTTGGAGGTGATCTTGTCGGGGTCGATCTCCGCGTCGTCCGAATAGTAGTGGCGCATCCGGTAGCGGGCTTTCAGCAGGTTCTGGACGTTGGCCGCGAGCAGCGAGATCGACAGCGGCATCGGCAGGTAGCTGTCGGCCCCGGCCTCGATGCCCGTGATCTGCTCCTCGACGCTGCCCTCCGCGGCGAGAAGCACCACCGGGATATGGCACGTGCGGATATTCTGCTTCACCGCCTGACAGAGTTTCAGCCCGTCGAGCCCCGGCAGCACCCGGTCGGCGATGATGATGTCGGGTTCCAGCGTTTTGAGCCTTTCGAGGGCCTCGTTGCCGTCGGAAAAGGTCTCCACGCCGTAACGGGCCTTGAAATGGTCGGCGATATAGCGCGCAACCTCGGCATTGGCTTCGGCGACGAGGATCGTGCCGCGCTTCTCCTCCGAAGCCTCCTCGTCGGGGGCGAAATCGCCGCTCTCGCCCGACCACTCCTCGGGCAGGAATTTCTCGGCGTCGCGGATGATCGAGGCGCGCACGTCGTGCTCCCCGGCGCGCTTCCCGGCCGGATAGGCCGCTATGTCGTCGGGCAGCGTGATGGTGAACTCCGAGAAACGCCCCGGCTCGCTCCGCAGCGAGATCGAACCTCGTGCAGCTCGACGATGCGGCGGACGATCGACAGCCCGATGCCCGACCCGGCGTGGGATTCGTTGACCTGGTAGAAACGTTCGAAAATGCGCTCCCCTGCTGGTCCTGCGGAATGCCGATGCCGGAGTCGCGGACCGTGAGGCGGGAAACACCCCTCGCCGCGTTGCAGGGCGACGCGGACGATGCCGCCGTCGGGCGTGAACTTGAAGGCGTTGGAGAGCAGGTTCGTGAGCATCATTTCGAGGAACATCCTATCGACGGGCAGCGCCTCGCCTTTCAGCTCAGAGCTGAGGATATAGTCCATGTCGCGGTTCTGGGCCACCTCCTCGAACATCGAGAAGACCTCGGCGACGATGGCATCGACATCCTGCACGGCGACCTTCATCTTGAACATCTCAGCTCGGCCTTGCGGTAGTCCAGCAGCTGATTGATGATGTGCAGCAGTTTGAGGCTGTTGCGGTAGATGTAGTTCAGGCGCGAGGCGACGTATTTGTCGGCCGTGCCGTGCTCGCGGATCTCCTGCAAGGGCGAGAGTATCAGCGTCAGCGGCGTGCGCAGTTCGTGCGAAAGGTTGATGTAGAAGCGTATCTTCTCCTGACTGAGCTGGCCGATGGACTCCTTTTCCAGCCGCTCCACGCGCAGCTGCATCTTCATCTTGATACGTCCCAGCAGCGCCGCCACGACGCCCCCGACGAATCCCAGCGCGAGCAGCACCCACAGAATCTTCGCCGCAGGGTCTGCCACCACATCGGCAGCACGCGGATCTCGACCGTCGCGGGCTCATCGTTCCAGCGTCCGTCGTTGTTCGCCGCGCGGACCTTGAAGAGGTAGTGCCCGGGCTTGAGGTTCGAGTAGTTGGCTTCGAGGTGCGACGTTTCGTACCAGCGGGTGTTGAATCCCTCCAGCTTGTAGGCGAAGGTGTTGCGGCCTCCGGCCAGCGGATTGACCGCCACGAAGCGCACGGTGAAGATGTTGCGCACCGAGGGGAACGCCGCCGCGACGACGCCCGGCCGAATCGCGTTCGATGCGCACGCGGCGGTCGCCGTCCGAATCGGCCACATCGACGCCCGTGATCTGCGGCGCGGGCGCAAAGGGGTTGTCCACGAGATCGTGGGGCCGGAACCAGGTGATGCCGCCGATGCCGCCGAACCAGAAAACGCCGTCGCGGCTCCGGCAGTAGGAGTAGATGTTGAACTGGTTGTTGGCGATGCCGTCGCACAGCGAGTAGCGGCGGAAGGTGTTCTTCTGCGTGTCGAAGCAGGCCCAGTCCGTTGTTGGTCGAGATCCACAGCCGCGCCAGCTCGTCTTCGAGGATGCCGTAGACGAAATCGTTGGGGAGCCCGTCGGCCACGGTGAAGCGCGTGAACGAATTGTCCGGGGCGTTGTAGCGGAAAAGGCCCCCTGCCGGGTGCCTATCCAGATGTTACGGTGCGTATCCTCCGCGACGCACATGACCGGAACATCCTGCCGGAGGGGGAAATTCCGTTCTTCGCAAGGGTCAGTTCGCAGGCCATGACCTGCTTCACGCCGGGCTGCCAGAGGTACAGCCCGCCCCGGTGCCGATCCACACGCGACCCTTCGAGTCGCGGAAGAGCGTCGTGATCTGCAACGACCCCAGTTTGGATTCGTAATCGGTGCAGAGGTGGCGCGAGAAGCGTCCCGCGGCGATGTCGAACGACAGCAGGCCGTTGAGCGTGCCGACCCACAGCGTGCCGTCGCCGCCGTCGAGCAGCGAATAGCAGCTGTTGTTGATCGGGATCGAAGCGTTGACCGGGTAGTGGCGCGTGCGCCGCGTCGCAACGTCCATCGAACTCAGGCCCCCGGCATGGTGCCGATCCCACGCGCCCGCGGCCGTCGGGAAGCACGCACTTGACGTTGTTCGACAGCAGGGCGCCGTTGGCGGTGTTGAACTCCGAGAAACGCCCCGTACGGCGGTCGTAGAGGTTCACGCCGTCGTCGTTGGTGCCGATCCAGAGGCTCTCCGACGAGGGGTCCTCGACGATACAGCTCACCGTATTGTCGCCCAGCGAATTGCGCACCGGATCGTGGCGCAGGATGCCGAAACGCCGGGCCAGCGGGTGATAGTAGCTCACACCGCCGTAGTAGGTCCCGAGCCAGACGCCCCGCTGGGCGTCGATGAAGATGGAACGGATCGAATTGTGGCTCAGCGACCCCGGGTCGGAGGTATGGACGTGACGTTCGAAGCGTCCGCTCTGCGGGTCGCGGATCGAAAGCCCGTCGAAGGTCCCGATCCAAGACGCCCTTCGGAGTCGGTTTTCAGCACCCGGATGTAGTCCGAGACCAGCCCGGGATTCGATGCGGCGTCATAGCGTCCGGTGACCTGCAACGCGCCGTCGAGACGGTAGAGGCCGTTGCCGTGGGTGGCGACCCAGTATCCGTCGCCGTCGGCGACGATGCTGGCGATGTCGTAGCGGGCCATCTGCGGCAGGATGCGCACGGCGTTGCCGTATGTCGAGGAATAGGTGTAGACGCCGTTGGAGGTCCCGACGAGGAATCCGTCGCGCGAGGGACAGACGGCGTGTACGCTGATGCCCGCGAGGTAGGTCCGGATTTCGAGCTCGCGGCTCTCGCGGTCGAAGAGCACGATGCCGAGATCGGTGGCGAGAAATCAGATCGCCGTCGGCCGTGGCGGCGATGTCGGCGACCTGCATGTTGCGCCCTTCGAGGCGGAAATTCTCGAACCGCTGCGTCGCCGCGTCGTAACACGACAGTCCCGACGCCGTGCCGATCCAGAGCAGGCCCCCGTCGGCGTAGAGCGCGTTGACGGAGTTGTCGCCCAGCTCTGCGGATCGCCCTCCCACGCAGCGGAACACCGAGAACGAATAGCCGTCGTAGCAGTTCAGCCCGTCCTGCGTGCCCATCCAGATACGCCCCATCCGTCCTGCGCAATGGCCAGCACGGTGCTCTGCGACAATCCTTCGTTGACCGACAGCGTGCGGAATTCGATGGCGCGGCGAAGGCCCTGCCGGAAAAACGGAAAGAAGTGCGAACAGGAGAAGCGTAGGTTTGAGTTTCAGCATATCGTAGAGGCTTGGGAGGCTAAATATACGTTTTTCGGAAAATCCGAACCTCCGGACCGATTTTCGGTCCCGGAAACGCCGCCGCCGGGCGCGAGAAACGTCCGGCGGCAGGTTCGGATGCGGCGTCAGCGCACCGAAGCCGGTACGACATCGACCAGCTCACGGGCGGGCTCGCCCCGGCGGCGGACGACGGTGCTGCCCGCGGTTTCCGACGCCGGGTGTTTGTAGAGCACGGCGTTGCCGCGGCGGTCCGTGACGGAGAGCGACGCGGGTTTCGAGGCGTCGAGCTCCGCCGAGACGCTCCATCCGCCGACCGTCACGCGCCCCTTCACGCCGCCTTTCAGCGTCAGCGGCTTGCTCCCCTCGGGGGTGATGCGGAAGACGGCCAGGAAACGCTGTGCACGGCTTTTCACCGCAGTCGTGAACTCGGCATGCCAATGATTCACATACTCCTGCACCCGGCCGTCGGGTCCCGTGCGCTTCTTCCAGTTGATCGCCGGGGAGAAGAAGCGGTCCGTCAGGTTCAGCGTCAGTTCTCCTGAGGTGAAGAGCTCCATCCGCCCCTCGGCCGCCCCGTTTGGAGGCCGCGACGGCGTTCTCTCCGGCCTGCGCCATGCGGTTGTGGCTGTGCAGCAGCCACGTCCACGCGATCGGGTTCGCGGGCCTCCAACTCGTCGTAAACGACGATCACGTCGGGTTTCAGGAAGAGGAAATGACGGCGGAAGCGCGTGACGCCCGGATCGCCGATGCCGTTTTCGGGCGTGCAGGCCACCTCCGATTTTTTCCATGCGGTCGATCCAGAACGGCGTGCGGATCGAGTCGTAGGCGTGAGGCGTCGCCCAGCGTGTAGGTCAGCGCCTCGTTGTCGGCGAAGCGCGCCAGCCAGCCGTAGCCGTTCTCGCCGATGACCTGCGCCAGTCCGTCGGCGAGGATCGTATTGTGGCCCCGCGAACGGTAGTGCATCAACGTATGCTTGTCGTTGAAATTCGAATAGTAGCCCGTGCCGCCGAACAGCTGGCGGCCGCCGTAGTTGATCGTGAAGCCATTGTGCGCGGCGTGGGCGTGTCCCGTCGAGCCGAACGGCAGGGCGAAGAAGGCCGCCATCAAATCGTCCGACGCATCGGCCGGATCGGTGTGCATCAGCGAAAAAGCCTGCGTCGGGATAGAAGCGCGAGGTGTTGCGCCCGGGGCCTGCGGGCTCACGTTGTCGATCGGCTTGTCGGTCAGGATGCGGTAGAGCGTGAAGCCCCTTCGAACGGTAGAGGTTCGGGTCGCTGCCGATCAGTTGGTCGGCATACCACCGCGCCTCGGGACTCCGGGTTCGCGGGCCAGCGCGTCGGCGAAACCCATGTAGAGCTGCGACGGAGAGATCATCTTCTCGTAGTCGTCGCCGAAGCCCGTGGCGTAGGAGCCTTTCAGGGAAGGAGTAGACGAGGAACGACGGCAGGTTGCGGAACCACGGCAGGTCGAAGAAATCCGTGCCCGTCAGGCGCGAAAGGACGAACGGCACGTAAATGAACGTCACGAGATTGGCCTGCATGTAGCTGCTGCCGTCGTGCCAGCCGCCGTCGTCGCCGCCCGAGGATCGGGGAAGCGCGCGCACCACACCTCGTAGCAGTAGCGGAACCACTTTTTCGGCCTCGGGGAGGTCGCCCAGCGTGGCGATGGCCGAGAAGAAGTTGCGGAAGGTGCTGCCAAAACGGCCAGACGTCCATCGGTGGGTCTCGAAATCCTTGACGTAGTGGCGGTAGAAGTGTTCGCGCCCCGGACGCGGATGGCTTCGAGCACCGCGGCCCGCTCCATGCGGTCAAGGCCGTGTCGTAGCCCACCGCGAGCCCGTACAAGTGATGGCCGAGCGGTTGAAATCCTCCGGCACGTGGCGTCGCTGTCAACGGCAGCGACGCGGCATGCAGGGCGTGACGCACCGCAGCGTCGCGGAACGGCTCCTCGCCCGTGATCAGGTAGGCCGTCGAGAAGTCCACGACGGGCTGCGTGACCACCTCGCCGAACTTGTGGTACATGAAGTTGACGAGCGACTTTTTCTGAAAGGGCGTCATCCCCGTCGTGTCGCGCGGACGCGTCGGGGCGACGGGCACGAGGTCCATATTCAGGTTCCTGGCGGGCACGGACCAGCTCCCGGGCTTCGGGATTCCGCTGCGACCGGGTGCGAGCGTCGGCCCCGTCGCGCGGGACATAAAGCCGGTGGTGCGGCATGGCGGCGACCCGGCGCGCCAGTTCGGCACCCGTCGGGGTGGCGAACCGCCGGCACAGCATCGACCGTGAAGGCGTTGACCTCCGACCAGCGTTCCGGGGCACCCGGCCCGAGACGGACCATTGCCGCAGTACCAGCGTCCTTCGGCCAGCGGCTCGTGGCAGGCATAAGCCGCCCATTCGAACGGTTCCGAGGGCGTAACTCCGGCGAAGGTGCTGTCCTGCGACAGCCGCACGCGGTAGAGCGCGCGCTTCGAGTCGCCCGGAGGCGGGCCAGAGCAGCGCGGGCGGATTCTGCGTCACCGCGACGCCGCCCGCCGGCTGAGCCCATTCGCGGTAGCGGGGCCGCAGCGAGCGTTTGTCGAGCCGGATTTCGGCCGGAAGCTGCGCCTCGGCGCCGAGGGCCGCGAAAAGCGCGGCCAGAAGCAGGATTCTTTTCATCGTCCCTGCATTTTATCCAGCACCAGTCCCGCGGCGCCCATGCACCCGGCGCGGTTGCCCAGCCGGGCCGCCACGAGTTCCGTGTCTTCGCCGCAGACCGACATCATCTGCCTCCGGACCCCTTCGCGGAGCTTTCGCAAGGTAGAAATCCCCGGCTTCGGAGATGCCGCCCCCCGACGACCACGCGCTGCGGGGCGAAGAGGTTGATCATCGAAGCGATGCCGTGCGCGAGGTAGTTCCAATGCTCCTCCATAGCCTGCACGGCGGCCGGGTTCCCCTCCTTGTAGAGGCGCACCACCTCCCTGCCGTCGGCCCCGTCGGCCCCGGCGCCGCTCAGTTCGCAGAACCTGCGCACGAGCGCCGCAGTCGAGGCGTAGTGTTCCAGGCATCCCCGCCCGCCGCAGGCGCACGCCTCGCCGTCGCACTTGACGGTGATGTGGCCCATCTCCATCCCGCGGTTGCGGTAGCCGCGGAAAAGACGGCCGCCGATCAGCACGCCGCAGCCGATGCCGGTTCCGACGGTGACGAACACCACGTCCGAAGCCCCTTCGCGGCCCCTGAACAGCGTTTCGCCCAGCGCCATCATGTTGGCGTCGTTGCCGGCGAGGGTTTTCAGCCCCGCGGCCTGCTCGATACGGTCGGCGAGGGGGACGTTCTCCCACCCGCGATGTTCTCCGCACCGCCCAGCACCGTGCGGCCGTCGGCCGAGCCGACTCCCCGGCGTGCCGATGCCGACCCCGGCCAGCGTCAGGCCCCCGTCCGCGGCGTATTCCCGGCAGGCTTCGACGCCTTTCAGAATCTGTCCCAGCCCCGCTTCGGCACTCTCCTGCGCCAGGGCAGGGAGCTGACCGTTGAAAAGCACCTCCCGGAGGAGGCGACCACGGCGTACTTCACCGAAGTGCCGCCGAGGTCTATTCCGATCGCATGGCGTACCATCGTCAGGCCCTTTCCACCCAGATCGGCGAACTCCAGCCCCACTGGCCGTCGCGCTGGCGCACGCGCACGTAATAATAATCGGTATCGCGCTGGGCCTTGTCATCGACCATGCGGTGTCCGACGCAGAAAGCCGCCTCGGGCTGCGCGCGCTCGAACTGCACGGCCTCCGAGAGCCATCCGCGCAGGAAATGCGCACGGGCGCCCTCCAGCAGTTCGGCGATCGTGTGTTCGTAGCGGTGTCCGTTGAACTCGGCGACGAGCTTCGCCGTGCGGGGAGCCGTCACGTCGAGGATGACGCCCTGCATGGCGGGGGTCATCACGTTGGGGTTCTTCGACGAATACATGTCGAGCGCCACGTGCCGCCCGTCGCGCTCCACGACACGGTTGACGCGCGTGGAACTCCGTCTCGCCGGGCTGCGGCGAGGTGAAGGCCGCGCCGCGGAAGCAGGTCTGCATGTCGTCGATCGTGCCGTCGGTCAGCCGCAGTTCGCCCTGCCAATGCACGTACTCCTCCTCGCGGTTCCAGCCGAAGTTGACCTTGATCTTCGTGCGGATCGTCCCGTCGCCGGGAGCGGCGGCGCGGTGCGGACCGTTCAGCCGCGCGATGCACTGCCCGTTCTTGATGAGGTCCACGTAGTCGATGGCGTTCTGCCCCTCGACATTGAGGTAGATCCGCGCCGTCCGGCCCGGATCACGTCGCCCGAGGCGCCGCCGTTGATGCGGAAGTCGATCTTGATCTTGTCGCCCGTGACGCCGCAGACGTGGCGTTTGCCCATGTTCTCCCAGATGGCGTCGCGGTCCAGCGCCGGAGCGTAGACGCCGATGCGGCCGTCGCCGTAGCTGCCCGGATAGCCGGCGTGCTGGTCGGTGGAGCACATCAGACCGAATTTATGGCCCTGCTCCAGACCGTATTGGATCGAGCCCTCCCAGATGCGCGGACCCATGTCGTGCAGATAGTCGTAGTCGCCCGTGTCGCTCTCGGCGAGCCCGTGGCGCGAGAACATCTCGACGAACGGCGTCTGCCGGTCCTCGCGGAAAGCCGCCCAGTTGTAACCGCGGAATCCGGTGATGTAGCCCATATGGTGAGGCGTGACGTAGCAATCGTAATCCTTGAGTTTTCTCCTTGAGGTCGGGGAACCGAGGTGCACTCGACCAGCGGGGCGTCGAAGTCGCGGAACAACGCCACGTGGTCGCCGTGCTCCATGCTGTGGCACTCGTAGAGGGGAAGGTCAGGAACTCCCGGGGCGGTTGGCCGCCTCGACGGCCGCGAGGTATTTGTCGTAGCCTCCGGCGCGCAGGCGTTTGAAAGCCTCGGTGTGGTAGCCGATGACCCAGTTCAGCCGCGGGTCGTTCTCGCCCGGGATGTCGGGCCACAGGGCGTGGGGCGTCACCGAAACGAAATCCAGCTGCTGCCGCGCGGCGGCCAGAGCGTCCGCAAGGTCGCCGTGGCCGTAGGTCACGTTGCAGTGGTTGTGCACGTCGCCCCAGAACACCTTCAGGTCCTTGAGCGAAGGAAATCCCTTTTTCAGGTTGCCGGGCAGCGAATCCCTGCCGCCCGATCTGGCGCATCCGGGGAGCGTTCCGCGGCCGCCCAGGCCGAGCAGGGTCCATCCGAAGCCTTCAGAAAGTCTCTTCTATCCATCGTATGATGCGTTTTAAGTTGTTTTCAGAGTCGGTCCGCGCCGCGGAAAAATTCGTACTCCCGTTCGCAGGGGTCCGTGTCGCCGCACTCCTGCTGGAGCTTTCGAGACGCGCGTGCATGTCGCTGCGCACCGCGGCGTATTCGGGATCGTTGTAGACGTTGCACATCTCGTGCGGGTCCTTTTTCAGGTCGTACAACTCCCACTCGTCCACGTCGTTGTAGAAATGGATGAGCTTGTAATCGTCGGTCCGGACGCCGTAGTGGCGCTTCACGGAGTGCCACGAGGGGTATTCGTAATAGTGGTAGTAGACGCCCGTGCGCCACGCTTCGGGGGTCTTGCCGCCCGAGGTGAGCACCTCCTTCAGCGAACGCCCCTGCATGTCGGCGGGGACCTCCAGCCCGGCCATGTCCGCGAACGTCGGGGCCAGGTCGATGTTCATGGCCAGCGCCCGGGTGCGGACGCCCGCCGCAACGGCTTTCGGGTAGCGCACCAGCAGCGGCGTGCGCTGGCACTCCTCGTACATGAAACGCTTGTCGAACCACCGTGCTCGCCCAGGAAAAAGCCCCTGGTCGGAGGTGTAGACGATGATCGTGTTGTCCAGTTCGCCGATCTCTTCCAGATAATCCAGCAGGCGCCCGACGTTCTCATCGACGCCCTTGATGACGGCGCAGTAGTCCTTCATGTACTGCTGGTATTTCCAGCGCGTCAGCTCCTCCTGCGACACGCGGCCCTTCATGCGTTCGTACTCGGCGATGCGCGGGGCATAGGCCCGGTCCCGTCGGCCCGCTCTTCGGGGTCATGCGGTTGTAGGCCGCCTGATACCTGCATGACGCTGCTGCGCCATCGTTGGCGCGCGACACGTCGTCCTTGTTGGCGTCGCCCGAGGATTCCAATTCGTAGGACTGCGCCATTGCCGGGGGTCATCAGCTTGAGGTCCCACTCGGGCCCACATGTCGCGGCCGATCTCCATCGCCTGCTCGCGGGCGGCGCTGCCGCGCCCCGAATAGTCGTCCAGCAGGTTGAAGGGCTCGGGGAAGACCCTATCGTCGTTGATGCCCAGATGACGCTGCGCGGGCATCCAGTTGCGGTGCGGTGCCTTGTGGTAGTAGAGCATGGCGAAGGGCCGCGACTTGTCGCGCCGTTCGAGGAATCCGATGGCCTTGTCGGTGATGATGTCCGTCACGTAGCCCGGTTCGGTCCGCTCCTCGCCGTTCTCGACGAACAGCGGCGAATAATACTCGCCCTGCCCCACGAGGATGCTCCAGAAATCGAATCCCTGCGGGTCGGAATTGAGGTGCCACTTGCCGATCATCGCCGTCTGGTAGCCGGCGTCGTGCAGGAGTTTCAGGAGGGAAGGTCTGCTGGTCGCCGTCGAAAGTGCGCGAATTGTCCGTGAATCCGTTTACGTGGCTGTACTTGCCCGTGAGGATGCAGGCCCGCGAGGGTCCCTGAGATGGCGTTGGAGACGTAGCAGTTCTCGAAGAGCATGCCTTCGCGCGCGAGGCGGTCGAGGTTGGGGGTTTCGACCAGCAGACTGCCGTAACAGCTCATGGCCTGCGTGGTGTGGTCGTCGGTCATCATGACGATGATGTTGGGGCGTCGGTGCGCCTCGCGGCACTCCCCGCGAGGGCTGCCAGCGTCAGCGGCACGGCGGCGTAACGCACACCGCACCGCACGGAATCGAGGTTTTTCATATATCGGGTCGGTTTTCGGTTTCAGTTCCGGGATTCGGCCCGGGGGCCGCAGGTTGCGCACGAGCTTCGGATCGCCGATGCGCACGCCCCGATCGTACATCGCCCGGCGCAGACGGTTCAGCTCGGCTTCGTAACGGCGATCGACGGCCAGGTTGACCATCTCGCCGGGATCGTCCTGCAAATCGTACAGCGCCTCGCGGTTGCGGCCCCACTGGTAGAGAACGTATTTGTAGCGCGGGCCGACGACGCACCAGCCGCGCATGCCGGGGCCGGGAGGAGCGTCTCGACGAAAACTTCGTCGTGAAGCGTCGTCTGACGACCCTCGGCCACGGGCGCAGGCTCCGCCCGCGGTAGCGTCCGGGATCGGGCGCGACGCCCGCATAGTCGCAGACCGTGGCGTAAGGTCCCGGTCCGACGTTCGACAGCGCCTCGTCGTTGCGCACGCCCCGCAGGCCGGCGCCTTCGGGGGCCTTGACGATCAGCGGCACGTTGACGACCTCCTCCCTGCAAGTTCCATTTCTGGTTCCAGCCGTGGGCGGCGACGCCGTCGCCGTGGTCCGAGAGGAAGATGATCGCCGAATCGTCGTAGAGCCCGCGGGCTTTCAGCACCCCGACGATGCGACCCACCTCACGATCGACGCGCTCCACGAGGCGGTAATAAGCGTAAAGATAGCGCCGCCAGTCGTCCTGCGTGTAGGTGTAGGTGTCGTGGTAGCGGGGCGAGGAGGCGTGCTCGAGCGTCAGCGCTTCGGCCGCATAGGTCGAGGGCATGAAATTGGCCGGGAGATTGGGGCACTCGTCGGTGGAGAAGGGCGCCAGCTCGCCGTATTGCAACGTTTCGTTGCGTCCGTATTCGCAGATTTCGTGGGGATTGAGCAGCGAAGCGACCAAAAAGAGCGGCTTCGAGCCGTCGTACTCCCCTCAGCGCCGCGTCGCAGGCGTCGGCCAGCGCCGCGTCGTCCATCTTCGAGATGCGGCGGAATCCGTGCCCGAATCGGGGAGGTTGACCTCGGGGACATGCCATTTCCCGGCGTAGAGGCACTCGTAACCCGCTTCGGCGAGACGGTGGCCGATGCCGGCCCGCATGTCGGCGTCGTTGGGGCGGATCGCGTTATCGAAGGCCCCGACCTCGAAGGGCATGCGGCCCGTGACGAGCGAGGCGCGGCAAGGACCGCTCAGCGGAAAGGGGCAGTAGGCGCGCGTGAAGCGCACGCCGTCGGCGGCCAGCGCGTCCATAGCCGGAGTCGGACCCACGGATTGCCGGCGCACGACATGGCGGCGGCGGTCTGCTGGTCGGTCATGATGACGATGATGCCGGGACGCTTCCCGGAGGCGGATTCGGGTTTCAAGCGGCGGCGGCATCGGCGGCCACGGTCAGGGCGGCGAGCGATGCGGCCAGCGAAGCGTGGTTGAGACAGGTCATAGGCGTAGTTTTTCGGTCATACAAAATTACCACAAACCGACAGCGCAAGCCCCGGAGATTGTCCCCAAAAACGCGAAACGTGTGCAAAAGGCTTTCGATTTTTGTAGAATCGGACCTTAAATTTGTCCTAAAACCGCGCCGCAGGCCCTTCGGGCGCCGTCATTCGACAAATCCGGCATCGGACTGCACAAAACTGAAACCCTTTGCAGAAATTCGGGAAAGGATTGGTCATTATTGATAAAAGGAAACAGCGCTTTGTCGTACCTTTGCCGTACCATGAAACCTGTAAAACTGCTTATCGCCCTCCTGCTGGCCCTCCTGCCCTCGCTGATGCGGGTGCAGGCCGACACCACGGTCTTCGCGCTGCTGGACCTCACGCGCCCCGGGCTGGAACGCGTCGCCGAACTGCACGCCGCGGGCGACGACAAAGCCGCCGCCGAAGCCCTGCTGGACTACTACCGCCGCCGCACGGGCGTCGTCGCCCCGGGATGCGGACCCCGCCGGCATCACGATCACCCCGAAGAACAACGCTGGGCCGACGAGGCGATGGAGCACCGTTTCTTCGTCCACAAGGGGCTACCAGCCCTCCTATTTCTACGGCGACGACATCGACTGGGAGTACTGGCCCGTGAAGGACAACGAACTGCGCTGGCAGCTGCACCGCATGAAATGGTGGGTGCCGATGGGCAAAGCCTACCGCCTCTCGGGCGACGAACGCTACGCCGCGGAGTGGTGCGCCGAATACCTCGACTGGATGCGCAAGAACCCCTCACAGCGTATGACGAACGCAAGGCCGGAACTGGACGCAGGCCGAGAACGTCTATTTTCGCCTGGCGGCCCTCGAGGTGAGCGACCGGCTGGAGTTCCAGATCCACCAGTTCCTCTATTTCCTGCCCGCCGAGGCGTTCGACGCCGATTTCCTCCTGCATTTTCTCGAAAACTACCACCGCCATGCGGAGCATATCACGCGCCACTTCTCGGCCAAGGGCAACCACCTGCTGTTCGAGGCCCAGCGGCTCGTCTTCGCGGGGGTGTTCTTCCCCGAGTTCCGCGACGCGGACCGCTGGCGCGAGACGGGCGTCGGGATACTCAACCGCGAGATCGGCGAACAGGTCTACGACGACGGCATGCAGTACGAACTGGACCTGCACTACCACCACGAGTCGATCGGCATCTTCTTCAAGGCGCTGCAAATGATGGACGCCAACGGCTACCGGGGCGATTTCCCGGCGGAGTATCTGGCCACGGTCGAGCGGATGATCGGCGCCTATATCGACTGCTCGTTCCCGGACTACACCACGCCGCTGTTCAGCGACAACCGGTTCCGGGAGAAAGAGGAGCTGATGCCCTGTTACCGCGCGTGGGCCGAGGTTTTCCCCGACAACGCCGCGATCCGCTGGATGGCGACCGAGGGCCGCGAGGGAGCCGCCCCGAGCATCTGTCGCGGGCGCTGCGCACCTCGGGATTCTACGTCCTGCGCAACGGCTGGGAGGCGGACGCCACGGCGATGGTTCTCAAAGCCGGGCCGCAGGGATTTTCGCACTGCCAGCCCGACAACGGCACGTTCGACTACTGGCGCCGGGGCCGCAACTTCTTTCCCGACTCGGGCAGCTACGTCTACGCGGGCGACAAGGAGGTGACCGACCAGCGCAACCGGTTCCGCCGGACGCAGGTTCACAACACCCCTGACGCTCGAGGGCCGGAACCTCGAACGCACCGACTCGAAATGCCTGCGCTGGGAAACGGACGGCGCGACGGACATCGTGACGGTCGAGAACCCCTCCTACGAGGGGCTGACCCACCGCCGCACGGTGTGGTTCATCGACCGGCGCTTCTTCGTCATCGCCGACGAAGCCTTTCGGAACGGCCGAGGGCGAAGTGGCCCTGCACTACAACCTCGTGGAGTGCGACCCGCCACGCCCATCCATACTGCATCTTTGTTCCCCTGGGAAATGTTCCCGTGAATGAATTGTAAATATCAATGATCGTTTTGTAGCTTCCATCCGCCTCGTTCAAACCTACCCACGATAAGGCCAGACTTACGACTGCACCTCTTGTCTTTTGCCACTGTTGTCTCCTCCCTTACAATATTTTGAAATCATCTCATAGACTTTCTTCTGCCCGGGTGGTGTAGTCTCCACCGGTTGTTGTTGCTCTTATCATCCGGATCCGTACAGAGGGCCGCATAAATGGTCTGGGCCGTATGGTGTGGCCGTCTTGGCCAGATCCTTTTCAGCGTCGCTGCCGCCCTCGTGGATGATATTGATGCACTC
>VOFD01000171.1_pt1 | contig 34001 bp, 38 predicted proteins | sample 5384101 | NCBI WGS metagenome assembly VOFD01 (sample SAMN12384723, study PRJNA508395) | human gut metagenome | isolation source: healthy gut C | host: Homo sapiens
GCTTCTGCAAGGCTCCCGGTGGAGATCCGGGGAAAACGGCATCATCTGCCGCGACACCGTCGGGAAAAGGGCGAGGACGGCAGGTTCACCCAGGTGGAGGGCAGCGAGATGTTCTATCCCCACACCGGCGTCATCGTCTCGGTGAGCCAGGGTGCGGAGAACGAGCTGGTGCAGAGCACCACCGGCATCCAGACCAACCAGCGCGGCCTGCTCACCGTCAATGAGGATGCCGAGTCCATGGACAGCTATATGAACTCCCTGCCCAAAGATCCCGCCCCGGACCCCTATGCGGACATCCCGGTTTTCAGCACTCCCACCTCGGACGTGCTGACCAAGCAGGGGGTCTGAACCCGATCAAATTTCACGAGTCTGCCGTGGATCTCCGTGGCAGGCTCTTTTTGTAAACTTTCTGCGTCTTTGCCATTCTTAGCCGCTTTTTGTTGACCCGGCCACGCCGCCTTTAGTATACTATTTATAAATCCTCTTGCAAATATTCCAGTTTGTACGCTGTTTCCGGTCCTTTCGACGCCGGAGACCGCGCGGAAAGGTCGGTGGACAACATTCTCAAAGCATCACTCCCCAAACTGCGGGAAAAACTGCTGGAAGCGTTACAGGCGGTGCTGCCCATTGTGGCCATTGTGCTGGTGCTCTGCTTTACCATTGCCCCCATCTCCCCCAGCATCCTGCTCTGCTTTCTGCTGGGCGCCGCCATGATCATTGTGGGCATCATGTTCTTTACACTGGGCGCGGAGATGAGCATGAGCCCCATGGGCGAGGATGGGCACCATGCTTACCAAGACCCGGAGCCTGCCCCTCATCATCGGGGTCGGCTTCCTGCTGGGCTTCCTCATCACCATCTCGGAGCCGGACTTGCAGGTGCTGGCCAATCAGGTGCCCTCCATCCCCAACATGACCCTGATCCTTTCGGTAGCGGCAGGCGTGGGCCTGTTCCTCGTCATGGCGTTTTTGCGGATGCTCTTCGGCATCCCGCTGCCGCGGCTCCTTGTGCTGTTCTACAGCATCATCTTCATTCTGGCCGCGTTCGTCCCCAAAGAGTTTCTGGCGGTCGCTTTTGATTCCGGCGGCGTGACCACCGGCCCCATGACCGTTCCCTTCATCATGGCGCTGGGCGTCGGCGTCTCGGCCATCCGTTCCGACCGCCATGCAGCGGACGACAGCTTCGGCCTTGTAGCCCTCTGCTCCGTGGGTCCCATCCTCGCCGTCCTCATTCTGGGCATCGCGTTCCAGGCCAGCGACAGCACCTACATCCCGCCCGTCCTCCCCGAGGTGAACGATTCCGTGGAGCTGTGGCAGCTCTTCCGGGAGGGCCTGCCCACCTACTTCAAAGAGATCGCCACCTCACTGCTCCCCATCATCCTGATGTTCGGGGTCTTCCAGCTCATGGCCCTCAAGCTGGACAAACGCACCCTTGGCCGCATTGCCGTCGGCCTTGCGTACACTTATATGGGCCTCGTGTTATTCCTCACCGGTGCGAATGTCGGTTTTATGCCAGCCGGTAATTATCTGGGGCAGGTGCTGGCAGGCCAGAGCTTCCGCTGGGTGCTCATTCCCATCGGAATGCTCATCGGTTACTTCATCGTCAAGGCCGAGCCCGCCGTCTATGTGCTGAACAAGCAGGTGGAGGAGGTCACCGATGGTGCCATCTCCGCCCAGGCCATGGGCACGGCTCTTTCGGCAGGCGTCTCCCTCTCGGTGGGGCTTGCCATGGTGCGGGTACTCACGGGGGTTTCCATCCTGTGGTTCCTCATCCCGGGGTACACGTTCGCCATTGCCATCTCGTTGATCGTGCCCAAGCTCTTCACCGCCATTGCGTTTGACGCGGGCGGTGTGGCCTCCGGCCCCATGACGGCCACGTTCCTGCTGCCGCTGGCACAGGGCGCCTGCGTGGCTGTGGGCGGCAACATCGTCACCGATGCCTTTGGCGTGGTGGCCATGGTCGCCATGACGCCCCTCATCACCGTCCAGCTCATGGGCCTCATTGCAGAGCTCAAGACCCGCAAAGCCCGCAAGGCGCAGCCCGCCTTTGCGCTGGCCGCTGCCTATGCCGAGCTGCCGGATGACGCCATCATTGAGCTGTAAGGAGGTTTCAGCTGTGACAAATCCCCTTTACTGGCTGGTCACCATCACCGACCGCCGCTCCACGGACGCGTTCCTGGCCCTGTACGAGAGCTACGGTGTCCGTGTCAGCCTCCGCACCGTGGGTGCCGGCACGGCCGTGCAGGAAATGCTGGCCACCCTCGGCCTGGAAAAGAGCGAAAAAGCCGTTCTGTTTGCCATCATCACCGCCGACACCTGGCCCAAGATCCAAAAGGCGCTCCGCCGCCAGATGCGCATTGATGTGCCGGGCACCGGCATCGCATTCATCGTCCCGGTAAGCAGCATCGGCGGCAAGCGTGCCCTGCTGTTCCTGACCGAACACCAGACCTTTACGCGAATGGAGGAAAGCACCTTGAAAGACACCCACTATGAGCTGCTGCTCGTGATCGCCAATCAGGGCTACACCGGCTCTATCATGGACGCGGCCCGGGCCGCAGGAGCCGGCGGCGGCACCGTCATCCACGCCAAAGGCACCGGCATGGAGGGTGCCGCCCGTTTCCTGGGCGTGGACCTCGTCAACGAGAAGGAAATGGTCTTCATTGTGGCCCGCAGTTCCGAGAAGAATCAGATCATGAAAGCGATCATGGCCGGGGCTGACCCCAAGGCGGGCGCTGTCGTCTTCTCCCTGCCGGTCACCGACACGGCAGGCCTGCGGCTGCTGGACGAGGACGAGACCGAAGCCGTGTAAGCCATTCACCTGCACCATGAGCAAAAATCCACACCGGGCGGGGCCTTCTTCCCTGCCGGGGCGTGGATTTTTTTGTCGTTTTCCGGTATCATAGAGGTGGAGGTTTTGCAGATGAATCATTCAAATCACGGGCGGCGGCTGCTCAGTGCCGCCGCTGTTGTTTTGGGCAACGCGGGGTACTCCCTGACAGTAGCCCTTTTTCTGGAGCCCGCGGGCCTTGTGGCCGGGGGTGCCACCGGCGTGGCGCTGGCCTTTGGCCGCCTGACCGGGCTTTCGGTCTCCGGTTTCCTGCTGGCATTCAACTTAGTCATGCTGGTCTGGGGCTGGGCGGTCCTTGGCCGGGCCTTTGCCCTCAACACACTGGCCAGCAGCGTCCTCAGCCCCATCTTTCTGGGCCTTGCCGAGACGATGCTCCATGGCCATGTGCTCACAGACGACCTTTTCCTGAACACGGTCTTTGCCGCCATCGGTGTCGGGGCTTTTATGGGCATCGTCATCCGGGCGGGGGCCTCCACGGGCGGCATGGACATCCCGCCGCTGGTGCTGCAAAAATGGTTTCGCTGGCCCGTGTCCGCCACCATGCTCATCTTTGATATTGCCGTCATCCTCATCCAGATCCCGTTCAGCCCGGTGCCGCAGCTGCTGTACGGCATCGTGGCCATCATCATTCAGGTCATGGTCCTGGACAAAGTCCTGCTCTGGGGTGAGAGCCGTACCGAGGTCAAGCTGATCAGCACCAAGGCGGACGAGCTCTGTGCCGCCATCCTGCACCAGCTGGACCGCGGTGTCACCATCCTGAATGGTGCGGGCGGCTACACCCATGACCCCAGTGCCGTGCTGCTGAGCGTCATCTCCAGCCGGGAGCTTCCCCGCCTGGAAAAGCTGGTCCACGCCATCGACCCGGACTGCTTCCTCATCGTCAGCCAGGTCACAGAGGTGCGGGGCCGCGGCTTCTCCATGGATAAAAAATATCAGTAATGTGTACTTGACATTTTCCCGATTTTGCATATACTGAAATCAGGAAAGTTGTAATTCGCTCATTGGTTTCACCAATGCAAAAAGGCCCTCGGCATCGTCACTGCCGGGGGCCTTTTTGTTTTCAAAGCAACGGCGCAATGGCCTTGACCAGCCGCCCGGTGAGGCGGAGCAGGGTCTGCCCCTGCCAGATGCTCTGTGTGGTGGCTTCCACCGTGCGGCACTGGGTCAGTGTCCGCTGGAAGTCGTCTTCAATGGCCGGGATGCAGGGGGCGTCCACCATCCAGACTGCATCCTCAAAATGGTGGTAGAGGCTGCGGTAGTCGAGGTTGATGGTGCCCACCACGGCCTCACGGTCATCCACCACAAAGACCTTGGCGTGAACAAAGCCCGGCACCCACTCCGAAATTTTGACGCCCGAGCGGATGAGGGCTGCATAGTGGGTCTTGGCCAGCGCGTACGGAATGCGCTTGTCCGGCTTGCCCGGCAGGATGAGGTGGACGTCTACGCCCCGCTCTGCCGCGAACTTGAGGGCCGTTTCCAGCTCCCCGTCCAGAATCAGGTAGGGTGTCATGATGTGGATGTACTTCCGGGCCCGGTTGAGCAGGTCGATATAAACCAGCTCGCCCACCCGTTCCCCATCCAGCGGGCAATCGCCGTAAGGGGCCGCAAAGCCCTTGGCCCCCGCCGGGGCCGGGATGGGCTGCTTGAGGTAAGCTTCAAACTCCGGCTCCTGGGCGATATCCCACATCTGCAAAAAGATGGCCGTCAGAGAGCGGACCGCCTCGCCCTCCAGCATGACAGCGGCATCTTTCCAGCGGCCAAACTTCTCCACGTGGTTGATGTACTCGTCGGCGAGGTTCACGCCGCCGGTAAAACCCACCTTGCCGTCAATGACGAGAATTTTCCGGTGGTCGCGGTAATTATAATGGGTCGAGACAAAGGGCTGCAGCGGCGAGAAAACTTTGCAGGCGATGCCCAGCCGCTCCAGCCGCTTGGGATAGTCCCGGGGCAGGGTGGCGAACTCACAGGTGCCGTCGTACATCACCCGGACGTCCACGCCCTCAGCGGCCTTGCGGGCCAGCACCTCAAGAATTCGGCCCCACATGAGCCCCTCGTCGATGATGAAATACTCCAGGAAAATATACTGTTTCGCTTTTTCCAGCTGGCACAGCAACTCCGCGAACTTGGCCTCGCCGCTGGGAAAATAGGTCACTGCCGTGTTCTCATACACCGGGAAGCCGCCGCCTTTCCCCCGCAGGTAGTAGGCCAGCGAGGCCGCACCCGGCTCCTGTGCTTTCAGCCGTTCCAGCGTTTGGGCATCCTGGGGCAGCTGCTCCCGGGTATCCTGTTCCAGCTGCTTGAGGCGGCGCTTGAGCATCCGGTGGCCGACTTCGCCTTTGGTCCACCAGAACAGCACCACGCCCAGGACCGGCACCAGCGCAATGACCACCAGCCAGGTGATCTTGGCACTGTTGTCCATATCGCTGTTGAGCAGGTAGATGACCATAACGGCCGTGAACGCGATGCTGCCGCCCAACAGATGGGGCACCAGCGCGGTGAACCACCGAAACACGCTGAACAGCAGCAGCACTTGCACAAAAAAGAGGGCCAGCACCAGTCCGGTGCGGCCAAAAATGGCCCGGATGATGCCCCGTTTGCCCTTTTTCAGCAGCCGGATGCCGCCATCCTCAAAAACGCGGACCCGGTCTTTGACATTCTGTTTGAACTCTTCTGGCTTCATAGTATTCCTTTCGTTCCCGGTTTATTTCCGTTTCAGCGTCACCGCAAACATCCCCTGTGCCGCATGGCAATCCTCCACCAGCGCCTTGGGCTGGGCGCAGACACCATGGTTGTGCCATGGGTCATTGAACCAGTAGTGCTCGTCGTCATAGCCCACCAGCAGCAGGCAGTGCTCGTGGCATTTCCATGCAAAATCCGTGCCGTCGGCCAGCAGCCAGTGGTCCCGCTCCTCCGGCACCGGGGTGAAATCCAGCGTGGCCCAGAAGACCACCGGCATCCCGGCGTCAAGGTACTCGCAGAGCTGAGCCGCCGTCTTGCCCGTCTCATCCACTACTTCAAAGGCGTCCGCCGCCCCTCGTGATCCAGCGCGCTCTGCAGTGCCTTGACGATGCAGGGGGCGTAGCAGCCGTAGCCGGTGTGGTCGTGGGGGTCTCCGGGGTAGACTTCATAGGGATCCGGGCCGTAGAGCTTTCCATCATAATCCCAGTAGGGCGCGTGGGGCAGGTCCCGCTCAATGAACGTGTCCGGGTCAATGGCAATGCCCATCGCCTGCAGCAGCATCACCGAGCTGATGCTCTCGCAGCCGTTCACCCAGCGTTCCGTCTGGTCGATATAGGGGAGCCGATACGATTTTTTTCATCAAAATTCCTTTCGAGGCGCAAATGGCCTCTGTCAAAAAAACAGCCGAAGTGTGGTATCATAGCAACTAACAGATAGTATACCTTATTTCGGCACTTTTTTCCACCGGAATCAGAGCGCAGGAGGATATTTGGAGTATGAATAATCTGATCATTGGCATTGCAGGCGGCTCCGGCAGCGGCAAGACCACCCTTGCTCTGCGGCTGAAGGAGCGTTTTGGCGAGGATGAAGTGCGCCTGATCTCCCACGACAGCTACTACAAGCGCCACGACGAGCTGCCCTTTGAGGAGCGCTGCAAGCTGAACTACGACCACCCGGACGCTTTCGACAACGCCCTGCTCATCTACCACTTACAGGAGCTGAAAGCCGGCCGCGCCATCGACTGCCCGGTGTACGACTACTCTAACCACAACCGCAGCGACGAGGTGCAGCACATCGAGCCGGCCCCGGTGCTCATCGTGGAAGGCATCCTGCCCTTCGTGGAGCCGGAGCTGTGCGCCATGTTCGACTACAAGATCTTCGTGGACACCGACGCCGACGAGCGCATCCTGCGCCGTCTGGTGCGGGACGTCAAGGAGCGCGGCCGCTCCCTCGACAGCGTCATCAATCAGTATCTCACCACCGTCAAGCCCATGCACGAGGCTTTCGTCGAGCCGAGCAAGCGCAACGCGGACATCATCGTCCCCAACGGCGGCGAGAACACCACCGCCATCGAGATGCTGGCCCACCACATCCGTAACCTCATCGAGAAGGCAAATATGATGTAAACTCCTTCCGTCATCGCTGCCGCGATGCCACCTCCCTCCTGGGGCATGTTCAAAAGCCCCCTCTGTGAGGGGCTGCCGCCAAAGGCGGCTGGAGGAGTGACACAAAAGCGCCCCGCGTTTCCCACCGGAAACACAGGGCGCTTTGCTTTTTGGGGTTACGGGTGGATGGAGGTGCGCACCAGCGCACGCTTGAGGCGGGCCTGTGCCATCTCGTACTCGCGGCGGTCGAGGTTCTTCCGGACCAGAATCTCTTCGGCACGCTTTTTGGAAGCCTCGGCGCGGGCGTGGTCGATCTGCTCGGCCCACTCCCAGGTGGTTGCCACCAGACGGGCCTCGCCATCGAGTACGGTGAGCATCCGCCCATACAGGCGGCCCGATGGCTCTGTCCCTCGGCATTGACGATATGGGCCTCACCCATGCCCAGCGCGGTGCAGTAATCGCCGTGCTTGGCCAGGATGGCCAGGTCGCCGTCAATGGCGCGGCAGACCACCCGCTCAGCCTGTCCATCAAAGACACAGCCGTCCGGTGTGACCACCGTCAGATGAAAGGTCGTCATGGTTTACCCCTTCTTCGCCTTAGCGAACACATCGTCGATGGTGCCCGCGAAGAGGAAGGCGCTCTCGGGCAGGTCGTCGCACTCGCCGTTCAGGATCATGCGGAAGCCGCGCAGCGTCTCTTTCAGCGGGACGTACTGGCCGGGCATACCGGTGAACTGCTCTGCAACGTGGAAGCTCTGGGACAGGAAGCGCTGCACCTTGCGGGCGCGGTTGACAGTGCGCTTGTCGTCCTCGCTCAGCTCGTCCATACCCATGATGGCAATGATGTCCTGCACCTCCTTATAGCGCTGCAGCACTTTCTGCACAGCACGGGCGATCTCGTAGTGCTCCTGGCCCACCACTTCGGGGCTGAGGATACGGCTGGTGGAGTCCAGCGGGTCCACAGCCGGGTAGATGCCCTGGGAAGCGATGTCACGGCTCAGAACGGTCGTTGCGTCCAGATGGGTGAACGTGGTGGCAGGGGCCGGGTCCGTCAGGTCGTCGGCGGGGACGTAGACGGCCTGCACCGAGGTGATGGAACCCTTGCGGGTGGAGGTGATGCGCTCCTGCAGTGCGCCCATCTCGGTAGCCAGCGTAGGCTGGTAGCCGACGGCGGAGGGCATACGGCCCAGCAGCGCGGACACCTCAGAGCCTGCCTGGGTGAAGCGGAAGATGTTGTCGATGAAGAGCAGCACGTCCTGATTCTTCACATCGCGGAAATACTCCGCCATGGTCAGGCCGGACAGTGCCACGCGCATACGGGCTCCTGGGGGTTCGTTCATCTGGCCATAGACCAGCGCAGTCTTGTTGATAACGCCGCTCTCGGTCATTTCGCCGTACAGGTCGTTGCCCTCACGGGTGCGCTCGCCGACGCCGGTGAACACCGAGTAGCCGTTGTGCTCGGTGGCGATGTTATAGATCAGCTCCTGGATCAGGACGGTCTTGCCGACGCCGGCACCGCCAAACAGGCCGATCTTACCACCCTTGGCGTAGGGGCAGATCAGGTCAACGACCTTGATGCCGGTCTCGAGAATCTCGGTGGTGGACTGCTGCTCCTCATAGCTGGGAGCAGGGCGGTGGATGGGCCAGTAGGCCTCCGGGGTGGGGGCGGGCTTGTTGTCCACCGGCTCGCCCAGCAGGTTGAACACGCGGCCCAGACACTGGTCGCCGACGGGCACCTTGATGGACTCGCCGGTGTCAACCGCCTCGGTGCCGCGCACCAGACCGTCGGTGCTGCTCATGGCGATGCAGCGGGCGACATTGTCACCGGTCAGCTGCGCCACCTCGACCACCAGCTTCTGGCCGTGGTTGTCGATCTCGATGGCGTTGAGCAGCTCCGGCAGCTCGCCATCCTCAAACTGGATGTCCAGCACCGGGCCGATGACCTGGAGCACCTTGCCGATGTGTTTTTCGGACATAGGCTACAACTCCTTACTAAAAAATCAATAAACTCAATTCTCCGCGCCAGCCACGATCTCGGTGATCTCCTGCGTGATCGCAGCCTGACGGGCGCGGTTGTAATACAGATTCAGATGCTCTATCATCTCACCGGCGTTCTTGGTGGCGGCATCCATGGCCGTGCGGCGGGCGGCCAGCTCGCTGGCTACGCTCTCGCACACTGCGCCGTAGAGGACACCGGCCACATACTCGGGGATGATCGCGCCGAACACTTCCTCGCTGCTGGGCTTGTACAGGATCTGGCTGCGGCGGGCCTCGGCTTTCTGCTCTTCCGTCGGCTCAATGGACAGCGGCAGCACCTCCAGCGTGGTGGCGGTCTGGGTCATCATGGAATCGAACCGGGTGTAGCAGATCTTTACCGCATCGTACTCGCCTTTCAAAAAGCCCTCGGTAATGCTGCGGGACAGCTGGAAGCACTCGCCCACCGAGATATCGGCGGCCAGCAGTACCTCCTGGGTGAACAGCTCTGCCCCTCATGCTGGGCAAAGTGCTCCGCCGCCCGCTTCCCGATGGGCAGCACCGTCACCGGGCCCTCGTGGGCATCCGCCTGCTTGAAGATGTTGGCGTTATAGCCGCCCGCCAGTCCGCGGTCGCCCGCGATGACCACCAGCAGGGTCCGCTTGATGTCGTCCCGGCGCAGATAGGGGTTGCGGGCACGGGGGTCCGCCGCCGCTATCTTGGTCAGCGATTCATACAGCGTCTCAAAGTAGGGGCGGCTGTGCTCCACCCGTTCCTTGGCGCGGCGCATTTTGGAGGAAGCCACCAGTTCCATAGCCTTGGTGATCTGCATGGTGCTCTCTACGCTTTTGATGCGCAGCTTGATGTCCTTCATGGAACCTGCCATGCGTTACGCCTCCTTCCTGTGTCAGTGCGCCTTGATAAAGCTCTCAGTGTAGGCGGACAGAACGCTCTTGAGTGCCTGCTCGGCATCGGCGTCCAGGTTGCCCGTGGTGCGGATCGTTTCCATCACCGCAGCGCCGGAAGCGTCGGTGTCCAGATATTCGTACAGGCCTTTCTCATACTCGGCCACATCGGCCACTTTCACCTTGACAAGGTAATCGTGAATGGTCGCATACAGGATGGCCACCTGCTTTTCTACAGGCACGGGAGCGGAGCGGTTCTGCTTGAGCACTTCCACGATGCGCTCGCCCTGTGCAAGGCGGGCCTTGGTGTCGGCGTCCAGATCGGAGCCGAACTGTGCGAAGGACTGCAGCTCGCGGTACTGGGAGTAGATGAGCTTCAGGGTGCCGGCCACTTTCTTCATGGCCTTGATCTGGGCGTTGCCGCCCACGCGGGAGACCGAGATGCCGGGGTTGACGGCCGGCATGACACCCGAGTGGAACAGCTCCGTCTCAAGGAAGATCTGACCGTCGGTGATGGAAATGACATTCGTGGGGATGTAGGCGGACACATCGCCCGCCTGGGTCTCGATGATGGGCAGAGCCGTCAGGCTGCCGCCGCCCAGCTCGTCGGAGAGCTTGGCTGCGCGTTCCAGCAAACGGGAGTGCAGGTAGAACACGTCGCCGGGGTAAGCCTCACGTCCCGGGGGACGGCGGATCAGCAGCGACAGTGCACGGTAAGCGACGGCGTGCTTGGACAGATCGTCGTAGATGATGAGGACGTGCTTGCCCTTGTGCATGAAGTACTCGCCCATGGCACAGCCGGAGTAGGGAGCGATATACTGCAGGGGCGAAAGCTCCGAAGCCGTTGCCGAAACCACGATGGTATAGCTCATGGCTCCGGCCTCGGTGAGGCTCTGGACGAGGTTTGCCACGGTAGAGCGCTTCTGGCCGATGGCGACATAAATGCAGATGACGTCCTTGCCCTTCTGGTTGATGATGGTATCGGAGGCGATGGTGGTCTTGCCGGTCTGGCGGTCGCCGATGATCAGCTCGCGCTGGCCGCGGCCAATGGGGATCATGGAGTCGATGGCCTTGATGCCGGTCTGCAGCGGCTCCTTGACCGGCTGACGCTCGATGATGCCGGGAGCTTGGCTTTCAATGGCGCGGTACTCGGTGGTCTCGATGGGGCCTGCGCCGTCGATGGGCTGGCCCAGTGCGTTGACCACGCGGCCGATCATGGCTTCGCCCACCGGCACGGACACCACCTTGCCGGTGCGCTTGACAGTGCTGCCTTCCTTGATGCCGACGTCGGAGCCCAGCAGCACGATGGAGACAGTGTTCTCCTCCAGATTCTGAGCCATGCCGTACTCGCCGTTATCAAACTGGAGCAGCTCACCCGCCATGCACTTTTCCAGACCGCTGGCACGGGCGATGCCGTCGCCCACCATAATGACCGTGCCCGTCTCGCTCTGCTCGATGGCATTCTCGTAATGCTTGATCTGCGCACGGATGATCTTGGAGATCTCTTCAGGTTTCAGTTGCATCTTTGTGTCTTCACCACTCAATTCTTTGGTATCTTTCGGGTGGATATTCTTCTACAGCGTTGTTACAACGTTGCTGCCGCGATGTTCCGCCGCAGGGTGGCCAGCCGGTTCTGCACGGTGCCGTCCAGCTCGGTGCCTTCGATATCCAGGCGGATGCCGCCCAGCACACTGGGGTCGATCTTGGTCGCCAGGTCGATCTTCTTCCCGGTGATCGTCTCCAGCTTTTCTGGCGCAGCTGCTCGGTCTGCGCGGCAGTCATGGCAATGGCCGTGATGGCCGTTGCTTCCAGAATGCCGTGTGCGGCGTTGTAGCGGACACGGTAAGCCCGTGCACAGCCCGACAGCTCCCGCAGGGCGCCCTTTTCGCACAGCAGCTTCATAAAGTTGAGCACATAGAGGTGGACCTGATCCCGCAGGCTTCATCCAACAGCCCACAGCGCTCTCTCTTCGGGATGCTGGGGATGCTGAGCAGATGCAGGTAGTCCGGGTTTGCCTTAAAAAGTGCGCGGCTGCTTCGTCCAGCTCACCCAGAATGCGGGCCTCCAGCCCTTCCTCCGCCGCCAGATCGTACAGGCTCCCGCCGTACATCCTTGCAGTCTCGGTCATGATGCTTCACCCACATTTTTGATAAATTCGTCGATCAGATCCTTGTGGTCCTTCTCGCGGATCTCACGCTCCACCACCTTGGAGGCGATCTCCATGGCGATGCCGCCGATCTCGTCCTTGACCTCGTTCACGGCCTTCTTGCGCTCCTGCGCAATGTCGGCTTCGGCTTTCTGCTTGAGGGCAGCAGCCTGCGCGCGGGCCTCGCCCACGATCTCTTCGCCGCGGGCGGTGGCCGTCTTCTGGGCCCTTGTAACGATCTCGCCGGCCTCGGCGCGGGCATTCTGCAGGTTCTGCTCGTACTCTGCCTTCATGGCTTCAGCTTCGGCGCGCAGCTGGTGGCATCGGCGATCTGGCTGTCCGCCTTCGCCTTGCGCTCTGCAATCACGTTTTTGACCGGATTCAGCAGGAACTTTTTAAAGATCACCAGCTGGATCATCAGGTTGCAGATCTGGGCGACGAAGGTCCAGCCATCCAGCGTGATCAGTGCCTGATAAAGTTGCATAAGCTTCTCCCCCCTTTCGTTTCTTATTGTAAAAGGGGAGCGCTTCAGCCCAGATAGTTCATGAACATACCGGGAGCGAGGAAGATCAGCAGCAGGCCGGTGACGAAGCCGTAAATACCGGTGGTCTCGGAAAGTGCGACGCCGAGGATCAGGGTGCTGGTCACGTCGCTCTTGCACTCGGGCTGACGACCGACAGCCTCACAAGCCGCAGCTGCAGCGTTGCCTTCGCCGATGCCGGGGCCGATACCTGCGATCAGTGCGCAGCCTGCGCCGATGCCGCAGCCTGCCAGAGCGATACCACGAGCCAGGAATTGAAAGTCAGTCATAATAGTGTCCTCCAAAAATGTTTTTGGGGGATGCCGGCTTACTCCTCACCGGCAGCACGTTTGATGAAGATGGTGGTCAGGGTACAGAAGATGAACGCCTGAATGCAGCCGCCGAACCAGTCGAAATACAGGCCCGTGAAGGCCGGGATGCCGATCTGGAACAGCTGGAGCTGGCTCAGGACGCCGGGCAGCCAGCCAAAAATGACGTGGCTCAGGCTTGCCAGTGCCCAGTACAGCAGGGTGGAGATGACGGTACCGGACAAGATGTTGCCGAAGTGACGGAACGCCATGCTGACGGGGGTGGAAACCTCCGACAGCACGTTGATGGGTGCCATGAGGAAGATGGGTCCAGCAGGCCCTTCAGGTAGGCGAGGATGCCGTTGGTCGTGATCTTGTAGTACATGATGAGGACGAACACCACGATGGCCCAGGCCGCCTCGGTGTTCAGGTCTGCCGTGGGGCTCCACAGGCCCACCACGCTGATCAGGTTGCAGCCGATGCTCAGAGCGAAGATCGCGCCGACCAGCGGGATATACCGGTCAAAGTGTGTGCCCATGTTGTCGTGCACGAACTGATCCAGCCGTTCCACGATGAACTCGGCGGCGGCCTGCCGCTTGGAGACGTTTTCCAGCTTGAGGTCACGCCCCAGCCAGAAGGCCAGAGCCGAGAGCAGCGCCATCACGATCCATGTGCTCACAAGGGTCTGGGTGATCTTGAAGTCGCCCAGCACCGGGATGTTGGTATGGATGGTATACAGGATCTTTGCGCCGTTCAGTTCCATTTGTTACGTTTCACCCCCTTTTTCGCCGGGAGCTTCGGCCTGCGCGGCGGCCTGCACCGGTTCGTCTTCCACCGAGACGTCCTGTGCGGGGGCTGCCTGCGCAAGGGGCTTGTACTTGCCCGTTATTTGCAGGTAATAAATGGTGATACGAGGGAAAAACAGCGGCAGCACACCGGCAAAGGGCTGGAAGCAGGGGGCCGCGATGGCCACCACCACCCAGACCGCCTGCAGCAGCATCCGGCTGTTGTGGGAAAGCTGTAATTTGGCTTTGCGGCGCTTCTCATCCTGCTCGTCGATGATCTTCTGGACCACGAAGCAGATGCCCGCAAAGTTGCCGATGGCGACGGCTGCGCCCACGAGACTGCCGAGGACGACCGTGTAGTCGAACCTGACCCAGCCCACCAGGTGCAGCGCTGCAAAGAGCACCCACATGGCCGCCGTACAGATGGCGGTGCCGCAGGCGATGCGCAGCAGTTCCTTTTTGGACTCCGGCTGCAATTTCATAGCAAACCCTCCAACGTTCATTGATGCGAATTAAAGCCGATACGAGAAGTCTTCTCCTTTTTGGCGCGTTCCATCCGCTCCCTGGCAAAGACCCAGAAATTTTGTGCCCCTGCGGCCAGCCCCAGAAAAACGCCCGGAAGATACACCCACTCCGGCCAGCCCCAGCGGTTCACTGCCCACCAGCAGCCGCCCAGACAGAGCAACAGCGGCAGCAGCATGGACAAACCCAGCTGCGTCAGCCACACGATATCCTCCAGTGCTTTGTATAAGCCCTTCAACGGCGTTCCTCCTTCTGGTCTGCCCGCCGCAGGCACCCCATGCGGCGGCTCTTTCGCAAAGGACCTTTTCCATGCAAGACCCTCATAGGGATAGTATAATTCAAACCGTCGGTTTTTTCAATCAATTCTCCACCAAATTCTGTGAAAACTTCATAGTTTGTTTATACTTACTTCACAACTGTCCTCCCCCGGTGGATTTTTGTCCGCCGTTCATCGCATCCTCCACAAAAAAGGGATGGTGTCTTTGTTCAGTCTGCCCCTTGACAGCAAAAAGCCCCGCCGGGCCCCTGTGCAGTACAGAGGCCCGGCGGGGCTGGAGTGTATGGAATTGGTCGAATTTACCAGAGGTTTGCGGTCTCGTTGTAGAGGCCCTCGTAGCTCTTGGCCGAGACATCCCAGCTGAAGTCGCACTCCATGTCGTGCTTGACGAGGTTGTGCCAGTCTTCCTTGCTGTAGTAGCGGTCCTGTGCACGGCAGCAGGCGTCGTACAGCTCGTGGGCACTGTAGCCCGCAAAGGTGAAGCCGTTGCCCTCGCCGAGGGTGCAGTCGTGGATGGAGTCCCGCAGGCCGCCGGTCTCGCGGATGATGGGAGGCGTGCCGTAACGGCAGGCGACCATCTGGGCCAGACCGCAGGGCTCGCTCTTGGACGGCATGATGAAGGCGTCTGCGCCGGCGTAGATCTCCTGCGACAGGGCCGGCTCGAAGCCGATGTAGGTGCCTACGCGGCCCGGGTGACGGCCGCACAGGTCCGAGAAGAAGTTCTCGTACTGGCTCTCGCCGCTGCCCAGAATGACCAGCTCGATGCCGCGGTCCACGAGGCCGTCAGCCACGCTCTGGACGAGGTCGAAGCCCTTCATGCCGACCATGCGGCTGACCATCGCAAAGACGGGGCTGCCGTCCTTGTGGAGGCCGAACCTATCCTGCAGGGCCTCCTTGCACTTTGCCTTGCCCTCTTCGAAGTTGTTGATGTCGTAGTTGAAGGGGATGTGGGGGTCGGTGGCAGGGTCATTGGCATCCATGTCGATGCCGTTCAGGATGCCGCAGAGCTTGTACTGCTTCTCCCGCAGCAGGGCGTCCAGACCGTAGCTGAACCACGGGTCGAGGATCTCCTGTGCATAGGTGGGGCTGACGGTGGTGATCTTATCCGCCGTCTCGATGGCGCCCTTCATGAAGTTGGCGCAGCCGTCGTACTCCACGATATGCTGGTCGCGGCGGCCGATGCCGCAGGTGTCTTCCAGAATCTCGGTGCCGTACTTGCCCTGATAAGCGATGTTATGGATGGTGAAGATGGTCTTGATGCGGTTGAACTTATCCAGATGGCGATAGTACAGGTTCAGGTACACCGGCACCAGAGCGGTCTGCCAGTCGTTGCAGTTGATGATGTCCGGGGTGAAGTCGATGTAGAACAGGGTCTCCAGCACGGCGCGGGAGAAGAAGGCGAAGCGCTCGCCGTCGTCGTAGAAGCCGTACAGACCACGGCGCCGGAAGTAATACTCGTTGTCCAGGAAGTAGTAGGTCACGCCGTTCACTTCGGCCTTGAACAGGCCGCAGTACTGGCTGCGCCAGCCCACCGGCACCGAGTAGTTGGTGACGTATTCCAGCCGGTCGCGCATCTTCAGGTCGCCGTACAGCGGCATGATAACGCGGGCATCCACGCCGTCCTTGACCAGAGCCTTGGGCAGAGAGCCAGCCACGTCGGCCAGACCGCCGGACTTCGCAAAGGGAGTTGCTTCCGAAGCAGCATAGAGGATTTTCATAAGATCGCTCCTTTCAGAAAAGCGGTTGAAACAAAGAGTGGGCGGGGGCAAAGCTGCCCCCGCCCCTCTTTGAGAGGGGCTACCGGGGAGGGAGCCGCCCCTGTGAAAAAATCAAAGGAAGCGCATCAGACCATGTGGTTCTTCTGCACGTAAACAGGGAAGCTCTCGGTGCCGGACAGCTTCTTGCCAGCGGTCACGCGGACGTTCTTGTCGGTGACGACGCACTCCAGCTGCGCATTGGCTTCCACGATGGTGTCCTGCATCAGGACGCAGTTCTTGACGACCGCACCCTTCTTGACCTTGACGCCGCGGAAGAGCACACAGTTCTCGACCGTGCCCTCGATGACGCAGCCATCGGCCAGCAGAGAGTTCTCCACGCAGGAGCCGTTGACGTAGCGGACGGGGTTGTCGTCGCGGATCTTGGTGTAGATGGGGCTCTCCTTGGGGAACAGAGCGTTCAGATTCTTCTCGTCGATGAGCTTCAGATTCTCGTCGAAGTAGCTCTTCATATCGCAAATGTGGGCCACATAGCCGGTGTACTCCACAGCGCGGATGTTCAGGATGTTGACGTTGTGTGCCAGGATGTCGCGCTCAAAGTAGATCAGGCCGCGGGCGGTGGCGTCCTTGACCAGCTTGATCAGGGTCTCGCGCTCCAGAACGTAGATGTTCAGGTCCAGATTCTGGATGCCGGAGCGGTAATCGTTGAACAGCAGCTCGGTCACGCGGCCGTCGGCATCAACGGTCAGGGTGTAGTTGTCGTTCTTGCGGCCTTCGGGGATCTCGGTCTTCTGGTATGCGATGGTCACATCGGCACCGCTGGCCTGATGAGCGGCCAGCAGAGCGTTGAAGTCGTAGTTGATGGCGATGTTGGCATCGCTCATGACGACGTAGCGCTCCTTCTGATTCTCCAGGAAGTTCAGGATGGAGCCCAGAGCCTCGACACGGCCGGAGTAGATGCGCACACCCTTTTCTGCAAAGGGAGGCACGATGTTCAGGCCGCCGTGGCGGCGGGCCATATCCCACTCACGGCCGGTGCCCAGATGGTCCATCAGGGAGTGGTAGTTCTTGCGCACGACGATGGACACGTTGGAAATGCCGCAGTTCGCCATGCTGGACAGCACGAAGTCCACCATGCGGTAACGGCCTGCAAACGGGATGGATGCCATCGCGCGCTCGGTCACGAGTTCAGGCACGGTGGTGTCATAGCTGTTGGGGAAAATGATACCCAACGCATTGTTGTTCTGGCTCAGCATACTTCCTCGCCCTCCTTGACGGAATCAAATACTTTGGCGCCCTCTTTGACGGTCGCGCCTGCACCGACGGTCAGGCCGGTGCCCACATGTGCGATGGCGCCGTCGCCGCCGATCTTTGCACCGGCACCCACGACGACATCCTCAGCGAGGATGCAGCGCTTGACCACAGCGCCCGCCTTGACCACGACGCCGTCCATCAGAACCGCATCTTCCACGGTAGCGCCCTCTTCCACGACGACGCCTGCGCTCAGGACCGAGTGCCGGACATTGCCGTAGATCTTGCAGCCCTCCGTGATGAGGGAGTCCTGCACGACGGCGCGGGGGCCGATCTTCTGAGCCGGCAGAACGGGGTTGCGGCTGTAGATCTTCCAGGTCTTATCGAAGATGTCGATGCCGGAGTTCTCCGGGTCGAGGACCTCCATATTGGCCTCCCACAGGCTGTCGATGGTGCCGACGTCGCGCCAGTAGCCTGCAAAGCGGTACGCATACATCCTGCGGCCGTCACGCAGCAGGGCCGGGATGATATTCATGCCGAAGTCGTTCTTGGAGTTGGGGTCTGCCTCGTCCTCTTCCAGATACTTCTTCAGGACGTCCCAGTTGAAGATGTAGATGCCCATGGAAGCCAGATTGGACTTCGGGACAGGGGGCTTCTCCTGGAACTCGGTGATCTTGTCGTCCTCGTCTGCGACCATCAGGCCGAAGCGGGAAGCTTCCTTCCAATCGACTTCCATGACGGCGACCGAGAACTCTGCGCCCTTCTCCTTGTGGAAGCGGAGGAAGTCTGCATAGTCCTGCTTGCAGATCTGGTCACCGGACAGGATGATGACATACTCCGGGTCATAGTTGTCGATGAAGCTGATGTTCTGGTAGATGGCGTTTGCGGTGCCCTTGTACCAGTCGGTGCCCTTTGCCTGCTCATACGGCGGCAGGGTGTGCACACCGCCGTGCAGGCGGTCAAGGTCCCAGGGCTGGCCGTTGCCGATGTACTCGTTCAACTTCTGGGGCTGATACTGGGTCGCGATGCCAACGGTATCAATGTTGGAGTTGACGCAGTTGGACAGCGGGAAGTCCACGATGCGGTATTTGCCGCCGAAACCGACCGCCGGTTTTGCCGTTTTCTGTGTCAGCGCATACAAGCGCGAACCACGTCCGCCGGCAAGGATCATTGCCACAATTTCTTTTGCCATAGCTTTATTCTCCCCTTTTACACATTTCCGAGTTGGTTTGGAATTGGAAATGGTCTAACGATGTGAATGGTCTGTGCGCACGGCTCACTCTTTGGGCTCTGCTGCCTTTTTGGCGCGGGGCTTGCGGGTGGGCTTTGCCGGTGCAGCGTCTGCCGCAGGGGCAGCTTCTGCTTTGGTCTTGCGGGTGCGCTTGGGCTTTTCCGCAGGCGCAGCCTTCTCGGCCGGTTCGGCCTTTGCAGAGGTCTTTCTGGGTTTTGCGGCCTTGGCCGGTTTCTCTGCCTTGGCGGGCTTTTCGGCCTTTGCGGGCTTTTCCGTCTTCGCCTTGGGGGTGCGGGTGGTCTTTTTGGGGGCCTTCTCCGCTTTTTCCGCCTTTTCGGCCTTGGCAGCGGTCTTTTTAGAGACTGCCTTTTCGTCGGCCTTGGCCGGGTCTGCTGCCTTGCGGGTGCGCTTGGTGGGCACCTCGAAGTAGAGGGTGCTCATGGGCGGCAGGGTGATGGTGATGCTCTGTTCAAAGCCATGCAGCGGCTTCTTGTGGGTGCGGACGGCCTTGTTGTGGACCGCGCCCGAACCGCCGAAGGCTTCGTCGTCGCTGTTCAGCACTTCCCTGTAGGTGCCCGCCACCGGTGCGCCCAGGGTGTAGCCCTCACGCAGGACGGGGTTGAAGTTGCAGACGATCAGGATCTGCTTGCCCGCTGCATCCTTGCGCAGGAAGGCGACCACGCTCTGCTGCGAGTCGTCCGGCACAATCCACTGGAAGCCTTCCCAGCTGTAATCGATCTGCCAGAACGCCGGATGCTCTTTGTAGAAGGCGTTCAGGGTCTTGACGTAGTTCTGCAGCTCAGTGTGCTTGTCGTAGCCCAGCAGCATCCAGTCCAGCTGCTTGTTCTCGTTCCACTCGGCGAACTGGCCGAACTCCTGGCCCATGAACAGCAGCTTCTTGCCGGGGTGGGCCATCATGTAGCCGAAGAAGGTGCGCAGGTTGGCGAACTTGGCCTCGTACTCACCGGGCATTTTATTGATGAGGCTCCCCTTGCCGTGGACGACTTCGTCGTGGCTGATGGGCAGCACGAAGTTCTCGCTGAAGGCATAGAAGAAACTGAAGGTAACTTTGTTGTGGTTGCCGGCGCGGAAGAGCGGGTCGGTCTTCATGTAGCTGAGCATGTCGTTCATCCAGCCCATGTTCCACTTGAAGTTGAAGCCCAGGCCGCCGTCCGATGCAGGCTTGGTGACCATCGGCCAGGCCGTGGATTCCTCCGCGATCATGTACTTGTGGGGGTGGCGGCCCAGGACGGTATCGTTCAGCTTGCGCAGGAACGCAACGGCTTCCAGATTCTCCTTGCCGCCGTCCTTGTTGGGCTCCCACTCGCCCTGCTTGCGGTTGTAGTCCAGGTACAGCATGGAGGCCACCGCGTCCACCCGCAGGCCGTCGATGTGGTACTGCTCCAGCCAGTACAGTGCGCTGGAGATGAGGAAGCTCTGCACCTCGCTGCGGCCGAAGTCGAACACCATGGTGCCCACTCCTTGTGCTCGCCGCGCTTGGGGTTCGGGTCCTCGTAGCAGGGCTCGCCGTCGAACCGGTACAGGCCGAACTGGTCCTTCGGGAAGTGCGCGGGCACCCAGTCCATGATGACGCCGATGCCGGCGGCATGGAGCTTATCCACAAAGGCCATGAGGTCCTTGGGGGTGCCGTAGCGGCTGGTGGGTGCAAAATAGCCCGTGACCTGATAGCCCCAGCTGCCGTCAAAGGGATATTCCATGACCGGCAGCAGCTCGACATGGGTGTAGCCCATCTCGGTGATGTACGGGATAAGCTGGTCGGCCAGCTCGGAGTAGTTGTAGGGGATATTCTCGCCCTTGGTCTTCCAGCTGCCCGTGTGCATCTCGTAGATGTTCATCGGGCCGTTGATGACATCAGCCTTCTTCTGGGCCTCCTGCCATGCGGCATCGTGCCACGCAAAGCCGTTCAGATCGTAGACCTTGCTGCCGTTGGACGGCCGGGTCTCGGCGTGGAAGGCATACGGGTCAGCCTTGTAGACAAGGTCGCCCGCGCGGGTGGTCACGCAGTATTTGTAAACGTCATATTCCTTCATGCCGGGGATGAACAGCTCCCAGACCGAGTCCTGATCCACCTTGTGCATCGGGTGGCTGCCCGGCTTCCAGCTGTTGAAATCGCCCACCACGCTGATGGCGGCGGCATGAGGTGCCCAGACGCGGAACACGACACCAGGCTCTCCGGCGCGGGTCTCGATGTGTGCACCGAAGTAGCGGTATGCTTCGCAGTTATTGCCCTGCTTGAACAGATAGATCGGCAGATCCGATGGATCCGTATGGATTTTTTCTTCCGTCGGTTTCATAAACAGCTCCTCCCCGTACAGGCCGCAGAGGGGCCTATACCTTTTTACTCTCTTATATTAAAGAATTTTGGCAGATTTTTCAAGGCTTTTTCCGGAAAATGTACCATAATCTTTTCGAGGATATTTTAGTGATATAGATAACCTAGCCAAATTTATGCGAAAATTATAGGTAAACCTGACGGAATATAAAACAAAAAAGAACATCTGCGCCCATTCTCTGTGCAAAATGCAACAAAGAGCGGGGCAGATGTTCTGTTCATTCCGTGTGCGGGGAGGGGGATTCCAAAGACTCAGTTCACAACGTAAACATTGACCTGGATTGCCCCATTGATGACCGACTCGGCGTAGGTCTCGTAGAACAGGTCCACGAGGATCTCGCCCTTCTGAACGGCGATGCCGGTGTCGGTCGCGATGGCGTAGCCGTAAACGAAGCGGCCATCGGTAGAAGTGATATACAGCAGGGTGCCGTAGGGGATGACGTCCGGGTCCACGGCGACCGTGCCGTAGCCCAGGCCCAGACCGGAAGAGCCCTTGCCGGACTTGGAATAGTAGCCGGTGGCTTTGCCGGTGAGGACCCTGCTGTAGGAAGCGGGCGCATTGGTGGTGCCGTCCGTGCCGGTCAACGGCGAGACGGGCGCACCGGCACCGTAGGTCTTGACGACATGATTGGTGGGCTCCACCGTGGTGGTCACATCGACCACCATACTGTTTTCCAGCTCACCGTCCACCCAGCGCTCGCGGGTGGTCACGGCCTGCTGGCCTTCCGAGCCGTGCTGCAGCGTGGTAGCGCGGCCGGTGTTGCGGAAGTACAGGCTGGTGTAGACATACTCGGTATCGTAGGGGATGGCCTGCGTCTCGACCTTATCCTGATAATCGACGCGGTGGACCACGATGCTGCTGCCTGCCGTGACCAGCTGGTCCAGTGCAGGCTCGGTGTAGTCCTCTTCATCCAGGGTGATGCCGGCGCGTTCCAGCGCATCTGCAACGGTGCCAAAGGCCATCTTCACCGGATACTCCTGGTCGTCTGCCTGGATGGTCACGGTGAATGCGCGCTCGATGTTCAGGGAAGCCAGGCTGCCGCTGAACGCGGTGTAATAGACATGGTCGCCCTCTTCGGCCTCCATGCCGGAAAGGCTCATCACGCGGGCGGGGTCGCTGTCAGCGTCAGTGCTGACCACCAGCTGCCGCGCACCATAGGAGTCAGTGACGTAGGTCAGCCGCAGATTCGCGGCGGTCACGGCCAGTGTGAACAACAGGCTCACGGCCATGACGCAGAGCGCCAGCACACGGGGGGCGGCGGCACGGGTGCGGCCGCTCAATGCTTTTTGAAATTTGACGGAAGCGATACGGAACAACTCCTCTCTTTTTACAGTTTGGAATACGATGCGGGCCTTCCAATACCCGCCGTGGCACGGAGTTTCTTCACTCCGTATTCGGGAGCCGCAGTGCGGCTTTTCACTTCAATGTGATGAATTTTATACGCTGCAACGTCCGTTGAGCGGAAGCTATTTTAGCAGACCAAAACCGATTTGTCAAATTTGACATTTCCAGTTTGCCAGATTCTTAACATAGTTTTTTGTGAATTTTGTACACAGTTTTCCCGGATGCGCGAAATTTTCGAGCGATTCTTCCCGATTTTTTTGCAAAATCCGGGCATGATTTGTTCATAATTTTTTAACATTCAAGTGCTGTTTCAAAGCCAGAAATCGACCGAATTTCCCTTGATTTGTCATCACAAACCATTCACAGACGCCATTTTCCGCCCGAAAACGCACCCAGAATTACTCCCCAAAAGGCCCTGTTCTGCCCCTGCTTTTCTGCCCCGGAAACACCCCTTGGCAAAATGCCGAACGGCAAAGATCCGCAAGAAAAAAGACCACACTTCCGCATTTCCGTATCCCGGCTGTACAATCGGGACAACAGCAGAAAGGAGGTCTGTTCCATGACACAAACACCAGATTCGACTCACCGCCCGGAGGCCATCCGATGACCCCGCTGTGGGTGCTGGATGTCTCCCGCTGGCAGGGCTGCATAGACTGGGACGCGGTGCAGCGTTCCGGTGCCATCGACGGCGTGATGCTGCGGGTGCTGGGCAGCCGAAACGGCCAGCCCTACCCCGACCCGCAGTTCGAGCGCAATCATGCTGCCTGCACGGCGCGCGGCATCCCGGTGGGCGGCTACTATTACACCTGCGCCGTCACCTCCCGGCAGACCGAAGCCGAGCTCAACGCCCTGCGGGCCGCGCTGCGCGGGAAAACGTTCCAGCTGCCCCTTGCCATTGATGTGGAGGACGCCCGGCTGCGCTCCCTCTCCCCTGCCGTGCTCGCGCAGCGGGTGGTTCAGGCCGCCGCCCAGCTCGAAGCCTGGAACCTCTACGCCATGGTCTACACCTACACGAATTTTGCGGACACCGCCCTTGCAATGGATGCACTCACCGCCTACGACCTCTGGCTCGCCGATTACCGCGGCAAGCGCCCCACCCGCCCCCACGGGATGTGGCAGTACACCAGCACAGGCCATGTGGCGGGCATCGACGGCCCCGTCAATCTGAGCCGCGCCTACAAGGACTACCCCGCCCTCTGCCGCCGCGCAGGGCTTGGCCGCTTCTCCGGCTGAACCCCGCACATCACCCGGAACGAAAGGAGTTTTTATGAAGCACAAGATCTCGCCCTCGACCATTGCCCGCACCGCCGCGCTGGCGCTGGCCCTGACCAACCAGATCCTCAGCGCCACCGGCCACGCGGTGCTGCCCATCGAGTCGGCCCAGCTGGAGCAGCTGGTCTCCACCGGCCTGACCGTGGCCGCCGCCCTCGTCAGCTGGTGGAAGAACAACTCGTTCACCCCGGAGGCCATCGAAGCCGATGACTACTTCTACAAACTGAAGAGCGGCCAGTAAACAACAGATGAGGGCCCGGTGCATGGCGCACCGGGCCCTCCGTGCTGTCCGGGGCCGCGATGCAGCCGCGCACCCCCGTTCAGCGAAAAAACAGCTATAACAAAAACAACCCTGCCGAAGCAGGGTTGCAAACATACATTTTGGGTGTATCCCTCCTTTCTGAGAAGATAAATTCGTTTGTCAGCCCATATCGGCGGCAAGAGCCTGGTCGATGAGCTTTTGCAGCGTCTCCGACTGCTTCTTTTCCGTGATGGCGCCTACGATGGGCTCACCCACGATATTGCCGCTGCGGTCGACCACATAGGTGGTGGGGTAGGCAAAGATGTTGGTAGTAAACTTTCCCGCCTCGCCGTCGGAAGCGAAATACACATTCTGGTAGGTCACGCCCTTCTTGGCCAGTACATCTTTTGCTTCGGAAATTGCCGCTTCATCGCCATCCAATGTGAAGGTGTTGACACCGATGAGTGCGCCGCCCTTCTTCGCAAGTTCCTTGTTCAGTGCATCCAGCTCGGAAAGCTCGCCCACGCAGGGATTGCAGGTGGTGAACCAGAAATTCACCACGGTGACGGCGTTGGCGGAGAACAGCTCGTCGCTCTTCACCGGATTCCCATCCAAGTCTTTGCCCTCAAATGCGGGGAACTTCTGCATACTGCCGTCGTCGGGAGGGTTGCTCGTGTCGCTGCCTGCGGGCATACTCATATCGCCGTCCATGGATTGCTGCATGATCTCGGGGTACTTTTCTTCCAGCTCGGTCAGCTTGTTTTCGATATTGCTGATCTCCGTGGCGGCCTCCTTCAGCCACTCATACTCCTTGTCGGTGAACTGCTCTTTAGCGGCCTCGACGGTATCCAACAGGAAGTCGCCGTAGTTTTTCCGTCCTCCTGCAAGGTCATGCCCTTATCAGCCGCCATGAAAACCTTTTCCCAGAGCGCAGTGTTCTGCGAGAGAATCGTGTTCTCCTGTTCCATCAGCTTTTTGTGTAGGGCGAGCGCCTCCTCGGCGGTTTTCGGCTCGCCGGTCATGGCGGAGCTGTCTCCGCTCATATCCGCCTGCTTGTCGTTGTCCTTTGCGCCGCAGGCTGCAAGGGAGAGCAGCATCATCGCGCACAGCATCAGAGCCAGTATCTTCTTTGCGTTCATATTCGTTTCTCCTTAAGCTTTGTTGTTTTCTCGCAGTGTCGCTGCGTTTTCTTTCTCTTTTCCATCGCCGAAGCCGTAGCGGAAGCACACGGCGTTCGTCGGACAGGCACGGATACACATCCCGCAGCGGATGCACTCGGTATGGTTGGGCGTTTTCGTCACATCCACGTCCATCTTGCAGGCTCTGGCGCATTTCCCACAGGAGACGCACTTATTCTTGTCCACCTTCATCTGGAAAAGGGACACCCGGTTGAACAGGGCGTAGAACGCGCCCAGCGGGCAGAGCCACTTGCAGAAGGGACGGTAGAACAGTACGCTCAGCACGATCACCGACAGCAGGATGCTGAACTTCCATGTAAACAGCTTGCCCAGCGCCGCCCGGATGCCGGAATTGGCAAGGGACAGCGGGATGGCTCCCTCCAGCACACCCTGCGGGCAGAGGTACTTGCAGAAGAAGGGGTCGCCCATGCCCACATCGTTCACGAGGAACGCCGGCAGCAGGAAAACCATCACCAGCAGTACAGCGTATTTGAGATAGGTCAGGGGCTTGAGCTTCTTTGTGGAGAGCTTCTTCGTCGGAATCTTATGCAGCAGCTCCTGAAACCACCCGAAGGGACACAGAAATCCGCAGATAAACCGTCCCAGCAGGACTCCCAGCAGGATGAGGAAGCCTGTGATATAATAGGAAAAGCTGAACTTGGACGAGCCCACCACCGCCTGAAACGCCCCGATGGGACAGGCTCCGGAGGCCGCTGGACAGGAGTAGCAGTTCAGCCCCGGCACGCAAACGGTTTTCCCTGTGCCTTGGTACAGTCCTCCTTTGAAGAAGTTCGGCAGGTGCAGGTTGGTCAGCAGCGTCGCACCCGCCTGTATCCAGCCCCGAAATCGGGACATGGTCTGCGAAACGCCTGAAAACTTTTTACCCAATGCCCACACACTCCAGACATAGTTTGATTGCTTTGCTCAGCACCGTCGCCGCCTCGCCCCGCCAGACGCCGAAGCACAGCATGGCGACTCCGGCCATCAGCAGCGCGATCTGCGCCGCAGCCTTTTTCCCGCAGCTCATTTTTCATCATCCTTTCCGATTTTCTGCCCCCATCATAGCGCGGGAGAGTTAAAGTCTCTGTTAAGAACGAAAACTTAACGCAAACCTTATCTATTTTTGCTATAATGAAAGCAACATAAAAACGAAGAAATAAAAAGGAGGGCTCTCATGCACCTTTTAGTAATTGAAGATGAACGCGCTCTGTGTGAAACAATCGTCCGCAGCCTGCGGCGGCTGGCCTACAGCGTGGACTACTGCTACGACGGGGAGAAGGCTCTGGAGTTGCTGGGCGTGGAACGATACGATCTGGTACTTCTTGATCTGAATCTGCCGAAAAAGGACGGCATGACGGTGCTGCGCACCCTGCGGCAGACCGACCGGGAGACGCGGGTGCTGATCCTCTCCGCCCGCAGCGAGGTGGAGGACAAGGTGGAGGGGCTGGACGCCGGGGCCAACGACTATCTTGCAAAGCCTTTTCATTTGGCTGAGCTGGAAGCCCGCATCCGCAGCCTGACACTGCGGCAGTTCACCCAGCAGGATGTGCTGCTAAGCTGCGGAGGCCTGAGCTTTGACACCCGCTCCCGCACCGCCGCCGTCAACGGGCAGACGCTGACGCTGACCCGAAAGGAAACGGGGATACTCGAATACCTGATGGTGCATCAGGGGCGGCCCGTCAGTCAGGAGGAGCTGATGGAGCATGTCTGGGACAACAGCGTGGACAGCTTCAGCAACTCCATTCGCGTCCACATCTCCGCCATGCGCAAAAAGCTCCGCGCCGTGCTGGGCTATGACCCCATCCGCAACCGCATCGGCGAGGGCTATCTGATGGGAGGCGAGGAGGAATGAAGCGGCTTTCCTTGCAGTGGCGCATCACGCTGATGTCCGTCCTGCTCATCGGCATCACCTGCGTGGCCATGAATCTGCTGCTGTGCTCCTCCGGTGTGTACTATATGGACACCATTGCGGACAGCTTACAGGGCGGCGGCACGGTGATCCTGAATGATAACGGAGCGGCGAGCTTTGACCCGCAGCTCATAGCGCCCAACGAGGAGTTGACCATCGTCGTCGATGGGGTGCAGGGGCGCTTCCGCACCACCAACTGGTACATCACGGCGGCGGTAACGCTGCTCAGCGGCATCCTCGCCTATTTTGTCAGCGGACGCGCCCTCAAGCCCCTTCGCAGCTTTGCCTCGCAGGTGGAGCGGGTGCAGCTGAACAATCTTGCCGATATGAGGATCGATGAAGACGCCATTTCGGAGTTCCGGCAGCTGAGCCGCTCGTTCAACCAGATGCTGGAGCGGCTGAACAACGCCTTTGCCGCCCAGCGGCAGTTCACCGGCAACGCCGCCCACGAGCTGCGCACGCCGCTGGCGCTGCTGCAGGCGCAGCTGGAGCTGTTTTCAGCGGAACATCCTGATATGCAGCCGGAGACGGCGGAGTTCCTCACGCTTTTGCGCGAGCAGACGGAGCGGCTGACGCAGATGACCAAGACCCTGCTGGAAATGAGTAATCTGCGGCAGGTGGCGCGGAACGAGCGGATCCGGCTTGCTCCAATGATCGAGGAGATCTTTACGGATCTCGCACCGCTCTCGGATAAGCGCGGCGTCACGCTGACGGCAGAGGGCGACGGCATTATGACCGGCAGCGACGCGCTGATCTACCGGCTGATCTTCAACCTGACGGAGAATGCTGTCAAGTACAACCGGCCGGGTGGCTCGGTACGGGTTTCTGTCACTCAGGAGTTGGAAAAGCTCCTGCTCCGCGTCTCCGACAACGGCTGCGGCATCCCGGAGGAGTATCAGCAAAGCATCTTCCAGCCTTTTTTCCGCGTAGACAAGTCTCGCAGCCGGGAATACGGCGGCGCGGGGCTGGGACTCTCACTGGTGTGGGAGATCGCCGATCTCCATGGCGGCTCCGTTTGGGTGGAGGAAAGCTCGGACAAGGGCACGACCATCGCGGTGGAGTTGCCAACGCAACAATCAACGAAACCCTAAAACCCTTTTATTCGTTTTTCGCCGCTTCGCTTGCCGCCCTGCATCGGTTGCACAAGATCTCGCCCTCGACCATTGCCCGCACCGCCGCGCTGGCGCTGGCCCTGACCAACCAGATCCTCAGCACCACCGGCCACGCGGTGCTGCCCATCGAGTCGGCCCAGCTGGAGCAGCTGGTCTCCACCGGCCTGACCGTGGCCGCCGCCCTCGTCAGCTGGTGGAAGAACAACTCGTTCACCCCGGAGGCCATCGAAGCCGATGACTACTTCTACAAACTGAAGAGTGGCCAGTAAACAGACGAGGGCCCGGTGCATGGCGCACCGGGCCCTCCGTGCTGTCCGGAACCACGATGCAGCCACGCACCCCCGTTCAGCGAAAAAACAGCTATAACAAAAACAACCCTGCCGAAGCAGGGTTGCAAAAATACATTTTGAGGGTAAATCAGCGCTTGCTGAACTGAGGAGCACGACGAGCAGCCTTCAGACCGTACTTCTTACGTTCCTTCATACGAGGATCGCGGGTCAGGAAGCCAGCCTTCTTCAGGACTGCACGGTTCTCATCGCTCTGCTGCAGCAGGGCGCGGCTCAGGCCGTGGCGGATAGCGCCAGCCTGACCGGAAACACCGCCGCCGGAAACGCGGACGACGACATCATACTTGCCCTCGAGGCCCAGCAGGACCAGCGGAGAACGGACGATCAGCTTCAGGGTCTCCAGACCGAAGTAGCTGTCGATGTCGCGATCGTTGATGGTGATCTTGCCGGTGCCAGTGTAAACGCGAACGCGGGCAACGGAATTCTTACGACGACCAGTGCCGTAGAAATAAGGTTTGGTTTCGTACATATTCGATTGCCTCCTTCTTAGAACTCGATCTTTTCGGGCTTCTGAGCTGCCTGAGCATGCTCAGCACCCTTGTAGCAGTGCAGGCGGGTCAGAGCCTTGGCACCGATGGTGTTGGAAGGGATCATGCCCTTGACAGCGTAGGTCATAGCCAGATCGCTGTTCTCAGCCATCAGCTTGCTGTACTGGACCTTCTTCAGGCCGCCGATGAACTTGCTGTGGGTGATGTGGAACTTCTGCTCGGCCTTCTTGCCGGTCAGGACAGCCTCGTCACAGTTGATGACGACGACGTAATCGCCGCAATCGACGTTGGGGGTGTAGTTGACTTTCTGCTTGCCGCGCAGCAGAACAGCAGCCTCAGCAGCGACGTGACCCAGGCTCTTGCCGGATGCGTCGAGCAGATACCACTTGCGCTCGACTTCAGCGGGCTTTACGAGAGTAGTGCTCATATCTATTTCCTCCTGATAAGTGTTTTAACGGTTCAGGCACCCTTTTGGGGCGCGAGTGTCAGTATACATCACAAAAACGCGCCTGTCAACAGAATTTTTTGATTTTTTCGGTGCAAACTTTTCATTCTCTCGTTTTCGCATGAAATCTCTTGAAATCTCGCGATTTCAGATTTCGAATTTTTCAACTGATTTTTTGCCGCTGCGGGCGGATTTCTGAGGCGGGGCGCTACAATTTTGTCCGGAGATGTGCTATACTATATTTGATATTGTAAAAAGGAGACGATTCCATGCCGAAGAACATTCACACGCAGGACTCTTCCCAGCAGCGGGCATCCCGGCTGCTGCTCGCCATGGGCGTGATCGTGCTGGTCGGTGCGCTGGCTTACTTTGTGCTGACGCTGGTCGTCAACCGCCGCACCCCGGCAGCCCCCGACACCCACTACACCGCCGACAACGGCATCGTGCTGGACTACGAAAGCGCCGTCTGGCCCGTGTGCGAGATGACCGAGGACGACACCCTCGGCCACGCCCTCAAGCTGGCCTCCGGCACCGACAGCGACAACGCGAACTATCAGATCGTGCTGTTCCAGCGGGGAGACGCCTCGACCTACGAGGATTACATCGGCCAGTCGGAATCTGACCTGAAGAGCGCTTACGGTGTCATCAGCCCGCGCAAGGTCAAGATCCAGATCGAGGGGGCCACCGTCACCGCCGTGCGCTGCGACATTCAGGCCTATTATGCGGTCCTTGCCACCGTGGAATACGACAGCGGCGATGTGGTCTATGTTTCGGGCCTGACCAAGCTGGCCTCCATCAGTGATATCGTGAATCTTGTAGAGAGCGTTTCCCTGACCTGAGGGCCGCTCACAGAAAAGGAAGGGATCTTCCATGCCGACAACCACCTTTGAAAAACATGTCTGGGCCGAGATCGACCTCGACGCCCTGCGGGCCAACTTCCGGGCCGTGAAGGAGCGGGCGGGCAGCCTGCCGCTCTGTGCCGTCGTCAAGGCCGACAGCTACGGCCATGGGGCCGTCCAGTGCTCCCGCGTCTTCGCCGAGGAGGGCGCGGCCTGGCTGGCCGTCAGCTGCCTGGCCGAGGCCTTGCAGCTGCGCAATGCCGGGCGGACGCTGCCCATCCTCATTCTGGGCCATGTGGAGCCGGAGTACGCCTCCGCCCTCATCGAGAAGCACATCACCGCCGCCTGCTACTCGCTGCCGCAGGCAAAGGCCCTGAGCGCGGCCGCCGAACGGGCGGGCGGGACCGTGGACATCCACCTCAAGGCCGACACCGGCATGGGCCGCATCGGCTTTGCCCTGCGCACCGATTTTGACCGGGCCATCGCCGAGATGCTGGAGGTCTGCACCCTGCCCGGCCTGCGGATGACCGGCCTGTTCCAGCACTTCGCTGTGGCCGACGACACCGATGCCGGGAATGTCGCCTACACCGAGGAGCAGTACCAGCTCTTTCTCCGCACCTACCGCGCCTTAAAGACCGCCGGGCAGGAGCCGCCGCTCGTCCACTGCGACAACTCCGCCGGGGTCATGCTCCATCCCGACTGGCCCAGCAGCGCGGTCTCCGTGCCCTGCATGGCCCGCCCCGGCATCATTTTGTACGGCTTCGACCCCAGCGACGAAGTCCGCTTCGGGAAGTTCCGCCCGGTCATGAAACTCAAGACCGTGGTCAGCATGGTCAAGGAGCTGCAGCCGGGCCAATCCACCAGCTATGGCCGGCGCTTCACCGCCGAAACCCCCACCAGAGTGGCCACCCTCTGCACCGGCTACGCCGACGGCTACCCCCGCCTGCTGAGCTGCGGCAAGGGCATCGTAGAAGTCCACGGCGTCCCCTGCCCGGTGCTGGGCCGGGTCTGCATGGACCAGCTCATGGTGGATGTCACCGCTGTGCCCGATGTGCAGGAGGGCGATGAGGCCATCCTCTGGGGCGGCACCGTCAGCGACAGCGCCGAGGACATTGCCCGCAAGACCGATACGATCTCCTACGAGGTGCTCTGCGGGGTCTCCCGCCGGGTGCCCCGCGTCTACCTCGAACACGGCCGGATCATCGCCGTGGAGGACTGGATCTTATAATCAATCGAACACCCACTATTTTCCGTTGGAGGAACAGATGGCAAGAGACAACATCCGCAATTTCTGCATCATCGCGCACATCGACCACGGCAAATCCACCCTGTCGGACCGCATTCTGGAGCTGACCAAGAGCGTGGACGAGCGCACCATGGAGGACCAGATCCTTGACAACATGGACATCGAGCGCGAGCGCGGCATCACCATCAAGGCCCGCGCCGTGACCATGAACTACACCGCCAAAGACGGCAAGGTGTACGAGTTCAACCTCATCGACACGCCGGGCCACGTAGACTTTGCCTATGAAGTCAGCCGCAGCCTGGCCGCCTGCGAAGGCGCGATCCTGGTGGTGGACGCCACCCAGGGCGTCGAGGCCCAGACGCTGGCCAACACCTACATGGCGCTGGAACACGATCTGGAGCTGGTGCCCATCCTGAACAAGATCGACCTGCCCAGCGCCCACCCGGACGAGGTGGCGCAGGAAGTGGAAGACGTCATCGGTCTGCCCTGCCTGGATGCGCCCCGCGTCTCGGCCAAGACCGGCCTGAACATCGACCAGGTGCTGGAACGGGTGGTCAGCGACATCCCCGCTCCCTCCGGCGACCCGGACGCCCCCCTCAAGGCCCTGATCTTTGACAGCATCTATGACAGCTATAAGGGCGTCATCGTCTACATCCGCGTCTTCGAGGGCACCGTCAAGCCCGGCGACACCATCCGCCTGATGGCCACCGGTGCCCAGTTCACGCTGGTGGAGGTCGGCCACATGGGCGCGACCAGCCTGACCCCCTGCGACCAGCTGCAGGCCGGTGAGGTCGGCTACCTGACCGCCAGCATCAAGACCGTGCAGGACACCCGCGTGGGCGACACCGTCACGCTGGCCAACCGCCCCACTGCCGAAGCCCTGCCCGGCTACCGTCAGGTCAAGCCCATGGTCTTCTGCGGCATCTACCCCGCCGACGGTGCCAAGTACCCCGACTTAAAGGACGCACTGGAAAAGCTGCAACTGAACGACGCTTCCCTGACCTTTGAGATGGAGACCAGTGCGGCTCTGGGCTTCGGCTTCCGCTGCGGCTTCCTCGGCCTGCTCCACATGGAGATCATCACGGAGCGTCTGGAGCGCGAGTTCGACCTCGACATCATCACCACCACCCCCAGCGTCCGCTACCGCCTGACCCTGAACGACGGCACGGTCGAGATGATCGACAATCCGTCCAGCTATCCGGACCCGTCCACCATCGTCAAGCAGGAGGAGCCGTTCGTGGACGTCCACCTCTACACCCCCAACGAATACGTGGGCAGCCTGATGGACCTCTGCCAGCAGAAGCGCGGCGTTCTGGCCGACATGAAGTATCTCGACGACGTCCGGGTGGACCTGCACTATGCACTTCCTCTGGGCGAGATCGTCTATGACTTCTTCGACGCCATCAAGAGCCGCAGCCGCGGCTATGCCAGCTACGACTATGAGTTCAAGGAGTACCGCGAGAGCGACCTCGTGAAACTGGACTTCCTGCTGAACGGCGACCCCGTGGACGCTTTGTCCATGATCGTCTTCCGCGACAACGCCTACGCCAAGGGCCGCCGCATCTGCGAAAAGCTGCGGGATAACATCCCCCGCAACCTCTTCGAGATCCCCGTTCAGGCGGCCATCGGCGGCAAGATCATCGCCCGTGAGACGGTCAAGGCCATGCGCAAGGACGTGCTGGCCAAGTGCTACGGCGGCGACATCACCCGCAAGAAGAAAGCGGCCACGGTAGGCAGTGCCATGCCCAGCAGCAGGCAGCCCAGAGCGGCGATGAGCAGTGCGATGAACAGGCTGCCCTCACCAGAGGTGCCGATGAGCTTTGCGATCTTGACGGCAACGCCGGAGTTGACCACGATGCCGATCATGATGCCGCAGGCAGCGGTGGGGATCGCAATGTTTGCGGCCTGACGGACGCCGTCCATCAGGGTCTGGAGCAGCTTGCGGGGACCCATGCGGGTCTCAGGAGAGATCGCTGCGATGATGATGGAGAAGATGGTGCAGTAGATCGCGGAACGGGGCAGAGAGTAGCCCATGATGATCATGATGACCAGAACGATGATGGGCAGCAGACGGTACACGCGGGGCAGGATGGGCTTGCCTTCGTAATGTACGCCGGAGTCTTTGCCCAGACCCTTCTTCTTTGCGATCATGTGGACAAGGATGAACACGGCGAGGAAGTAGGCCACAGCGGGCAGGACGGCTGCTGCTGCGATCTGCGCATACTGCACGCCAATGATCTCGGCCATGATGAATGCGCCAGCGCCCATGATGGGGGGGCATGATCTGGCCGCCGGTGGAAGCAACAGACTCGACTGCTGCTGCCTCTTCGGGGGCATAACCGGTCTTTTTTCATCAGGGGGATGGTCAGAACGCCGGTGGTGGAAACATTTGCGATCGCAGAACCGGAAACCATGCCCAGCAGGCCGGAAGAGATGACAGCTGCCTTTGCGGGGCCGCCGACCGTCTTATCGCTGAGCTTCATGCCGCCGTCGATCAGGACACCGCCGCCGCCGCAGTTGGAGAAGAAGGTGCCGAAAACGAGGAAGTAAAACAGGGTGCCCAGAGAAGTGACCAGCGGAGAGCCGAAGATGCCATTCTCGCCGTACATCAGGACTTCCATCAGTTTGGGAAGCTGATGCCGGAGAAGCGGAACAGGCCGGGGATATACTGGCCGAACCATGCA
>VOFD01000627.1_pt1 | contig 34001 bp, 27 predicted proteins | sample 5384101 | NCBI WGS metagenome assembly VOFD01 (sample SAMN12384723, study PRJNA508395) | human gut metagenome | isolation source: healthy gut C | host: Homo sapiens
TGATAAAGTTGTTTCTATTGTATTGTATAATTATCCGCCAGGTAAAGGTGAGATTGGAGCATCTGAATGGATAATTTATATGGGTAACAAAGGTATTTTGGGCACAAGGTGAATTAAATAAATATGTTGAAAGTAACTGGGAAATGTTAAGACAACATCATCAGTTAGTAACCCAAGAAGAGTTTGATAAGTTAGTTGCTACTAATATGAATCAGGACTTGTATAAAAAGATGGTTGATTACTGGGGTGACGGACTTGGAAAAATAATGGTTTACAATCAAACTTATATTGTAATTCCGGGTTTATGGTTCGGTAAAATATTCATTACTTTCCAGCCAAGTAGAGGTTGGGAAGAGGTTAAAATTGAAAATTATCATGATTTAACTTTACCTCCACATCAACAGTATGTAACTTTCTATAAATGGTTAGATGAAGTTGCTAATTGTGATGTAATTATTAATTTAGGAACTCACGGTACTTTAGAATGGTTACCTGGTAGAAATGTAGGTGTTCATGAAGGGATTGGTCTTTTGAATTGAATTTAATTCCGACAATATATCCATATATTGTATCAAACCCTGGTGAAGCTATGGTAGCTAGAGATAGGATTGGAGCAATGATGATTACTCATATGACTCCTGCAATGGCTATTTCCGGATTATATGGTAATTATACTAAATTGTTAAATTACATTGACCGTTATAATGACCAAGTAGCAAACAATGTTTCAGGTAATGCATATGAATATAAAAAGTTAATTTTAGAATTAGCTCCGTCATTAGGCTTTGAAAACCTAAAAATGGTCAAACATTTGAGGCATGGCTTGAAGATTTACACACTTACTTGGATGACATGCAAAATGATTTCAACACTTATGGATTACACACTATAGGTAAAATATTAAGTGGTGAAGAGCTTATTGAAGAAGTAATAACTATTATAACTTCCAGAACTACAGTTTATAATCATATATTGCACATGATTTATCCAAATCTAAAAGATAAAAAATTATTACAATGATATTAGAGGTAATTCTCAATATTATGCTCAATCAGAAGTTGTAAAAACATGGTTAAGAACATTTATTGGTGATTTTGTAAATAATACATATACTTTTTGATGAAGTAGCTAAGATGTATGGTATTACAAACAAATCTTCTAAGTTATATCAATCATTAAACTATTCCACAAAGGTTATTGAGAATATTAAAAATAATAATGAGTGGAATGCAATAATGACTGCATTGTCTGGGGGTTATGTTACTCCAGGATTATTTGCTGATCCTGCTTATGCAGATTCTATACCTACCGGGCATATGGGCCGTACTTCTGATACTACTAAAATGCCTACAAAAGCAGCTTATGAATCAGCAGTTAAAGTTGTAGATTTATTGCTTGTGAATTATTATGAAAAACACGGCAAATGGCCAGAACTTACTGCTTTAATATTATGGGGAACTGAAATATTAAGAACAGAAGGTATTGGTGTTGCAGAATTCTTATACTTCCTTGGTTGTAGACCAACTTGGAATGAGGAGATGAAGCTGTAACTGGTGTTGAATTGATTCCTATTAATGAATTAACTGTGACTTTAAGTAATGGTAAAGTTGTTAACAGACCTAGAGTAGATGTTTTTGCAAGTATGGTTACCAGTAATGTCGATTGGATTAAATTAATGTTAACTGCTGTTGATTTAGCTTTAAATTCAACTGATGATACTGTTGCAAATAATTTCTTGAAAAAACATTATGCTGAAAATCCAATGAAAGATAGGTTATTCGGTCTTCCTGGTGCAGTTTTAGAAGGTACCGGTATGAGTAATACAATTCCGAATACTGCAAACTGGAATCTTACAACTCTCAATGAGGATTTGGCCAGAATTTATCTTGGACGTGTATCCTACTCATGGACTCTTGATGACCATGATAATATTGTTATTACCCAACAAACAGAAAATTTCAAGTATCTGCTAGGTAAAACAGATTTGATTACTCAGAACTTTGACAGTTCTTGGAGATTATTGGATTCTGATGATTACTATGATTGGTTTGGTGGATTGCTTAATGCTGCTAAAATTTTAGGAGCTAATCCTGATACTGCATTTGTAGATATAAGAAATAAAAATAATTACATTATTAGAACTTATGAAGAAGAATTTGAATTGGAAATCCGTACTAATTTGTTAAATCCTAAATTTGTAGATGCATTACTTAGTACTCAGGCAGGTTGGATACAGTGGAATTCTAAGTTCCAAAATGCATTTGGTTCATTATATGTTAATCCTGGTATGACACTTGGTTCTCAGTTAGGTAATGAGATGGTCAGCACACTTCTTAAATACTCTGGTAAGATTGATAGCTTGGCATCTGCAACTTCTTTCCAGTCTGCAGGTGCATTCATGTTTTATATGTATTATCAGGGAAAATGGGAGAATCCTGATCCTAAATTAGTTCAGGTTGGCAGATGAAATTATTAGGAACGCTATTAAATATGGTGTTGCTTGTTGTCACCACACCTGTAAGAATTTGGATTTTAACATGAAACTTATACAGGCCAGTTCATTATCTGCAGCAGATAAAGCAAAATATGCCGAAATATTATCTCAAGCTACATTAACTGATCCTCTTTACAAAGATGATGGTAGTACAGATAATCCGTCTAATCCTGAGGATTCAAATAAAAACAATACTGAAGATAATAATCAGCAATTAGTTAATGGAACTACTGATGATCAAAGTAGTGGGGATATGGCAGGTGGAGCAACTGCAGCAGGTTTGGATACTTCTGTAGATCCATCCAATGCAAAATCTGCATCATCTCAATCTAAAAATGATGCATCTAAAGCAGATTCTTCTAAAGGTGAATCTGGTGCAGCTAGTGTTCATGAAATTTCTAAAAGTTCAGCATCTAAATCTGCAGCTGGTCAATCAAGCACTCCTATTGTGCTTATTATTGCAGTAATATGTTTAATTGCAGTATTTGTTGTAGGTTATGCTAGAAACAAACGTGACAATGATGAAGATGATTATTAATCATTTTTCATTTTTTTTTTTTTTTTTTTTTAATTTTATCGCAATTTTTAAATATTTTTTATTATAATAATTATCATTATAATATACTTTTCGTAAAGTAAAATTTAATAAGGATAATTGTACTTTGCTTAAATTATGTTTTTAATATTAACTAATGATGTGATATAAAATGGTTAAAAAGATTAAATTTTCTTTAATTTTATTATTATTGGTTTTTATAACTCTTGGAGCAGTCAGTGCTGCAGAAGATGTTAATACAACTGCTGATAATAATTTAATTTCAGATAGTGCAGTATCTTATGAGCCAATCAGTTATAATTATTTCTCAGACAGTGATATTATGACTGCATCTGTGTCTCATAGTGTAAGTTCATCTAATTATGGTACTTATTTTGATAATGAGGGTAATCTTAAGTCTTCTTGTTAATTCTGGAGACACTATGAATTTAGATGGATCTTTTAGCGGTAAAAATTTATTTTAAATAAACAGTTAAATGTTGTAGGTACTTCAACTAACAGTATGAGAGATTGTACTGTTGTTCTTTTAAGTGAAGCTTCTGGAAGTACTGTATCTCATTTAAATATTGTAAATAATGGTGTTGATAAACAGGGAGTATTTATTGTTGGAGCTACAAACTGTAATGTTCATGATAATAAAATAACCTGTTCTGGAGTTTCTTCATTCCCAATTGCATTAAATCCTGGTTCTCATCACAATATAATTTCAAATAATATTATATCAAGTTCCGGAGATACTGGAATTCATAATAAATCACTTTGTTCTATTGTTTTTGGAGGAGCTAACTATAATACTATAAGCAACAATCAAATTAGTGTTGCAGATGCTAATGCAATCTATGGATCTGCATATGATAGTGGTGCTTTTATAGGTGCCAGATCATATAATAATGTTGTTTTCAACAATACCATAAAAGTAACTGTTATTCCAACTAGCTGGAATTATGCTATCCAGTTTATGGGTGATAATAACACTGCTGATTCCAACACCATTATCGGTGCATTTAGGGGAATATCCAGTGATGGTTCAACTATTGTTAAAAACAATAAAATAATTAATTCTACAGGTGTTGATTATAATAATAAAAGTATAGTTATTGGAGGGGAATACGGTATTGTTGTAGGTCAGAACTCCATAATTTCCAATAATTTAATTCAAAATGCATTGTTAAGCGGTTCTGGAATTTGTGCAGCTGACAGTTCTAAAGTAACTAATAACACTGTTGATGTTAAAGGTAAGGGATATGGTATTGATGCTAACGGTAATTATGTTTTAGTTGATAAAAATAATATAACTACCAATAATGGTGCGGCTGTTTATCAAATGGGTCAATACGACTTTTTAACAGTTACTAATAACAATATAGTTTCAGTTAGTGGTGTCGGTGTTTTACTTAAAACAATCCAGCACCAAATTCCCTGCTAATATTGTAATTACAGATAATGATATCAGAACTTCCAATATTCTTGCAATTGATGCTGCTGAAGCAAGTAAAGACTCTTTTACTATTGAACGGAATAATTGTCACGGGTCTATGGTTGCAACTCCTGTAGGTACTGTTGATCCATCCAAACCGGTATATGTTTTCAACGGTACTGTTTACACAGTTACTGAAGATAATTATTACACATTCTTCGATGAAAAGGGTAATTTGAATTCATCTATTAAAATGGGAGACACTTTAAAATTTGTCGGAACTTTTACAGATAAATTAATGCTTATTACTTCAGGTGTTAAAATTATTGGTAATGATGCTAAATTTATAAATTCCATGTTTAAAGTAACTACTTCTCATGCATGGATTGAAAATGTAACTATTATTAATAAAAATTCCACTTCTGAAAACAGGTGGGGAGTTTATATTGTTGATACCAATCAGGTTAAGCTTTTTTAAATAACAACATTTCTGTTGCTGATAAAAATGCAGCTTATGCAGTTTATATTTACAGGTCAGGAAATGTTGAAATAATCAATAACACTTTATCATCTGGCGGTAATTATTTAACTTATACAATACTTGGTTATGGTGCAGAAAACTGTGAAATTTCCGGAAATATAATCAATACTTTAGGAACTGGTGAATTGCATGCATATGAATCTTCTAAATGTATTGATGGTGTAAATGATGTTAAAGAAATTTTCAGAACTTATGGTATTTTGATGATTTATTCATCTGATAATAAGATATTGAATAACAATGTAACTGTCAAATCTTTAATAAATCAATCTAAAGCAACTATAGGTGGTAATTTATCTACTAATTCATTAGTTGGTATTGATTTTTATTTTGATTCAAATGATAATGTAATTTCTGGAAACAATATTCTTGTTGAAGGTAAAGACAATTATTTATACGGTACTGGTGTAATTGGTGCTCCAACAGGTTCTGGAGGTTCAAATACTCTAATAACAACCAATTCATTGGTAATGATATAAAAATTATTGGTGATTATTTTGCAACAGGTATTATTGCAGGATATCACTCTAAGAACACTATAATTAAAAATAATAATGTTGATGTTAAAGCTAATAATGTGGCATATGGTTTAACTTTAGAGTTATCTCAGGCTTCCACTATTTTAAACAACACTTTGGATTTAGCTGCAGAAGTTATTTATGGAATTGAAGGGTTTGCATCCAATAACAATAAAATTTCTCAAAACACAATTACCGGTAATGGAAAAGATGTTTACGGAATAGCTGCTGCTGGTTCAAAATATAATACTGTCAGCGAAAACAAAATCACAGCTAATGGTAATGGAGAAAAATTATCATTTACTAATTATGATTCAATTAAAGAGGAAATGCAGGTATTTTCTTAACAGGTTATTCTACACACAATACAATAATTGATAATGAAATCACATCTAAAACAGGTTTTGCTGTAAATCTCAATACAACAGCTAAAAACAACATTATTTCCAACAATTTCCTGTCTGCAAAAGAAGGCAGCGGAAATGACGGTGTAAATAACACTAACGGCAACACTGTTGAAAATAATTACAAATATATTTTCAGCGATATTGTATTTAATGACATTACAGTAGCTTATCTGGATGAAACTACTATTAAAATAACTGCTAAACTTCCGTTTGCTGGTGGAATTCGGGTAAAGCTAATTTCTACATCAACGGCATAAAAATTGGTGAATCTACTTTGTCAAATAATGGAGTAGCTACTTTAAAATATCAATTAAATGCATCTTTTGTTCCTGGAAACTATAAAATCACAGTAACATTATCCAAATCAAATTACAAATCCGTCAATGCAACTGCTGATTTAATTGTAACTAAAGGAAAATTAAATATCAGTGTTGATGAAATAATTGGAAAAGCAGGCAATAAAGTTTATTTCACTGCCAGCGTTAAAAAATGTTTTAGGTGAAGGAGTAAAAGGAATTGCTGTTGAATTCTACAGAAACGGAATCTATGCTGGAAAAGCTGTAAGTGATGAAAACGGAATAGCTAAATTTATTTATCAGATACCTGCTTCATTTACAGGATCATATTCAATATCAGCTAATGCAAGTGGAAATGATTATTACTTTGCTAATTCTGCTACTTCAAAATTAACTATTGGAGATATGGTCTACACTGTAATTTCAGCTAAAGATGTTGTAATGTATTATAAAAACGGAACCCGTTTGGAAGGAACTCTTAAAGATTTAAACGGCAATGTAATTTCAGGGGCTGATGTAAAAATAACTATTAATGGTGTAACATATACCAGAACTACTGATAAAGATGGTAAATTTGCAATGAATATTAATTTAGTAGCTGGGGAATATCCAGTTTACATTAAATTTGACTCTAATGATAAACAATGGGGAAGTGATGCTAAAGTAAATGTTTTAATAAAATCCACTATTGCAAGTAGAGATGTTACTAAAATGTTTAGAAACGGCACCCAATTTTATGCTGTATTCTATGACGGGCATGGTAATTTATTAAAAAATACTGATGTCAAATTTAATATTAATGGTGTATGGTATATTAGAAAAACCAATGATCTAGGTACTGCTAGGTTAAATATTCAGTTAAATCCGGGCAAATACATTATTACATCTGTTGGCCCTAATGGTGAACAAAAAGGTAATGTAATTACAGTTTTATCATTACTTACTGAGAATCAAGACCTTGTAAAATACTTTAAAAACGGTTCTTCATACACTGTTAAAGTAATTAAACAGGATGGTACTGTTGCTGGAGCTGGTGAAAAAGTAACATTTAACATCAATGGTGTGCTCTATGAAAGAATGACTAATGCAAATGGTGTAGCTTCTTTAGCGATTAATTTACTTCCTGGAAATTACATTATTACTGCAATGTACAAAGATTGTATGGTTTCTAATGATATTACTGTTAAACAAATAATGTTTACTAGTGATTTGGACATGAAATATAATGATGGCAGTAAATTCACAGCTACATTAATTGATGGTCAAGGTAAGCTATATGCAAATCAAATTATAAAATTTAATGTTAATGGTGTATTTTATAATAGAGTAACTGACAATAATGGTATTGCTTCTTTAAATATTAGATTATTGCCTGGCAAATACATTATTACTTCCATATGGGAGAGTTTACAAATTGGAAACACTATTACTATTAATCCTTAAGTAAATAACTTTTATTTACTTAACTTTTTTTTTTTTTTGAATATTCTTGATATTTTTTAATTTAATTTAATTATTTTTTCATTAAACTTTTAGATTGTTTATTTTTTATTCATATTATACTCTTTTAAAATGTATAAAAATTTAAATATGATTCATGTCAGATATTTATAACATAGTCAATTTAAAAATATATTTATTCTATTTTGTTGGACTATATTTTTATTTAATTAATTTAAATGGAGGTGAAATAATTAAAAAAGAAGGTATATTGATTTTGGTAATGTTTTGTTGTTTTATTTTATCATTAAGTACAGTTAGTGCAATAGATGATGTAAATAATTCTACGATAGTTTTTGAACAAAGTGTGGTTAATAACTCGGAATCTAATGATTTAGATATTGATAATAGTAATATTGTTTTTAGTCCGATTATTGGAGGTAAAACTATCGAAACTACTCAAAATAATTATGATGACTATTTTTATAAATTTGATGGTCAAATTAAACCTGACTCAGGGATTGTGGCTGGAGATATTTTAAAGATAGGCAATATTTCTGATAGGGGATTTGTTATTGATCGCCAACTTACTTTAATGCCTTTAGATAATACTTCTAAAATTTCAAATGGTTTCATTCATTTAGTTAAAGGTAGTGATGGTTCTACAGTTTCAGGACTCACAATTAATAATACTAAAGGATCATTATCAATTAATGGAATATATGTAAGTCAATTGCATGGTATTTGGATAACTAAATCTAATAATAATACAATTATGAATAATATAATTAGGATAGCTTATGCAGCGGGTGTTTATGCAATGCCTATGGGGTGGTCTAGTTATAATAGGATTATTGGTAATGATATGAGCACTTATTTTACCTGTGTAATGGTTATGGGGCAATGTCATTATAATTTAATCTCTAAAAATAGATTGGAAACTCTTGATTATAGTGATGAAATAGTCAGTAACTTGATTTATTTTAACCCATTTGGTCATGCAGATTATTCTGGTCCTGCTTTATGTGTGGGCAACACTATTTCAGATAATTATTTAAAAGCATTTTGCAATGGGGTTATGTCTATTGTGTTGCAATTGACTTATGAAAATCATATTAATACAACTATATTCAATAATACTATTATTCGGGGCAGTTATGGAATTAATGCTTTTGGTGATAATTTTACAGCATATAATAACAGTATTATAGAAAGCAGTATTTCAGTTTTTGCAATAGGTAAGAATATTCGTGTTATGTATAATAATGTATCAGGTATAAGTCAGGGTAATGGTATTTTAGTTACTGGTGAAAAAGGATATTCAACTATTGTTGCATATAATAATGTAACATATAATAATCTTTATTCTGCTATAGCTGTATCTAACTATACTGAAGTTTTTAATAATACTATTACTATTAAAAACTATGGTGTAGGTATCAGTATTAGTGATAATTGTTCAAATATTCATAATAATATAATTAAAGTAAATCATGATGATGCTATTACATTTATTGGAAGCAACAATACTATTTCAAATAACATGATTGATACATGTGCAGTAGGTATATCTATATCTTCTACATCTAATGTTATCAGGTATTATGATAATCATATTTTGAATAATGTTATTCGTAGTGAAAGTTATGGTATTTCTATTAAAGGTTTGGTTTATAGAACTAAATTGCTTGGTAATGTTATAGAAACTAATGCTACCATAGGTATTTATAAAGAAATTACTGATGAGCTTTCAAATAATGAATCTGACAATATGGTTAATGGAGTTATTTATGATTCAACAGCTTTAGTTGTTAATGATGACAATTTCCACAAATATTTTGATGAAAATGGTTATTTAAATTATACATTTGACGCAAATAAGACTAAAGTAATCTTTTTTTACATTTTTATCTAACAAAAATGTATTCATAACTGAAAAAATCAATATTATTAGCAATAAACAGAGCAATCTTTTATTTAATGTTACTATTTCATTAAGTGGGGATGCTAGTGGATCAGTAATTCGGGATTTTAACTTTTATAATATGAATAAAGAAGCTATTGTCTTAAATGGGGTAGATGATGTTTCAGTATCCAATAATAATATTACATTGATGTTGAAGAATAAAACTCGAGCTAATTCTGCTATATCCGTATTTGATGTTTGCAATGGCATAATTCTAAAAAAATAATAATATTTATGTTAATTCGAAAGCAGTTTATGCTTATGGTATCAGCATGCCTGCGTATAATCCTTTAAGATTAAATTATAATAAAGGAATGTCTTCAGGGTTTAAAATTTCTGGAAATACAATCATTATGATCGGTACTGGTGTAACGGAGGGTATTTATGCTGATGTTTTAAAAGAAAGTAGTATTGTTTCAAATAATATTAATATTATTTCCGACGGTGCGGCTTATGGTATAGCAAGCTGTAATATTATTGGCAGTCCACATGACTTGAATATTTCCAACAATAATATTGTTGTTCATTCTAAGGATATGGCATATCTTATTGAATTGCATAAGAATTATAATGTTACTTTTATGAATAATTATCTCTATGGTAATTCTACTGGTATTTATGGTATTGGTACCTATATGTCAGACAACATTTCTATTATAAACAACACTTTTGATATCTTTGGTGGAAATTTATCTGAAATTACTGAAATTCATGATGCACTGGGCATTGGTCAGGGAGCTGTTGCTTTAATTAAATTTACAAATAATACAAATATTACTGGTAATTTAATTTATGCTAATGTAGAAACTCCAATATTTGTAGGAAATAATACTTCTGTTGTTGAGTTAGGTGTTACTTATTATGTTATTGATGATAATAATTATGGAATATACTTTAATGATGCTATAAATTCTAAAATTATACATAATAATGATGTATTATTGTTGAATAATTTGACTAAAGGTCAGGATTTAAGTATTGATATTCCGGTTAATGTCACATATTACAAAGAAAAATGTAAGTTCAATTGTTAACTTAATTCTCAATAGTGGTTCTTCATCAGTTAATATTACTAATTTGGTTTTATTTAACTCTACAATAACTCTAAATAATATTTCTAAAGTTTATATTAAAAATAATAATTTAACAAACTCTAGCATATCTGTTGTCGGAGGTAGAGGTAATTATGTAATTAATAATATGTTATCTGGTGAAAATGGTGGAGCATTTATTAAATTAGTGAACACTTCTTCAAACCATATATTTTCTAATAATATAACTTTTAATAATCTTGTAGATGTTATAATTATTAAAAATTCTAAAGATAATGAATTTGTTTATAATAATATCTCTGGAATAGCTAATAAAGTTGTTAATTCTGTTGATTCAAGTTATACAGAATCTAATCAATCAGCTATCTTTTTACAGGTAAATCATCAAGTAATACTGTAGCTCATAATAATATATTTTCTTACTCCTTAAAAGGGGATGATTATGCAGTTATAATTATGTCTAGTGAGAATTTGTTTAATAAAGTTATAAACAATTATCTTATTAGTGGTAATGGATCTAAACGTGCAAATGCTGCGGTTTATGCATTGTATGATTTAGTTAAAGATAATACGCCATTTGCAATTTATGTTGCAGTTGGGGGTAGTGATATTTCCGGTGATGGTAGTAAAGAACGTCCTTATGCTTCTCTAGCTTTTGCTTTGGCCAAATCTTTAAATCATTGTGTAATTTATTTGGAAAATGGAGTGTTTAAAGGGTCTGATTTAATCATTGATAAAAACATTACTATTTTATCTATTAATCCTGGTAAGGTATTTGTTGATGCAAATAACAGTCAATTATTTACTATTTTAGCTAATGGTACTTTAACTGTTAATGGGTTAGTAATAGCCAATGGTCATAATATGGTTGGAGGTTCTTTATTTATTAATAATGGTACATTATATATTAATAATTCAATAATTTGCAACTCTTCTGCTTACTTTGATAATAGTAACCCAGATTTTGTAAATAAAACTGTAGATGACAGAGGTAAAGAGTATTGGTATACGGTTGACTGTAAAAATACTGGATTGGGTGGAGCTATCCTGAATTATGGTAATTTATTTGTTAATTTAACTGAATTGTCTGGAAATTATGCTCATAGAGGTGGAGCTATAGCTGATTTTGGTAAAACAGTTATTGAATCATCTTTAATTCGTAATAATAAAGGAGTTCATGGTGGAGCTATTTACACAGATTCTTCTAAAGTATTTACAATTAATAACACTGTATTTTACAGGAATGTTGCAATTCTTAATTTAGACCATTGTATGCTTGAAAAGTATTCTACTGGGTGGTCTATTGAGGAAGGTGTTCGCTATGAACATCGCTCAGTATGTGAAGTTCCTTTAGGTGCAGGTGGAGCATTATTTACTAAAAATACTGTTTTAGAAATATCTGATTCAATATTTGACCATAATAATGCTTATAAAGGTGGAGCTATTGGAACCATTTCAAACTATGGCGAATATTCTACATATAAACCAAAAGCTTCACTGTATTTGACCAATTGTTCCTTTACAAATAATGTGGCTAATTCCACTATTGTTGGTAATAATCCTAACTTAAATTCTTATGTTTATAGAAATTATGGAGATGGTGGAGTAATTTATGGAACATTTAACAAATTCAATCTTAAAGATTCAGCTGTCCGTTATAATAAGGCAGTAATTAATGGTGGGGCATTATCTGTTCAAGCAAATGATGGGCGTATTGATGGTTGTATAATTACTGATAATCGTGCAGGGAATAAGGGAGGCGCTTTAGACATATCTAATAACTTCTTAATTACTAATACGATTATAAGCAATAATTCTGCAAGTTATGGAGGAGCTATTAGTTACAGTTCATATGTTTACTATGGGCATACTCAAAATAACTTAAATATATTTAATTCAACTATCTCTAATAATCTTGGTTTGGAGGCAGGGGGAGCATTTTATTTAGGTTCTGCTAATGTTGTTGTACATAATTCTAATCTTGTGAATAACAAGGCCCCTAGAGATGCTACTTTCAGTGCATTTGATAAATCACATTTATATGTTGATGCAAGGTATAATTACTGGGAATCTAATGGTAAAAAGGTGTTCCTGATGATTCTCTATTTAATTTGGGAGATAAAATTAAATTTAAACCATTAATTAAGTCATTTATTAATTGGACTTCTGTTGTTGTACCAAATAATCCTCATGGAAATGGAACTGCTACACCGGGAGGTAATGAAAAACCTGCTTCTGGTCCTACAGTGATTACTAAAACAAATCCTATTTGGTATACTGGTCCACAAATTGGAGGCCATGGTGAAGGTACTGGCTCAGGTCCTTTGGGTCCTGGTGGCGGAATCCCTGGTCCTGGAAGTAATTTGGGTCCTGGTGGCGGTGGCCAATATGGTCCTGTTGGAGGATCTGATTATGGTAATGGTACTTCCCAAGGAGGTAAACCAATTTCAAATCCTGGAATTAATGGTAGTTCTAATGCCAATAGTTTAAGTCAAATTGATGAATCTAATGCTAATAAAAACTTACTTACTGTAGGTTTAACTGCAAATGTTGCTTCTTTAGCTAGTGTTGGAGGTTTTGCTTCTTCTGATGCAGGTAAATCTAGTTCGTCTAGTTCCAGTGAAGATGTTAAAGCATATGAACTTGATGAAGAGGAGGTAACTAAGCAATTAGATAATCCAAAAACAATATTTACATTTATTGGTTTAATCATTATTCTTATAATCTGCTTGTTTATAGGTTATAAACGCAGAAAAGATAAGGAAAATGAATAATTAAACCTTTTTTCTTTTTTTTCCAGATTTTTTAGAAAGTTTTTTATACTTCTTTTTGATAAAAATAATAATATCTTGGTTGATTTTTAACCAAATATACTTTAATTAAGAGGTGTTAATTATTTCAGTTAAAAAGAGTGCATTTGTATTGATATTATTTTTAATTTTCATGTCTTCAATATGCATAGCTAGTGCTAATGATGATTTTAATAATGGTGTTAGCATAGATGAGGCATAATTTTTGAAAATAACTATGATGCAGACCCTATTATTGGAGATGATGGGGACAATAAGGTTTATGTAAATCCTTCTGCAAATTTGTCTGTAGTGCCGGATGGTAGCCGAGATAAACCATATTCTTCAATTGGTGAAGCAGTTAATGTGGTTAGTGATAATTCTACTATTATTCTTATGGATGGAATTTATAATGCTCCTGGTGATTTAGACATTGAAATAAATAAAAATTTGGTAATTAAATCCTTAACTGGTAATGTAACAGTTAATGGTAACGGTCAAAGTACATTTTTAATATTTTTGATTCCAAATCATTAAGTTTGGAAAATATTAATTTTGTCAATGGAAAAACAACTGCATATTCCAGCTGTTATAGTGTTATTTGCAATAATGGGTTGTTAACATTAAAAAATGTTGAATTTGAAAATATAAATACATTTATGAGTGTTATTTACAATGAGGGAGATTTGAATATTTATAATTCTAAATTTTCTAATTGTGTTGGATCAAATCATGCAGCTATAATTTTTAATTTGGGAAATTGTAATGTTGTAAATTCTAAATTGTCTCAAGCAACTTCTAAACCATCAATTTATAATCATCATAATGTTTTTGTGAATAATTCTCAGATTTATAGCATTTATTCAAATCCTGATTATGATTATGATAATTTTAAAAGTATCAATATGACAATTATTAATTCACAAATAGGCGCATTACAATGTGATAATGGTACATTTGCCATTAAAAATTCTAATTTTAGTGAAGGAATTGAAGCGAGATTTTCTATTGTTGATATTGAAAATGTATATTCAAAGCATTCTAGTAGCAATATTTATAATTCATTCTATGCTTCTAATATAACTATTAAATCATCATATTTTGATTCAAGCATATATGCTAATGCCTGTAATCTTAATATGACTTATTCTGTTATGCTGGGTGAAATTAGTGGTAATGGTAAATTTTCAACTAATGTTTCAGCAAATTATAATTGGTGGGGAGTAAATAAGGGTCCTGCTATTAGATATGCTAAGAATGATTCTAAATATTGGGTTGTAATGACTTTTGAATGTAAAGAATCTCCAATTAATATAGGAACCAATGCCGAATTCAGAGCAACTTTAAATAAGTATACTGATGGGGAATCTATGAAGTATTTGGATAATCCTTCTTTACTTCTCAAATGAGTGTTAAATTTGAGTCTCAAAATGGTAAATTTATTTATAATGGTGGAACTTTGGTTAATGGTACATTTTCTAATTATTTAAGGAATAATAATGAAAGTTCATTAGTTTACGCTGTTATTAACTCTCAAAGATTAAGGCTTGTTGTAGGTACAGGTTTAACGGGTTATGAATGGTATGTTTCCCCAACAGGTCACAATGGTTTTGGTGATGGAAGCAGAGATAATCCATATAAAACTTTAGATTATACAATAGCTAAAGCATTAAATGGTAATGTAATTTATTTGTTAAATGGTACGTATACGAATAATTGGAATTCAAATTTGGAGATTGTTAAAAATTTGACTATTATTGGTGTTGGAAATGCTATTTTAAGCAGTCAATTGCGGTTATTTCAACATATGGGGGTGTTCAAAACAAAGGATATGTTTTTGTTGAAAACACTACTTTTAAAAGTATTGTAGGTCCTTTAATTAAAGGAGGAGCTAATATTATTATTGACAGAATATCTGCTGAAAAATGTAGTAACATTTATGATTCTAGGGGTATGGAGGCATATTTATTATTCTGTTTTCATTGGAAATAAAGCACTTTACGGAGGAGCTCTTGCAGATACAAAAAACAGTTCATTACTCTGTATTTTTAAATAATTCTGCAACTTATGGAGGTAATGATATTTTTGTATATGATGGCGAAGTAGATTATTCAAGTAATTGGTGGGGATCTAATCAAAAACCGGATAATAATAGGATTTTTTGTACATATTGGGTCTTTAACTCTTGATAATTGGGTAATCATGTCTTTAGATGCTGTTACAAATACTCATATTGTAGTTGCTTTAAATAAATTAACAGATAATAGTGGAAATATTTATGAATTTAACAGTACTCTTCCAACTAGAACTGTTTATTTCTCATCAGATTATGGAATAATAGCTCCACTTAATACTTCTCTTGAAAATAATAAAGCTGATGCATATGTTGTTCAAAAATGAAACTACTGCTGACTTTAATATTTATGCACGGATTGATAATCAACTTTTGGATTTAACACTTAGAAATAATAACACTCAATTGGTAATGGATGATGTAGTATTTTATGGAAATAATAACAACTATGAAATCACTTTAATTAATGTAAATGGCCATAAGATTTTCAATCAAACTTTAACGGTTGTCATTACAACTCCAAAAGGTGAAAAAGAGTACTTTACTTTAGTTACTGATGAAAAAGGTCATGCTAAATTTGAAGTAACTTATCCTGTAGGAGTATATAATATATCTGTTTATTATGATGGTAACGGTTATTTTGAAGGATGCAATAAATCTGCTAAAATAGATGTTCAGCCATCTGCCACATATTTGATTAGCTATAATTACACATTTTATGGTAAAAATGTTAATTTTATGCAGTTTTAAGTAATGGGCAAGTGGGAATCGTTAATCAAAGTATAAAAATCACTATTATTGATTCTAAAGGAGGAACAAGAACTGCTGTAATCACTACAGGTTCAACAGGTCGTGCAGATGCAATATTAAGTTTGGATGTTGGAAAATACATTAGTATAATATTACATTAAAAGATGCACATGGTACTTTAATCCGTGGAGAATATATTAAAGTAGTTTTAACTCAAGGTGATTTATATGATGTCTTTACTTTGCAAACTGGTGATGATGGAGTGGCTAGATTAACTATTAATTATCTTCCAGGAACTTATCAAATAACTGCTAGTTATGCAGGAGATAATGTTTATGGTTTTGCAAAAGGTAGTGGAACTATTGTGGTTAATAAGGTTTTGACGGTTATTTCTGGATTTCATTATATTAAAATTCCATTAAATGGTGTTTATTCAGTTGTTTTAACTGATATGTTTGGCCATAGAGTAAATAATGCAACAATAAAATTAAATATCTACAAAGGGTCTTTATAAAAAACTTATACTGGTGTAACTGATGGTAATGGAGAAGTAACTTTTCGTATTTCTCAAAGTGAAGGTACTTATTTAGCTACTTTTGATTTTGATGGTGATGTATGGTATATTGATTCCACAGGTGCTGCCACTATTGTTGTTGATAGTAAAACTACACCAGGCCATGTTTCTATTAATGCCAGTGATTTTGTTCAGTATTATGGTGAAAACAGATATTTTGTGATTTCTTTCAATGATACTAATGCATACAGTTTGTACGGTAAGAATATTGTTGTTACAATTTCTTCTGGGGATTGGCAGCAAACTTATAATGTTGTTACTGACATTTATGGTTATGGCCGCTTGCAGATTACTTTAAATCCGGGAATTTATAATATTACTTACCAGTACACTAATCAGTATTATGGATTGTTTGCTAAAAATTCAAGCACTATTTCAGTTTATCGTATGCCTATTACGGTTCTTGGATCTGATGTTATCATGAATATTGGTGAAGCCAAGTATTATGAGATAAAACTACTTGATGCCAGGAATGCTCCTGTTAAAAATATGCAAATAGTCGTTGATATAAATGGGACAAAGTATAATGCCACTACAAATAATGATGGTATAGCTCGTTTACTCTTGAGTCTTGGCCTTGGCAAATATTTAGTTAGTTATTATGTAGATAATCCAAATTATATTCCATCTTCTGGATCATCTTATATTTTGGTTGTTGATTCTAACAAGACTTCCACCAACATTAAAGGAGATGATTTAAACGGTTTCGACAATGAAACTTTAAATTTCACTGTTATTTTAAGTGATGTTTTAGATAATCCTATTGGTTATGCCACTATTTTAGTTAATGTATCTACAATTGAGGGAGATTTTGTCGGATCTTACAAATCTGTCACTAAAAAAGATGGCAGAGCAGTATTTAGTTTTGATTTGGAGTATGGAAGATACATTATTTCCACTTGTTATATAGGCAGTAATTCTTATCTTGGAAGCTATGGAATTAATTATATAAATGTGGAATCTGTTGGAAATACTACTAAAACAGTAATTGCTGGAGATTCTGCAGTGGGTGGCAGCGATAAGTTTTATGTTGTTTTAATTGATGAAAATGGAACATATATTAAAGGTAAGGAAATTAAATTTACTGTTGACAATCAAAGTTATTCCGGCATTACTGATTCAAGTGGTAGGGCATATGTGGATGTTGTTTTATCTCAGGGGTTCCATGACATTGGGGCAATATTCAGTGGGGATGATACTTACAAAAAAAATCATCTGTAAAAACTACTTTAGTTATTTCAGGTAATTCTACATATTTATTTGCCTTAAATTGTACTAAAAATTACCGTAATGGAACACAATTTTATGTACAATTAGTGGATTCATATTCAAATCCATTAGCAAACCGTACAGTTTCTATAACAATTAATGGAAGAACATATAATCGTACAACTGATGTAAATGGTTGGGCAACAATGAATATTAATCTTCAACCCGGGGAATATGAAGCTTTATGTGCATATTATGGTCCTCAAAAGTCAGATAATGCATTTGCAAAAGCTGTGATAAAAGTTTTACCAACAATACTTGCAGATAATTTGGTTAAATATTATCTTAATGGTTCTCAATTTCATGTTAAAGTAATTGACGGATCAGGTAATCCGATTGTTAACACTAATGTGTCAATGAACATTAATGGGGTATTTTATGTTCGCCAAACCAATAGTGAGGGTATAGCTACATTAAATATTAAATTATGGTCTGGAAAATATATTTTAACAGTACATAATCCTTATGATGGTTTATTAAAATCATTTGATGTTACAGTTCTGCCAACAATAGAATCTAATGATTTAGTTAAGTATTATCATAATGACTCTCAGTTTTATGCCAAATTTGTAGATGGTGCAGGTAATCCGTTGGTTAACACTAAAGTTAAGTTTAACATTAATGGTGTTTTATATACTCGTGAAACAAATGGTGAAGGTGTGGCTAAGTTAAATATTAATTTAAATCCGGGAGAATATATTTTAACATCTATTCATCCTAATGGTCTTCAGGTGGGTAAAAAAGTAACAGTTTTACCTACTTTGGAGGGTAGTGATTTAACCATGAATTATAAGGATGGAAGTCAGTTTAAAGCTCGTTTAGTTGATGGCACAGGTCGTGCATTAGCTAATAAGACTGTCACTTTCAATATAAATGGTGTGTTTTATAATAAGATTACTGATGTTAATGGTGTCGCTAGTTTAAATATTAATTTGGTGGCGGGTAAATATATTATTACTTCCATGTATGATGGTTATGCTACTTCAAACACAGTTTTAGTGAATAGATTATAATTTTATTCACATTTTTTCTTTTTTTAATATTCATTTTAACATATTTTAAAAACAACTTATTTTGATAAATTTTAAATATAATTTTAGAGATAAATATTTTTTTTAGTTATGCTTGATATTTTTTAAGTATAATTTTAAATTTTTTTTTGGTGAAATTTTAATGAAATTAAATAAAATGATGTTGTTTAGCTCATGAAAAATATGGCGGTTCTTTAACTATTATTGGTCAGGGAAATGATAAAACATTTATTGATGGTGAAAGTGTAAGTTCATTTCTTAAATCTGTTAGTGGAGATACTGCTTTAACTTTGATAAACATTTCTTTCATTAATGGAAAAGCTAGTACTGGAAGTATGATTAATTGTGGAGGTAACTTAACTGTTGATAATTGTGTATTTGAAAATAATTATGCAACTGGTTCCCAAGGAGCTATTGTTTCTAAAGGTATGGATTTAAAAGTAACTAATTCTGTATTTAAAAACAACAAGGCTTCAAATCAGGGTCCTGACATTTGTTTTAATAACAATAAAGGTAATGTTTATATAGATAATTCTTCTTTTTACAATGCTACTAATACAGGATCTTCCTGCGGAGCATCTGTATACATATCCAATTCTAAAAATGCTAAAATAACTGGAAATACTTTTAAAGATATTGTTGGTAATTACAATGATGCTGCTCTTCAAATTTCCAGCGGTAATGGTCAAATAATGAATAATGTATTTATTAATTGTACTAATTCCAATACTGATACTGGTAATTGGGCTCAATATGGAGTAATCTATTTAACAGGTAATAATATATTAAAACAAAACAAATTTATAAATTCTTCTCTAATAAGGGATTAATTTATAATAATGGTTTTATGAATGCTGTTATTACATTTAATGATGTATTCACTGATAAAACTACTTTTACTTTAAGTGCAACCATAACTGATGATATGGGAAATACTATTTCATCTTCTAGAACTATTGAATTTGATATAGATGGTATGAAAGTAGGTGAAAGTGGTTCCAATAAAGGTGTTGCAAAACTTTCTGTTTCCAAATTATTTGACAATGGTAAACATGAAATAAACGGTAATTATAATGGGGAAAATAATACTTTTAATCCTGCTACATTAACTGTAGATATTGATAGGACTCCTGTTGAATTCTGGGTTTCTACAAGTGGTAACGATACTACTGGTGATGGAAGTAAAAATAATCCATTCAATACAATTAATCATGCAATAACTGCTGCTTTAGATAAGTCAATCAACATTACTATTCATATTATGGATGGTACTTATTTAGGTACTGGCAATGTTAATTTAAAATATAGTAGAATAGCTGTTTTAAATTTAATTGGTGAAAATTACGGTAAAACCATTATTGATGGTCAGGATAATGATTATTTCTTCTATTTTGATAAAGGGTTAGATGTAGATATCACTAATTTAACATTTACAAATGGAAAAGCAGCTAATATTAATTGGAATAAGGGAATAATTTATGGGTCTTCATTAACTATGAATGATTGTATTATTAAAAACTCCGTTTCTAACACTTATTTGGTATATGATATTAATACTCAAAACTCAAGATTATTCTTTGATAATTTAACTTATATTAACAATAAAGGAAATATGTGGTTAGGTTATGCAACAATAAACAATTCCTATTTTGCAAATAATTCTGGTCAGGGTATTGGTGGAGTATAAGAGAACTTATAATTTAACTGTTACTAATTCTAAATTTATAAATAATACTAATATTAAGAATTATAATGCTGAAGGTGGAGTTATTTATGCTCAAAATATTATAAGTATGAATAATATTTATGATTCAAATTATGCAGGAAATAATGGTGGGGCTGTTTATGTATCTGGTGCTGATAAAGCTACCTTTATAAATGATACATTTATGAACAATGGTGCTGACGGTAATGGTGGTGCAGTATATGGTTCTGTAAGTAATACTAAAATGCTTCCTGTTGTAACTTTTGAAAATGTTAAATTTATAAATAATTCAGCGGTTAATGGTGGAGCATTAGCTATTTCTGGTGCTACATTCAATAATGTCACTTTTAAAGATAACTCTGCTAAGGATATGGGTGGAGCTATTTATTTAATTTCTGTTCCTAATGGTTTAAAAAGCAATATTCCGGATTTAATTATCAATGATTCTTTATTTGAAAATAGCAGTGCTTCTCAAGGTAAGGATATTTATATTTCAACACCTGATTCTAATAGTGGTATTGCAAATGTAACTGGACTTACAGTTACTTTCAATAATTTAACTACTCAATTTTTAGCAGATACTGTCTCTGCATCAGTATCCCATATTTCTGGTGCTGTAATAGGGGAAGTTCTATTAAATTTTACTTAAACGGAACTTATATGGGAACTTCTGAAGTTGTTAATGGTGTAGCATCTCTAGATTATCTTGGTTTTAAAAATGGAGTATATAATTTATCTGGTGATTATGTAGTTGCAGGTGCAAGAGATAAAATCATTAACGGAACTGTTAAAGTTGCATTAAATGCATTAAAAGATAATGTAACTATTTATGTTTCCGATAAATTGGGTGATGATGTAAACGGTGATGGTAGTTTAGACAAACCATTTAAAACTATTAAAAAGCATTAAACTATGGGTATTCTCAAAGTACTACTTTATTTGTCCATATTTTAGAAGGTATTTATTCAGGTGAAGGACAACACAAATATCGGCCTTTCATCTACTGTAAGTGTAACAATTACTGGTGCAGGTGTTAACAAAACTATTTTATGCGGTAATCAAACTAATGATTTCTTTACAGTATCTGCAGGAACTAATATAATTACTATTGAAAATATGAGTATGATTAATGGTTCAAAAGCAGATGCCGCTTCAGTATATCCTTATACAAATGTTAAAAATGTTCATTCTCCGGTTATAGCTTTACCGAACTCAAATGTTTATTTAAATAATATTTACTTTGAAAATAATAAAGGAAATCTTGGTGGGGCAGTATTAAACTCTGGAAATATGAAAATTAATAATTGTTCATTTGTAAGAAACGGCTTTTCATCATATGGTGGTGGATTAACTAACAATGGTACTTTAATTGTTGATAATTCCTACTTCTTTGCAAACTATGCATACAGAGGAGCAAATATTTTTGTAATTAAAGATATGACTTTACAAAATTCACTTGTTGAAGAATCATACTGGATTAGTGGTTCTCATTATGGAAACATTGTGGGAATTGATTCAGGAATAACTTTGATTAACACAACTGTTCAGAATCTTGGAAGAACTGCTGGTGAAGCAGGAAGAACTGATATTCAAGCTAATAGGCCAGGTCATATATACTTCGCTGGTTTAAACCGTGTTGAATCATATGGATGTATTTTTAAATATGGCGAATCAGTAGCTGCTGGAGATATATTTGGATCTTTTTATGGAGCATCTTGGGAATATAATTGGCAGGACTTTATTAAATTTGATAATTGTAGCTTTATAAATGTTAAAAATATTGACAGTGTTGGATTTAGAGCTAATTTAAACAGAACTGGTCATGTATCTTTAAATAATTGTATTCTTGATATTAAAGGTAAAGTTTTAACCACTTCCACTTTTGATATTCTTAATATTACAAATTGTTATATTCCAGATTCAAGTGTTGTTTCATGGTCTAGTTTAAATACTCCAAATGCAGGTATCATAGATTTAAATAATAATTGGTGGGGTAGCAATACTCAGCCAGTATTTACTATTGTTAGTACAAACAAAACCCTTGTTAATATGACTCCTGAAAATTGGTTAGTTTTAACTTTAGATGTTACTAACAAACCAGGTTTATTACAGGATGCTGTTTTAACTTTCAAAGTATTTAACGGAACCAATTTAACTGATTATGTTGGCAGTTTACCAGTACGTGACTTTAATATGTCTGCAGCTAATGCTACTTTAAGTGTTGCTAACGGTACAATAAATAATGGTATTGTCAATGGTTTTGAAGCTAAAGAAGGTAATTACACTATTTCTGCTACTGTTGATGGTCAAACTGTAATTTATAATGGAACTGCTTCTTTAGGAAAAGGAATCATTAATGTTACAGATAGTTCTCTTGATTATGGTGAAGTTGTAATGGTAAATGCTACTTTGGTAGATACTGATGGTAATGGAATAGCTAATATTAACATGACTTTAAAAGTTAATGGTAAAACTTATTATATGGTTACTGATGAAAATGGTGCTGTTAGTTTTGTGATTGATCCGTTAGATAGTGGAAAGTATACTTTAGAATTCATTGTTCCTGCTTCTAAAGTTTTATCTTCAGTTTCTAATAGTTCTACTTTAACTATTAATAAAGCTAAAGATTTCATGAAAGCAGATATTGATGCGGGTGTAGCTGGTGAAGATGTTGTAATTGTCGTTAACGGTCCTAAAGATCTTAAAGAAAACATTACTGTAACTGTTGATAAAACTAATTATAATGTAGTTCTTGTTAATGGTTCTGCTTCTTTAACTTTAAAAGATTTAACTGCCGGAAATTATGATGTAACTGTTAGTTATCCTGGGGACAATAATTATTATAATCAAGTAATTAAGACTAATTTCACAGTAGATATCAATAAAAAAGTTAATTTAAATATTTCAGATATTGTGATGATTTACAAAGATGGTACTAGGATGGTTGCTGTTTTAACTGATTATAAAAGTAATCCTAAGCTAATGCTACTGTTTACTTTAGTATTAATGGTGTAACTTATGTTAGAACTACTGATGTTAATGGTTCTGCTTCTATAGGGTTAAACTTAGGTTCTGGTGTATATGGTGCTTCTGTTTATTATAATGGTTCTGATATGTATGATAAAGTAAGTAAAAATATTACTGTAACTATTAATCCGACTGTTTTAGCTGATGATTTGGTTAAAATGTATAAAAATGCTACTAAATTTAGTGCTAAGTTTACTGACAGTACTGGAAAAGCATTAGTTAACAGTGATGTTAGGTTTAATATTAATGGTGTTTTCTATACCAGAACTACTGATGCTTATGGTGTGGCTAGTTTGGCTATTAATTTAAGACCTGGTGATTATATTTTAACTGCATATAATCCTGTAAATGGTGAGCAAAAAGGAGTTAACATAACTGTGAAATCTTTAATAGTTCAAAATGACTTAACTAAATATTATTTAAATGCTTCCAGATTCCAGGCAACTATTTACAACAAAGACGGATCTTTAGCAGTAAATAAAAATGTGACATTTAACATCAACGGTGTTTTCTATACCAGAACTACTGATTCTAATGGTGTAGTTAGTTTGGCTATTAATTTAAGGCCTGGTGACTATATTATCACAACTATCTTTGATGGTTTGGATATTGGAAACAAAGTCACTGTACTTCCAACATTAGTAACTAAAGACTTAAACATGAAATACATGGACGGCAGCAACTTCACTGCACAAACATTAGACAGTCAAGGAAAAGCATTAGCTAACCAAACAGTATCATTTAATGTAAATGGTGTGTTCTATCACAGAATCACTAATGAAGACGGTATTGCAAGCCTAAGAATCAGATTAATGGCTGGTGAGTATATAATAACTTCCTACTGGAACAATTTCCAAACAGGAAACACAATAAAAATTAGTCCTTAAGTAAATAACTTTTATTTACTTAACTTTTTTCTTTTTTTACATCTACATTATTTAATTTAAATAGCTAGCTTTTTTATAATATCTAGTCTTATAATCAAAATAGTATTATAAATTTTTTAAAAAAAGTAGTTCAACTTATTGTTTAATTAACTGAAATTTCAATAATTTTATAAGAAAAAAGAGATGGAATAATTAGTTAAAATTAATTAACTAACTATTGATAACTTCTTTGACTTTGTCAAAGAGTCCTTTTTCAACATGGTGGATTTCATTTCCACTTATTTCGTCGAATTCTTTTTAATAATTTTTTCTGTTTGTGGTTTAATTTTTTAGGAACAACAACTTTTACAGTAACGTAGAGGTTTCCTCTGCCTTTGTGTCTTACTGAAGTCATTCCTTGATCTTTAAGTTTAAATACTGTTCCGCTTTGAGTTCCTGGAGTTACTTTGAATTCAATGGTTTTTCCTTCAATAGTTGGGATTTGAATTACATCTCCAAGCGCTGCCTGTGGGAAACTGATTTGTTGCTCGTAATATAGGTGGTCTCCTTCACGTTGGAATTCTTTATTTCTGCTAATGTGGACACTAGCTATAAGATCTCCTTCGTATCCAGGTTGGTCTCCGCAGTTACCTTCACCAGATACTCTTAAACGATCACCTTCATCAACACCTGCGGGAATTTCGATTTTAATGGTTTTACTTTCCCTAACATTACCTTTTCCATGACATTCTTCACATGGGTCAGTAATGATTTTACCGGTACCGCCACATTCCCTACAAGGTCTTACATTCATCATTTGACCAAGTATTGTGTTGCTTACCTGTTTTACTTGTCCTGTTCCGTTACATGTTGGACAGGTTTTTGGTTCAACACCTGGTTTTGATTTTTTTCCGTTACATGTTGGACAGATTTTACTTCTACGTATTTTAACTTCTTTTTCTACACCATTAAAAGCTTCTTCTAGTGTTATTTTGACTTCGGTGTATATGTCTGATCCTCTTTGAGGTCCTGTTGGTCCGCCTCTTCTGTGTGAACCTCCTCCAAATCCGAACATGTCGAATATGTTCCTATATCGAAGCCCTGAAATATGTCCTCGAAGTTTACATTTTGATAGAAATCTTCTGCACTAAATCCATCCATACCAGCATGACCAAATTGATCATATCTTTGACGTTTTTCATCATCAGATAAGACGGCATAAGCTTCACTTACTTCTTTAAATTTTTCTTCAGCTCCCTCTTCCTCACTTACGTCTGGATGGTATTTCATAGCTAGTTTACGATAAGCTTTTTTGATGTCCTTTTCTGAAGCGTTTTTGTCAACTCCAAGAACTTCATAATAATCTCGCTTTTCTGCCATTTAGTCACCTTATAAGTATTATTTAAAAAAAATAAGAAAATAGAATAAATATTTTGTTTTATGTTTTTCCTGATAGCTAGTTTTTTTATTGATTCTGATTTTTATCTAACCTACTTGGAAATAATAAAACAATTATTATTTAATCTAATCATCTTTTACTTCGTATTCTGCATCGATTGTGCCGTCATCATCATCTGAGGAATTAGATTGAGCACCTGCATTTGGGTCAGCTTGTTGTTGTGCTTGAGCTTGTGCTTGTGCTTCTTGATAGATTTTAGCACTAATTCCTTGAACTACTTCAGATAATTCATCAGATTTTTCTTTAATAGCAGCAATGTCATCGCCAGCTACAAGATCTCTTAATTCACCAACAAGTTTTTCAACTTTTTCTTTTTCATCGTCACTTACTTTGTCTTTTAATTCTTCTAAAGCTTTTTCGGATGTGTAAATTAAGGAATCTGCATTGTTTCTAACTTCAATTTCTTCTTGTTTTTGTTTATCTGCTTCAGCGTTCATTTCAGCTTCTTTAATTTTTTGTTCGATTTCTTCGTCAGATAATTTGGTTGAAGAAGTAATTGTAATAGCTTGTTCCTTACCTGTACCTTTGTCTTTTGCAGATACGTTGATTATACCGTTTGCATCAATATCAAAGGTAACTTCAATTTGAGGAACTCCTCTTGGTGCAGGTGGGATACCTACAAGTTGGAATCTTCCAAGTGAGGTGTTATCTGCAGCCATTTTTCTTTCTCCTTGAAGAACATTAATGTCTACAGATGGTTGGTTGTCTGCAGCTGTAGAGAAAATTTGGCTTTTTTTTGGTAGGGATTGTTGTGTTCCTTTCAATTAAAGTGGTTGATACTCCACCTAAGGTTTCAATACCTAATGATAATGGAGTTACGTCTAAAAGAACTAAATCTTTAATTTCTCCAGCTAATACTCCACCTTGGATAGCTGCTCCCATTGATACACATTCCATAGGGTCAATACCACGTTCGATTGTTTTGCCGATGAATTTTTCTACATATTTTTGTACAATTGGCATTCTGGTAGGTCCACCAACAAGAATGATTTTATCAATGTCGGATTTGCTCATTTTAGCATCATCTAATGCTTGTTGCATTGGTTTTCCGGATTTTTTAACAATGTCATCTACTAATTCTTCTAATTTAGCTCTTGTAAGACTTACGATTAAGTTTTTAGGAGATCCGTCTTTACCCATTGTAATGAATGGTAAGTTTACTTCAGTAGTTAAGGTAGTGGATAATTCGATTTTTGCTTTTTCAGCAGCTTCTCTTAACCTTTGTACTGCTTGATCATCATCCATAAGGTTAATGCCGTTTTCTTTTTCGAATTCATCAGATAAGTATTTTAAAAGAACATTATCCATATCGGTACCACCTAACTGGGTGTCTCCGCTGGTGGATTTTACTTCAAATATTCCTCCACCGAATTCCATGATGGTTACATCTAAGGTACCTCCACCTAAATCGTATACCATGATGTTTACATCATCGTCTTCTTGTTTGTCAATACCATAAGCTAAACTTGCTGCAGTAGGTTCGTTTACAAGTCTTACAACATCTAATCCTGCAATGGTTCCTGCATCTTTTGTTGCAGTCCTTTGGTTGTCGTCGAAGTAAGCAGGTACAGTAATAACAGCTTTTTCAACTTTTTTCGTCTAAAAAGGATTCTGCATCTTTTTGATTTTTTGCAAGATGAATGCAGAGATTTCTTGTGGGGAGTATTGTTTTCCGTGTATTGTAACTTTGTAATCGGTTCCCATACTTCTTTTGATTGCGCTGATGGTGTTTTCAGGGTTGGTTACAGCTTGTCTTCTAGCTGGTTCTCCTACTAACATTTGACCGTCATCAGTAAATGCAACATAACTTGGGAATGCTTTACCGTATTGGCTTGCACCTTCTGCAGAAGGCACTACAGTTGGTTTACCTCCAACAAGTACAGATGCTGCAGAGTTACTTGTTCCTAAATCAATACCTATAATTTTTTCTTTTTTAGTATCAGACATAATTAATCACCTTTATTTTTTGATTATATAATAATTTAATAAACATTATTTTTTACAGACTCTAACTTTAGAGTATTTGATAACTTTACCTTTTAAGGTATATCCTTTCATCAATTCATCAATAATATATCCATTTTCCAAATTTTCATCGTTTGCAACCATAAGTGCTTCATGTTTAAATGGATCGAATTTTTCCCCTTTTGCAGGGATTTCTTCTAAACCTTCTTTAGTTAAAACATCTTTAATTTTAGAATATATTAATTCAACACCGTCTCTTAATTCTTTTTTTCAGTTTTAGAATTTTCAAGTGCTCTTTCTAAATCTTCATAACTGTCTAAGATATTTTTGATAAGTGGTTCATTGGCAAATTTGATGATATCTTTACTTTTTTTTTCTCGTTGATTTTTTGAAGTTTTCGAAATCAGCCTGAAGTCTTTGAGATAGTGAAATATACTCTTGAGTTTCTTCTTTTTGTTTTTCAAGGTCTTCATTTATTTTAGCTAATTCTTTATTTTTAGAATCTAATTCTTCAAGAAGTTCATCATATTTTTCCTGAAGAGTTTTAGTTTCTTCTTCTTTTTGGTCTTCATTTTTGTCATTAGCCATTCAGTCACCTTTTCAAATTTTTAAAACTCTCTAAATAACCCTTGTGTAGAGAATTTTTATTTTTGATACTTAATATTGGCATATTTTGGAATTTATGGACATATAGGAAAATGGTTCAAAAACAAGGGTTATTAATAAGAGTTTTTTGTACCAAATATTAAAGTAACAAAAAGTTATCTTTCTCGTATGTTATTATAGTAACAAAAAGTTATATAAAGGTTTCGGTATAATTTATATTTATGAAAGATACAAACGAATTTGAAAAAAAATAAGGACAAATCTAAAAATGTCAATCCACATCCAAATACTGTATCAATCATTGAAATAAATGGTAACTATGAAGATTCAGATTATGAGGTTGACAAAGAGGATATACTTGATGTAATGGGCTGTAAAACAAGAAGGGATATTATAAATCTCTTAAGGGAAGAACCAATGTTTGTAAGTGAAATTTCCAATGAACTCAATATTGGTCAAAAAGCAATTAAAGAACATCTGAGGGCTATGGAAAACATTGGAATATTAAGTTCTTCATATAAAAAGATTCCTAGAGGTAGACCGCGTAAATATTAGATTTAGATCATGAAGTTAATATTCATATTACTATTAATAAGAATACATTCAATGTAAACTTCAATGAGGATATGCTGAATACACCACAATTGCCTTCTGGTGATGAGTGGTCTAAATTATTGGATATTGAAAAAAGAATTGATAATGGTCAAACAGAAGCTATTTCAGAACTTATGAATCAAATAAGATTATATGAAAATCTTAAAAACAGAGCGGAATATATTTTGGAACGAACTCTTAAAAATAAATAAATTAGCTGTTGTTTGTATCTATTCTTTTTTTTTTTTTTTTTTTTAATTAAGTTTTGTTTTAGCTACAATGGCCTGGCCTAGTGAAACAGAACCGTCTCCGGCACAGGTATTTTTATGCTGGATGAAATTGTATCCGTTTTCTTCAATGTACTTTTTACAGGTATCGGTTATTGCTTCGTTGTAGAATACTCCTCCTGTAGCTCCAATAACCTCAACTCCTTTTTTATTTGCATTTTCAATAGCTATCTGGGACAGTCCTTTTGCTATTGTCTTTTGAGCGGCATTTGCAATATCTGATTTATTTTCTCCTTTTTGATATAGTCTGACAACTTCACGAAGGATTTCACGGGTGTTTAATATGTTGTCTTTAATTTCAAATGGAATTTCAATGTCATTTTTGGAGTAATATGCAACAGATTCCAATTTCATTGAACATTCTCCTTCATATGTTCTGGTGTTGCATATTTCCAGAGCTGCTGAAACAGAGTCCAATACTCTTCCGGTACTTGTTGTAAGGCCAACATTAATTCCGGCTTCCAATTGTCTGTAAATATTTTTAATTTCAGTGTCACCGTATTTGAAATAATCAACATATTTGCTAATTAGATCTTCATCATCTATAATACTTAAAAGCATTCTTATCGGATGTTTGGTTGCCATATCTCCTCCGGGCATTTTATGGGCCTGCAGATGACCTAATCTTTCAAAGTCAGTAATGTTGGTGTATAGGATTTCTCCTCCCCAGCTTGCAGCATCACTTCCATAGCCTACTCCGTCACACGCTATTACAATCATTTCATCGATACCATAATCATTAGCCAGTGCAATACTATGGGCATGATGGTGCTGCACACCTATTACATCACATTCAAATTCATCACTAAATTCATGAGCTAGTTTTGTTGTAAAGAAATGAGGGTGCAAATCACATGCAATTGCATCAAAATAGTTTATTTTAGTGATTCTTTTCATATTTTCAATAGTTTCTTTCATGAATTTTAAAGTTTTTAATTTGTTGGTATTTCCAATATGCTGTGAGGATAAATCATATGGTCTTTAGCCATTGCAAAGGTAACATCAAGTTCAGGTCCTAGGGCAAGTACATTCAAATCATTTACATCATAATTGATTTTATATGGTTCTGGAGTGTAGCCTCTTGATCTGCGAATAAATGAAAGTGTATCGTTTCTAAATCGGATAACTGAATCATCGCATCTGTTTAAAATTTTACGGTTATGGATTAGGGAATAATCAGAAATTCCATTTAAATTTAGAATTTCTTTATTTGTAATCATCATAGGTTCGCCAGGAGTATTGGCTGAAGTCATAACATATGTGTCGATGTCTCCTTCATCAAAAAGCAGGTAATGCATTGGAGAGTAAGGCAGCATGACTCCGATATTGTGCAAACCTGGAGCTAATGACTCGGGGAAATTGTAATTGTCATTTTTCTTTAAAACAACAATGGGTCGTTTGTTGGAGGTTATGGTTGCAATTTCTTTTTTACTTAATTTGGCATAACCTTTAACACTGTCCAGATCTTTACTCATAACTGCAAAAGCCTGATTTGGACGGTTTAATCGTTTTCTTAACTCTTTGACGGCTTTGTCATTATATGCATCAACTACTAAGTGTGTTCCGCCTATTCCTTTAATGGCTATGATTTTACCTTCCTTTAGTTTATCTGCAGCTACTTTAATAGGATTGTTGCTATTTATTTCTTCCGGACCTTTGTATATTTTCATTTGAGGTCCGCAATCACTGCAGCATATGGCTTCACCATGGTAACGTCTGTTTAGAGGTTCTCCATATTCTTCAAGACAGCTGTCGCACAATGGAAATTCATCCATTGAAGTTCTGACTCTGTCATAAGGAACACTGTCAATAACAGTAAATCTTGGGCCGCAGTCAGTACATGCATTAAAGGGATACTTATAACGTCTGTCTTTCGGATTTCTAATTTCTTCAAGACAGCTGTCGCAGATAGCTATGTCTGGAGGTATTACAGATACTCCTGAAAACTCATCGGAACTTTCAATTATTGTAAAATCGTCAAAACCCTCTCTAGCTATGTCTTCGGTTTTCATAGAATCTATTTTAGCTATCGGGGGCAATTCTTTAGGCAGTCTGTCAATAAATAAGTCAATATTGTCTCCCTCAAGGATTATTTCAACTACATTTCCTAAATTTCTTACATATCCGTTTAAATTCAAATCTTTTGCAAGTCTGTAAATATAAGGTCTGAATCTACACCCTGAACAATTCCCTGAGTTAAAATCTTTTTTTTGCCATCATAGTCAATATATATTTAAATATAATTATTGTATAAAATAGTTATGATAATATGAGAGAAATTCTTGAAAAGTTAATCAATGAAGAAATTAGTATTGAGGAATGCGAGAGGCTTTTAAAGGCAGATACTATTTTAGAATTTGATGAAGTTGCTAAATTTGACAAATCACGCTCTTCAAGAACAGGTTTTCCAGAAGCGGTTTTTTTCTCCAAGTAAAGATTACGGGGATCTTTTATTGATAATCAATAATTATTTCACCAGTGAAAATCCCGAAAATCTAATTGTAAGCAAGTTATCTTCAGAAAGATATGAAAAATTAGCAGATGATTTGGATTTAGAAGGATTTGAATTGGACTATAATAAAAGAGCTCAGATATTGGTAATCAGAAACAGGGAAGTTCCTAAAACATTAGGTAAGGTGGGTATCATAACTGCGGGAACATCAGATATAAATATTGCAGAAGAAGCACGTGTAATAGTTGAAGAAGGGGGCTGTGAAGTAATAACTTCTTATGATATTGGTGTAGCTGGAATTCATAGACTTTTTCTCAAATAGCGCATATGATTAAAGAGGGAGTGGAAGTATTAATCGTTTGTGCAGGAATGGAAGGTGCCCTGCCTTCTGTTGTAGCTGGTTTAGTCGATATTCCGGTTATTGGTGTTCCAACATCTGTAGGTTATGGTGTAGGTGAAGGGGAGTTGTTGCTTTAAACGCAATGCTTCAGTCATGCGCTCCGGGGATAGCTGTTGTAAACATTGATAACGGGTTCGGTGCGGGAGTATTTGCTCTAACTATAATTAAAGGTCGATAAATTGATTTATGAAACATTTGACGCATCCAAACATGACACTAGAAAAGTGGCTAAATTAATCTATGACGTTGATTTTAGAACATTTGACTTGCTGTTTAAGAATTCTGATAAAGCTATTTCAACAATTGAAAAGCAATTAAAAAAAGGGATCTCTTGAGGATACCAAAGTTATTTTAGATGATGATAATAATATTATTGGTTTGCTGATATTTTGGATTTCTAAAAAACCTGCATTTTATCATAGTTTAAAGACAGTCAGTTTAAAATTGCTTATTGTTGATATTTTAGACTATTTTGTATTATGCGATGTGGAGAAAGGAGATTTTCATGTTGCAGAATTAGCTATTGATGAATCCCAAAGGGGAAAAGGTTTGGGCAGTAAAGTTTTTGGATGATGTAATTGGATATGCTAAATGGAATAATCTAAAAGAGTAACTCTTGATGCCGATTTCAGAAACACAGGAGCCAAATCATTATATGAAAGAATAGGATTTAAAGAATCAATAAAAAAGAGTTAAAATAGGAAGTTTTTCTTCTGCTACTTTTTCAAGTATTTTATCTTCTGCTTTTTTTGTCACTGTCCTGCATTATTTTAGAGGTGTAAGAATCAATGGGATTGTCCCTTCTTTCTTCTAAAACTTTATAAACTTCTCTAATAATTTCCTCTGATGCCATTTAATCACTTTTCTCGTTGTCTTGTATACTTTCTGTAATAGCTATTAATGGATGTTTATCATCATCAATAATTTCAATATCATTGTTTGGAAAATCAAAAAAATAGATTTATATTATGTAAGTATTTATAATAATAGATTAATAAATATTTGTGATTTTTATGTCTGATGAAGTTTTATTTACACAAAAATTAGTGTCAAAAGATAATATAGGGCTAATGGAGTTTCATTTAAAAAAAATCTAATACATTGGAAATTTAATATTTGTTTTTTATTATATCTTTTAATAAATTTATTTAGTTCTGGATCAACATCGCTTTCCGGATTTCCAAGTTGTTTTTGTCAGTGAATGTTCCTTTAAGTTGACGTCCGGACCATTTAACTTCTTCTTCCACTCTTTTTCCATATTTTGTTCCAAACATTTTAAATAATGGGAATTTGGTTATTCCATTGGCTCCGCTTAAAATAAGAATACCTATGTTGGCCAGATTATCAATCCATGTTCCGCATATTATTGTAATGTCTGGAAATGTTAATCTGATTTTAGACACTACCTGGCTGTTTGCATATGCGGTTTCTTTATGTGGGTTTAATGAGTAGAATATTACTCTGTC